>Ga0123337_10004409_pt1 | contig 14358 bp, 14 predicted proteins | sample frozenSSSSmetaG_FD_89792 | JGI IMG/M metagenome (GOLD analysis project Ga0123337, IMG submission 89792) | Glacier valley bacterial and archeal communities from Borup Fiord, Nunavut, Canada, to study Microbial Dark Matter (Phase II) -... | ecosystem: Environmental > Aquatic > Freshwater > Ice >... | reverse complement strand
GATGCGTGTCCGAAGGAAGAAAACAATTTCTTGGCGGAACGCACGTAGCGACGGACTTCAGTCCGTTGTAGCAGGTATCGTTACAATACCGACTGAAGAAACTACGAAAAAATTATGCTGAGGCGCTTAGGCTAACCTCAATAATTATCGAGCGAAATTTTCGGCTATTTTGATCTCGAAACGACCCCAAATTCAGTGCGGTAATTTTTGCGCGTTGCCTTAGTTCCCACGCATGTCGGAGGCAAGAGGTAATTGGAGTCGCCCGACTGATTGTTTTCGACCGCGTATGGTAAACTGAATGAAAGCTATCGTCGCCCGACAACCCTGGTCATCGCCGATCGAATTTCGTGCGAATTGGCTGAAATTCTGGAAGCAGGAGAGGATCATTATGCCCGCAACCCTTGAGGAAGTCAAACAACTCATTCAGGAAGGTTTCCCCAATTCCGAGAGTGAAATCATGGAAGAGGATCACCGTATCGTAGGAACTATTTATTCCAACGAATTCAAAAAATTAGACGCAAGAGAACGAAATCGACTCGTCACCGACAGAGTGCGGAACAAACTCGGATACGAGGGATTTAATATCGGTTTCATCTTGCCACTCGCATCTAAGGATGAAGTTTAATTGTTGTTCCAAAGGACTTTGATCGAAAACACATTACCAGGAGTTTCAACGCGTCCGGTAGCTCATTATACAAGGATCGGCACACTCTGTCACTTCATAACGGACAATCCTTCGGGGTGGGGTTCCGCCTGGGCTACTCCGGTTCAGTTCTTGAATGATCGAAAAGAACTTTCGCTTGGTCTTGAAGTGCTACGGGAAGTTGCTAATCGACGTCCATTATCTAATCAAAGGGTTCGCTCCAAAATCGATGACCTGCTGGAAACACTTGGTGATGCAAAGACTGACGCTTTTCAAATGAGCTTCAGTGGTAATCCCGACGAATTGGGCCAGTGGCGGGGGTACGCAGCAAACGGCATGGGCTGTTCCATCGTGACCAATCCGCTGCAAATCAGTCTGGTTGCCGATGTTGCCGGGTGGGTGCTTTATGACAGTAAGAAGCAAAAGGCATTCGCACGTAAAATTCTCGAGGGGCTGCGGAATGAAAGAGACATCAACATAATCGGACAAGTGCTCGTCGCCGCAGCAAGCTATATGAAACACGAAGGTTTTCAGCCCGAGATGGAATTTCGCCTGCTAAAGTTCCCTGATTCCAAAGCAGTCCAGTTTCGCGAAAGCGGGGACAGACTGGTCCCGTACATCGATTACCTCAAAGGCGTCACAGCTTTACCGGTCAACCGGATTTTGATTGGTCACGGCTGGCAGCTTTCCGACCTTAAGCAAGCAGACTTCGACCGAAATCATGTCGTCCAGGGTATCAGACGATTATTGACGGTTCGTGGACAGTACACGACAGTGATTGCCAGCAGCGCAATCCCCTACGACCCGAAATAGCAGAGTTTGGTGAGGCGCGGGATGCATCAGGTCTACTCGACATCCCTATCCCACACTATTTCCCCACCATCGCTTTTCTCTGCTTCTCATCCTCCTGACCATTAATTGCTCGTGTGACGGTAGAAGAAGACTTTTGCCACTTCAGCGACGACGATATAGAACACCATGATCAGCGCGAGAGCCACCAGAAAGAGCGGAGAAATCGGCGTGAAACCGAGCACGTGTGCCAGTGGCGTGTAGGGCAAAATAAGCGTTGCCGCGACGGTTGCCAGGGTCGCGATAAGCAGATGTGTTCCGGGTCTGCTCCGGTAAAAGGGCTTGCGGGTGCGAATCACGAGCACAATCAAAGAAGCTGAGACGACGCTCTCGATGAACCAGCCGGTGCGGAACTGCTTAGGGGTAGCGTGCAGAACAAGCATTAGGACGCCGAACGTCAGATAGTCGCACACCGAACTGATCAGCCCGAACACCAGCATGAAGCGCCGGATAAAGGCGATGTCCCAGCGGCGGGGCTTTTCGACCATTTCGCTGTCCACGCTGTCGGTGGCGATCGTCATTTCGGGAAAGTCCGTCATCAGGTTCGTGAGCAAAATCTGTGTCGGAAGCAGCGGCAGAAAAGGCAGCAGCAGGGACGCGCCCGCCATACTGAACATATTGCCGAAGTTGGCGCTCGTCGCCATGAACACGTATTTGAGCGTGTTGGCGAAGGTGATCCTCCCCTCCCGTACGCCCTGCTCCAGCACCGCCAGGTCCTTTTCCAATAGTACGATATCCGCCGCCTCTTTGGCGACATCGACGGCGTTGGCAACAGAGATGCCGACATCGGCGAAATGCAGAGCGGAAGCGTCATTGATTCCATCTCCGATGTATCCTACGACATGACCGGCCTCTTTGAAGGCGTGAATCAGACGTTCTTTCTGATTGGGTTCGATCTCGGCGAAGACGCTCACCTGATCGACGCGCTGCTTCAATGCTTCCTGACTCATCTCATGCAGGTCGGGTCCCGTCAAAATGTTCGTGACAGGAAGACCCGCCTGACTGCCCACATGGGCGGCAACCAGACGGTTATCGCCTGTGATCACCTTCAGGGTAATACCCAGTTTGCGGAGGGTCTGAATCGTCTCGACCGTTCCCGGCTTGATCGGGTCGAAAAGTGCCAGGAAACCGAGGAAAGTCATCGCCTTCTCATCGTCTTTCCCGAGGTGCGTTTGGCTGCCCGTGTCGCGATACGCGACCCCCACCACACGAAACCCCTGCTCGCTGAACGTCTCGAACTGCTTGTGTATCTGCGCCTGCTGTGTGGCAATCTCCACAATTTTGCCGTCAGCCGTTTCGGCAGTCGTACAGACGTCCAGAATGTTGGACAGTGCGCCTTTCGTAACCATGAAACTGGTGTCGCCTTTGCCGACCAGGATGCTCAGCCGCTTGCGGACGAAATCGTACGGCTCCTCGTCCAGCTTTTTGTAGTCGGACACGTCCATCGTCTTGTAGGCGACGATCGCAGCGTCGATCGGGTTCGTGTAGCCCGTCTGATAAAACGCATTGAGGTGTGCATAGAGCAGCGTTTTTTCGCTCGGTTTTGCGTCCACGTTCACGGCAGAGTTGAGTTCCACTTCGCCCATTGTCAGCGTTCCGGTTTTGTCAGAGCAGAGGACGTCCATACTGCCGAAGTTCTCGATCGCGGCGAGCCGCTTCACGATCACTTTGGCTTCCGCCATACGTTTTGCGCCGTGCGCCAGATTGACGCTGATAATCGCCGGAAGCAGCTGCGGTGTGAGTCCGACCGCCAGCGCGAGCGCAAACAGAAACGATTCCAGTACCGGCCGGTGCAGGTAGACGTTGATCGCGAAAATCGAGATGACCATCACCATTGTCACCTCCATAAGCAAATAACCGAAACGCCGGATGCCCTGCTCGAAATCGGTCTCCGGCGGGCGGCGCTTCAGCGACTCGGACACCTGACCGAACTCGGTCTCCTTCCCTGTCTTCGCCACCAGTGCGGTTCCTGTGCCGCTGACAGCATACGTGCCGGTAAACAGCGAGTTGGTTCGCTTGCCGAGCGGTGTCTCAGGCGGCAGTACGCCTGCCGTTTTCTCCACCGGAAACGTTTCACCGGTGAGCGCGGCTTCGTTGACGAACAGGCTTTTGGATTCGAGGAGCAGGCAGTCGCCCGGTATCACATCGCCTGCCTTCAGCAGCACGATGTCGCCAGGCACGATCTCCTCGATCGCGGTCTCGGTCGGCTTGCCGTCGCGGAGCAGGGTCGCTTTGATCTGGATGATCGCGAGCAGTTTTTCGACGGCGTTCGCCGCGCCGCGCTCCTGCCAGAACCCGAGCAGTCCGCTCATCAGCACGATACCGAGAATGATGATGGCGTTGGTGAAATCGTGCAGAAAAAAGGAGAGTCCGACAGCGAAGAGGAGGATCAGGATAATCGGGCTTTTGAATTGCGAAACGAAGAGTGTGAGGATGCTGGTTTTGCTTTTGCGCTGGCCTGCCTGCGAGCCGCTGTTCGCGAGCCGCTGACGGGCGTCGTCACCTGTCAAGCCCTGCGGCGTAGTGCGGAGGCTCGTCATCAGGTCGGCGGAGGACGAACTCCAGAACGTACTCGAGGACTTTTCAGGCGGTTTGTTCGCCAGCTTTGTTCGATCTATTTCTGGCATTGTCAGCCTTTCCGAAACCAGTAAGAGGCAGAATCGTGATCGCAGATGGTGTGCCTGACAATGCACAAGTGTTCGAGGGAGACTTATGTATGGAATAATGCAAGAGGAGGGGTTTTGGCTAGATTTCGTATCAGACTATGCGCTTCATTGCTGCTTTAGCTGCTCTATAAACGCAGCATCAGGTGGTATTGTCCATTCCTCAACCAGTTGTGCTAAACGCAGCTTCAGTTTTGCAAATGCGTTCGAGTTCGGAAAGGCTGGATTCGCATAGACGACAGCGTGTGAACGATGCTGTCCCTCATTAATATCCGGCTCAATATCGATTACGTAAAGAACCACGGGCTGTTTCCCGCTCTGATGTGAGATCGGACTTGTCTCTCGGACTCTTCCAGCGGTCAGGCTGACTACTGCGTTGTCAGGATTAAGGCGTGGAGGATTGCTGTAAGGTGGCGCATCACAGAGATGGTGGCGAAAGACGGAAGGCCTGTGCTGCCTATCGGCGAAAGCTTCCGCTGACACATGAAGCACCCCTTCTTCGTCCAGGAAGAAGCAGAACTCCTTGAGCCACACGCTGCGATAGAGAGTTTCATCGTCCTCGACTCGATCTAAATCGACTCGGTCCACCGCAGAAACTCCGACATCGTCAGCCATCGCCTACTGCACCAAAAGCCAGGTCCACAGTCTGAGCCTGGCTTCGAGACTCACTGCTTCACCATCCGTCATTTCGCTTACAACGCTTGGTCCCCACGATTTGATGTATATGGCATCGGAAGGGCTAACGCACACCATGAGCCTCTTTTTATGCCGTGCCCACTCGAATACTGCACTTCCTTCCTCGTTTGCTGTGACGTGCGGTGAGATCCAGCGATGACCCTCAGACCTCGTCTCTTCGTAAAGGCATTGTATCCACTTCTTCGCCTGTTCAATTGCGTCCGGGTCCGGTGCAGCCACATCGTATCCATTCCAATTCTCTTCGAGCTCGTACAGACCTTCCAAACTCTCCCAGGTGGAATACAGCATATGGGCGCGATCCGTCGGCGCAGGCACAGGAGCGCTTGTTGGAGTAGATACCAGATAATTATGCTGTAAAGCCACGATGTTACGATCTATCTCGCCGCTGCTGCGTACATGAGTTTTGGATGGCATACCAATCACGATAAATCGTTTCGTGGCGACCGGTGTCTGCACTGAAGACATTATGAGATCGACTCCCTTGTTTTCTGAGTGATGCAAGCCTCAAAAACTTCGTTCTTTCGAGCTCGAAGCTGCTCGAAAAAATCCCACACACTCTCCTCGTCGTGTATGTCCCACGCACCATCACGGAATAGATCGATGTCCAACAATATAGAGAAGGTTTCGGGGTTGGGCGCCTCGACTCTGCCTTCATTTATTATGAGCATACTCTCAATATCGGGCTGAGGTACCTGTAGCTGCATGAAAAATCCGAGTGAAGCGCGATTTGGAATCGCCGGGACAGTCGGAAAAAGCTTCAGATAAGCGTGGAGACGATTGCTGATCGGGAGGTCGATACGGTTTATATATCTGACCCCGAGGCGGCTGATTCTAGTCGGTCGCGCCACCGCTTTGTAACGATCCCAATAATCGCGTGCTTCAGTGCGGAACGTATCCCAACTGTCATAAGGCGCAAGCTGACTGAAGGTGAAAGACTGTGTGCTTACGATGAGCACCTTGCGTTTATCTGCGCTCTCAAATCTAAAACCAGTATGTTCTCTTACTACGGAACTGATCGGAGACTCATTGATCTGGTACTGCGCTGCGGCGACAAAGAAGTCTCCCTGAGTAGGAAACTCTTGCATTAATTCTAGCTTTAATTGGTCGAACGCGTGGACAGTAATCTCATCAGGCACTGTTACCCGAAGGTCGATGACAGCCTCTACGATCGGAGCCTTTGCATAGGGTTCTGGCATGATTGACGGTAAAAGAGGACTCGCTGTTTCGTTGACTTCCAACGGATCACCAAGGATGAGCACGAACTGACTTGCAGTGGGCACATATCCGTTGTGATGAGTTCAGTATAACACATAGTTGCCCTCGATCAACCTACACTTGAAATGTTCGGAGCGGTATGATTTGCGATACAAGAACTCGCCCGTGAGGAATATGCCTCGCTTTGAAGGGGCAATAGAACTTGTCACTATTCACCCCTCTTCATTGCCCCGCTTGACAATAGCATGGCGCAGAATCTACTCCCTCTCTTCCCGAAGTGTCGGGAAGAGAGGGGCGGGGGTAAGGGGATTCGTTGCCTTTAGTGAAAGCCGACTTTGGAAAGGTCGTCGGATGGCACGTGCAGCGCTCGGATGTCGCTCCGCGTTTTGTCGGAGATGTCGAAACCCCATGCCGCGAAGAAATCCGTCAGGTCTTTTCGGGCGACCAGACTGCTTCGATAGACGAAAATCTGAATTTTGTTGGTATCGCTGTCCTCGCCGTATGCTAAAGGATGCTCGCGATAGTACTTGTGGAGTTTTCGGTAAAAATCGTCGCCCAGACCTTTTCGTAACTGCTCGAATGGGACGAGCCGAACCCAGGGTCGATCGTCATCGGTGAACTGGCTGTCGACCTCGAACTTGCGCTCTGGCTTAGCAAGATAATCGCGCGCGTTCTCCCGTGTCGTCTGTCTGCCCTGCTTCTCATCGAGGCGGCTCGGGAGACCGAACTGCTCCTGTACGTACAGCGAATAGATATTGACGGTGGACTCGACGATCGTGCTCCAGAGCCAGTCGTGCTGCTGGTAGGTATGCCCCGTCTCGTGCCAGATCGCCCACTGCTTTTTCAGGTAGTCCGGGCGCACCAGATCGATCACGCTTCCCGGCGTCATCCCGATAAAATAGTCGCTCGCATACATATACACGTTCGCGATATCCTTCTTCGACGTGAGGTTGTCTTCGACATAGTGCAGGCGCAGGGGCGTCGGGATATGCAGCGCCGAGGAGGAGTCGAAGCCGGACAGGCTGTCGTCCCATGTCAGGATTTCGTCGAGGACACGAAAAGTTTCGCCGGGGTCGACAGAAGAGAGCGAATTGAAAGTCGGTCTCGAAACCGTGATTATTGCGCGCGCGTCGACCATTTCGACGAAAGGCGCGTTCTTGTACGACTCGAGTTGCCGCTTCCATTCTGCGAGCGATGTTTTGCCATCGACATAAAAAGGAATCGGACTGCCGCCTTTCACTTTGACCTCGATCGGCGGCAGATCAGCGTGCTCAAAGCCCGTTTTGAGATAGTGGAAGTAGAGCAGTCCGCTGCGCTGCGAGGAGAACTGATTCTTTCCCTGATGGAGCGGAACAAGGTAAGGATCGTTTTTCGCGTCGTAGGAGAAAAAAGCGTTCATCGGTCCGACAGCCGCATAAAAACTCGCGCCGTCCACAGTGACCCCGTCCGCTTCGATCGTGATCGCGTCGCCTTTGTCGATATAGAGTCCGGAGGGCTGATCGTCGGCGGGTTTGTCGCGATTCATACGTAAGGCTTCGATGGCAGCGGCAGGCAGAGCGGCGAGCCTGTAGGTTCTATTCTGGTTGTCGAAAGACGATTTGCCGACTTTCAGCAGCGCCTTAGCCGAAGGCAGACGAACAGCTTCGCTCGCTTTGTACAGTGCCCAGAGATTGTTGTCCGCGTTGTTGACTGCGTACTGAATCACTGGCGCGTCGTCGACAGTGCTGCTGCCGGTGACATTCAGCCCTTTGCCGCTATGGAGGGCAATGATGTTGAAATAGGCCCCTACAGGGGAGAATTCCCAGCGTTGATTCTCCCTGCCTGTGTGCTCCCCCAGCTGGATCGCCGCCTCATCACCCAGATTCGCATCCTTCACATCCAGAAATTTTGCGTATTTTTTGGAGGATATTTCGTAGTTCGCTCCGATCCTCCGCACATGCCAAATCTGGGCACTGTCTGTTTTCGGCTTACGGCCCCCCTGTACGATGCGAAAAGCTCCTCCCGCACTGGGTTCGGCCGTGAGAACCTTGTAGGTATTCCTGGAGACGATATAGTAGTCGCCATCCTCAATTTTAGCAGCTGCCGCACAGTTGATTTGCAAAAACCCGGACAGGCACAGACAGAGGCACAGCCACTGAGGGGAGATGCGGATGCTCGAAGCAAAGGAAGGCTGCATTCACGTTACTTTCTGTCGACTTGCTCGTCTGGCGAGAGCAGTATTATCTGGCGGGCGTATGCGGCGTGTCGATCGGTCCTTCGGGACCATGCACCGCATTGGAGTATTGAAACTGAATTGGAACCGTTCCACTGCCATCGGCGAGCGGCACTTCCTGGAAGATCAGGCTCAGTTGGCTCGCCTCGAACACGGGGAAGTCTCCGCACTCTTCGCCCTGCGCCGAAATCCACCCGGTCCGGGTTCGATCGCCAGAGTGAATTGCGTCTTCGACATCGGGATCAGTGCGCGCTTCATTCAGCTCGTGATAGAAAGTCGCCGCAACGTTTTTCCAGGGCGTGTCGAAAGCGATGATCCCGTTGCTGCTGCCGTCCGGCAGGATTTGTGAGTAGACACCCGCCGCGTAGTAGACGGTATCCTGTCCCCCACCCGCGTTACTGAGATGAACCGAGCCATGATAGCCGCCGAGTCCATTGAGCGAATCCGCTGCAATCGACACACCTTCGGGATTGAATCCGTCGACATTGTCTCCGCCTCCAATAGTATCGCCAGTATCGCCGGACGCTGCGGTTTGAGTGAGAGCGATATCCCCGAATGGCGGGTCCGCTTCGCCGCCAGGCGCCGGTTGTGTAAGCGTGGAGTCCGAGTTGAGAACTGCACCCGGAGGCAGCAGCAAATTGAACACCGTGTGGCTCAAATCAACTGCTGGCAGCGTACCCTGCGTATATAACCGCGTGATCAGAGCCTCGACATCAGCCTGGGACATCACCGTCGGCGGCGTGCCAGGCAGGATCTGCGAGGGAAGGAATGTGCTGCTGATCGACCCGCCTGGATAGTACTGGGACATAACATTGTTGAGTCGCACATCCGACATCGCCGCTGAGAGCGCACGGTCGATCTGCTGTATGTCCGCTGCCTGCCATGCCTGCGTACCCCCGACATAGAGGTTGGTGAAAATGAGGTCTGCGATCGTTTTGCCGCCATTGAAAACAAGGTCGTGATCGGGTGAGGGAGATATTCCGGGCGCGATCACCGCAGGAAACTCAGACGCACGTGGGGGAACTCCAACTTGCGTACGGGCAGATGCTTCGGCTGGCGATCCCGGCGCGACGATCACATTCAAGGGCGATGCGGCACTAAAGGTATCCTGAGACATAACTGCTCCTTACTACAGACTGATCTATAGACCAATCTCTGGATGTGTGATAAGCTTTTCCAACAATTTCAACCTGTGGCTCAGCCAAAAAACAGAGATGCGTTCAGTCTAAAAAAGTGCTCGGAATGGGAGCGCTTCTGTCTGAAACGCCTGAACGGATATCCTGGATAGAGGCGCGCACAATAAGCGCCCTGTCATTCGGAGCGGGCTCGATACTTATACCGAATGCCGCAAACTTGAGGGTACACTCCGCCAGAAGCCTGTCTATTTTGCTCGGGTCCGGTTTACGCAGTTGGAATTTGAACAGATAGAGCAGCGCAGTCCCAGCAAGGACAAACATGCCCGCATGAAAGCCTGCTCCGGTTTGAAATCCAAACCAAAGTGCGCTTGCTGCGGCACCAAGCCCGCTCAGAATCCATTTGACAGGCGAGTTTTGTGGCCGATTGCACCACTCTTCCCAGGATACAAGGGGTACGTGGTGCAAATACCGTCCTGCCACTCGCGAACAGAATTCACAGCAGCTCCTGCTGTCCAGAATATGCTGGTGACAGAACTCGTCGACCAATTTGCACGGCGTGAGCGCCTCTTCGCCCGGCAGCGACAGTTTGAGAAACCGGCGATACTCTTCGGCGGCGAGCGCAGAGTTCGTCTCTAAAAGAAGTCGGGCTTCCTCGATCCAGGGAGTTACAATTGCCTTAGGGACTGTAAAAGAATAATCTCCCGGGCATTTGTAGGGGCGCTGCTTGCTGCGCCCTCCTGAGTCGGGAAGTTATATATTTACAGATCCTTAGATTGAAGTGAGAGTCGCACTTTCGATATGAGGTCGGAAAAGTCCTCTTTCTCTAACCTGCTCCCCGGTTCATCACCTTCCGACTGAATGTCAAATTCGTCGAGCACAGACACTCGAACCGACTGTGCAGTCTGCTCGATTGTCCTTCCGCATCTTGAACCATTTCCCCGATCAGAAGTATCGAACGCTATGACGCTCTCTCGATGCAAATACACTCCTGCCCAGCGTTGACAGTCCCGACTATAAGCTTTAGTGTCCAGCATGTGACGCTGCCAGACCAGGTCTACCGTGAGTGAGGGCGCGATAAGATCGTCCTGCCGGCTTGCGGAAAGAAAGAAGATGCGCTCATACTCAGCAATTGCCTGAAGGGCGGCTTCTTTGCTTTCGAGGCCGTCTTCGGACACGAGCCGACGTGCGATTCTATCCAATCCCAAACTTTGAGTCGCTGCCTCTGCTATCGGGGGTACCATACATATGTCTTTACTGCCCAGTTTACAAACTAGCGTTCAGATATTAAAGCAGATACAATGGCAGTCGTACAACCCCTGTTCGATTTTATTGGCTGGAGCTAAACCGATGAAAATCAAGTATACCCATCTTCAGCGCAATGCCAGCATTGCGCTGATATTCCTCTCTGCGTTCCACTCTTTTCCCGTCCGGGCGGATACGAAAACGCTGGGTCTGACCACAACGCAAATACTGAATATGACGACCGATGCGTGGCTGAAATATTATCATCGCCAGACTGGTGCACAGGGAGCGCGTTCGACCTACAAAGCCCTCGTCATCTACACGAATCTGTTGGAAAAAAGTAACGAACATAACTTGAAGGGAAGGCCGCCTGCGGTACGGGAACGCTATCGAGGTCTGGAAGAGTTGCTCCTGCGACTGCTGGAACAACAGTCGGAACGAAACGGCACGGGGCATGGAAGCGGCAATGCCGCCGCCTCACATCAACTGGGAGAACGCTATGGTCGCGCCGATCTCATGCGTCATCTCCTTGCCGAAAATACGCACCCGCGCCCCGTTTCACAGAGCGAGGATCTCACTCTACAAAAACAGGACGCGCTGTTGAAACTACGTGTCAGCCCCTCCGATGTCGAGATCGACGAGGCGGCTCAGACGCGCAGACAGATTATCAAGCTGATCGCGCACTGGTCATTGAGGGAACGGCTGTTGGCGCTCGATTACCTCGAGGCCCATATCACTCGGGACAATACTCTGGTATTACGCCCGGACAATAGTCACGCGGAATCGCTTTGCCAGATCGGAACTTGAGCCCGCCGACGATCATCCCGACCAGAATCAGGCTGCATCCAACCCATGCCGCCAGCCCAAGGGTTTCTCCCGCCAGACCGCCGAACAGGCCTGCCCAGACAGGCTCGAGAGCATAGATGAGTGTGGCGCGAGTGCTTCCGACAACCTCCTGTACGCGGTTCATCACAACGAAAGTGAACGCGGTTGCGAACAGTCCCATCATAATGACAGGCAGCCAGACCGTCGGTACGGGCAGAACCTTCGGCTCGCCGACAACAAAAACCATTCCGAAACTGAGCAGCGCCGTCACTCCGATCTGCACGATTGTCAGGTTGACGGCATCTATTTCCGGTTCCGACGCGAACTTCCCGACGCCCAGAATGTGGAGCGCAGCCGCCAGCGCCGCCCCGAGCATCAGCCACTCCCCCTGCCCGATATGCAGATCGAATCGGCTGTTGAGCGAAAGCGCAATCAGCCCTGCGAAAGACAGCGCGACGCCGATTATCGCCTCCAGTGTCGGCTTTTGACGCAGGAAGAGTACCGCAATCAACGGAACGATCGGGACATACAGCCCGACGAGAAAGCCCGCTTTGCTCGACGCGATAGTCTGCAGGCCGAGCGCCTGCAGCGCGATCGTGGCGAACAAAAAGAGACCGATCAGGCTGCCTTTCATCAGTTCGGCACGAGTGAGCCTCCGGAGCCGCCGATGAAACGCCAGCATCAGGAAAATGGTCGCGACGGCGAAACGCAGCGACAGGAACGTAAATGGACTCGTCAGATGCAGCGCGTGCTTTGTAATCAGGAAAGTGCTGCCCCAGATCGCCGTCACGAGCATCAGAAGGATGTACGCGGTCGGTTTGTGAAATGCCTTTGGCATTGTTCCAATCATCGTTCCTGATATCGGCGTCGTATCCAATTCCGTCTGACTGCTAGTCTCCATGCTTATTCTTCCTGTTTTCTGATTTCGATTCTGATTTCGATTCTGATTTCATCTCTGTTTTGGATGCTGCTTTTGCCTTGTCTGTTTTGCCGGACGGCTCGGGTACGGGAAGCGGGATTTGCGACATCGCCGACGCTTTTTGCCGTTTGCCCGGGCGCAGCGGTGCAGTTGAACCCTCTTCTTTGACTGTCAGCAAGACGATCGAGGTGATTGTGCGGGTCACCTGCGGAAAAGCGCGTATCTGTGCGATCAATTCCCGCAGCGACCCCGGAGTATCGGTACGAACCTTTAGAATGTAGCAATCTTCGCCGTCCACATCATGGCATTCCAGCACCTCCCGCGCCTCGCACATAAATCGCTCGAAGGCGGCATTATCGTCCGCTGAAGACTGAGTTCTAACCCGAATGAACGCCAGCAGCCCCTGCCCAATTTTATCTGGATTTAGCAGCGCCGTATAGCGCCGTATGAAGCCCTCGCGTTCGAGCCGCTGAATGCGGGCATAGACGGAAGGCGCACTCAAATCCACCGCTTTGCCGATCGCGGTATGCGCCAGCCGCCCGTCTTCCTGCAGCAGCGCGAGTATATTCAAATCGATGTCGTCGAGTTCCAAATACATTTATCCATTCGTAATTTTTGTTATTATACCATCATTTCAACGTTAATTTTGAGCTTAAATACTATATATCGTAGTCGAAAATAAAATCCTCCCTTATATATCAAGGGAGGATCAATTCAAGCCGACACAAAGCGCAGATTTTGCATCTACGCTAACGCCAGTTACAACACTAAATCGGTCAGACTGCCGCCGCTGTGCCGCGCTTCCATGCAGGACGCTTTGCTTCGTAGGCGTCGATTTTGTCTGCGTATTGAAGTGAGAGCCCGATGTCGTCCAGACCGTTGAGCAGGCAGTGACGACGGAAAGCATCGACCGTGAATTCGGTGGAGAAGCCCTGCTCGTCGGAGACTGTCTGCGTTTCCAGATCGACGGTCATCCGGTAGCCCGGCGTGGACTTGGCGCGTGCCAGCAGGAAATCAACGGTCTCTTCGGGCAGCGTAATCGGGAGTATTCCGTTCTTGAAGCAGTTGTTGTAGAAAATGTCGGCAAACGACGGCGCGATCAGTGCGCGGAACCCATAGTCGTTAAGTGCCCAGGGCGCGTGCTCTCGCGAGGAGCCGCAGCCAAAGTTTTTGCCGGTCAGCAGGATGGTCGCACCCTGAACCTGTGGCGCATTCAGCTCGAACTGTGGGTCGGGCGTAACGCCATCATCGAGATAGCGCCAGTCGAAAAAGAGGAACTGTCCGAAGCCGGTGCGCTCGATGCGCTTCAGGAACTGCTTCGGTATGATCTGATCAGTGTCGGCATTCACGCGGTCCAGCGGGGCGGCGATGCCTGTGATGCGTACAAACGGCTCCATACAAACTCCTTACGCAAACTGAGGAATTAAGTGCAGCACTTCGGCAGGAGTTTTCAACCCCTGTCTTGGTGGCGTACCGCCAGTCGTCCTGCGGACGGAAAATTAGATTCTTCACGATCTTAATCAGAATTGAAAACTATCGGTTTTTCGTAGGTCACGCCGCCTTGAGGGTCATCTCATACGTGATCGCTTCCTCAACAGTCTCACAATCTACACTGTACCAGTCGGCAATGCTCTGCACCGTCTCTCCGCCCCGCGCCATCTCATATAGTGCCGCAGTCGGAACTCCCGACCGGGCGTCGATCGGCTTGCCAAAGGCACGTCTGGGGTCAGGTACAATGTGTCCTTCGGTCCCATTGGGCCAGTAGCGCAAAGGCTGAAACTCCTGATATTCGATCTTTCGAAAGAACGGGCGAGCGAGGCTGTCCATGACCATCTGGCTCATTCTCAGGTCTTGTAAAAGAACAGGTCTGGCGACTCCCTCGACTCCCTGCTCCTGCAAAGCCGCGAAGATATGTTTGCCATCGGTCTCGAACTGCTTGATCGCGAAGGGATGACTGG
>Ga0123337_10004408_pt1 | contig 14360 bp, 14 predicted proteins | sample frozenSSSSmetaG_FD_89792 | JGI IMG/M metagenome (GOLD analysis project Ga0123337, IMG submission 89792) | Glacier valley bacterial and archeal communities from Borup Fiord, Nunavut, Canada, to study Microbial Dark Matter (Phase II) -... | ecosystem: Environmental > Aquatic > Freshwater > Ice >... | reverse complement strand
CTGGCATACCCGCTGTTTTTATGCGACACTGTATTCTGTCCTGTTTGGTCATTTGGTTGGTTTAGTCACTTCCCATTTTACCCAACAGGCCTTTTTCATTCTGAATTTTCGTATGGCTTCTAAGCTTCAATAGACCGATTCACCCATAACAATATGGGAAAGACTTCACTTAATTATAAAAATGTGATAAACTCGATTCAACATTTCCGTTTATTCGGAAGCCGACGTCCACGCTAATTGTACTGCATGGAGGCTTAGAAACCTAGTGATTCAGGAACTCATGTCCAGGTCCGAACGGCGCGGCTTCGTCACCTTCGACGACGTGCTGGAACTGATGGAAGAAGAGACAGAGGAGAAGTACAGCCTTGAAGTTGTACTCGATCAGCTAGATGAGATGGGCGTCGAACTGCGGCAGGAAGAAGCCAGCCGCGACGATAACGAAGACAGCGACGAAGAATTTGAACTCGATGACGAGGTTGCTGAAACGAGTATCGGAGATATTAACGCCGTTAGTGCCGATGACCCCGTAGGCCTCTACTTCCGCCAGATGGCGCAAGAACCCCTCCTCACCGCTCAGGAAGAAATCGATCTCGCGAAACGCATCGAACTGGGCAAAAACTCCAACGAAAAATATCAGCAAGTCCGCCGCATAGAACGCGCCGCACACCTCCGCCAGGAACTTCTTTGTATCGTCGAAGATGGACAGGCCGCTCGCGAACATCTGGGACGCGCCAATACGCGCCTCGTGGTGAGCATCGCCAAGCGCTATATGGGGCAGGGGCTACCCTTCCCGGACCTCATTCAAGAGGGCAATGTCGGCTTGATGCGCGCTGTCGATAAATATGATTACAAGCGTGGCAATCGTTTTAGCACTTATGCGACATGGTGGATACGGCAGGCGATCACCCGCGCGCTGGCGCAGAAGACGCGCACGATCCGTATCCCACTGCATATGACGGAGCGCATCCGCCAGATGTACCGCACTGCGCAGGTCCTCGAACAGAATATTGGCCGTCGCCCGACGCCAGAAGAGATTGCGCTCGAAATGGAGCTGCCCCCTGAAGCGGTGCGCGGCATGATGGATGCCAGCCAGCACGCTATCGCGCTGGAGCGCCCGGTTGGGGATGATGGCGACTCGGAATTCGGGGACTTCATCGAGGATCAGGATACGCCAAGCCCGGTCGAATCCGCGACACAGCATCTTTTGCAAGAGACTATCGAAGAAGTGTTGAGCGAACTCACGCCGCGCCAGAGTCACATTCTGCGCTTGCGTTTCGGGTTGGGTGGTGGCGAGCCGCACACGCTCGAAGAGATTGCCAATAAGTTTGGCCTGAGCCGCGAGCGCATCCGGCAGTTGGAAAAGGAAGCGCTGCGCCGTCTGCGCCATCCGCGCCTCGCGCACAACCTGCGCGATTACCTGAGCTAAAGCGCGTTGCGTAGGGACGGCAAGCGTGCCGTCCGCAAGCCTAAATTGCGCTCAACTGAGCAACATCCCATGCTATCAAGTTCGGCAGCGGAACACCCGCACTCACTTATCCACCTTGAATATTTTTATGTGACCCATAAACCGGATGTGGCTTGTCCCATCCGGCGTTACAATTTTCTCTCAATTGTAGATTTTCCATGAAATTTGCTTCGCATCATGCGAAGCATCCGTTATAGTCGCACCTATCCCGTTCACAGAGTTGTGGTGTAACTATGCTCACTGCCGTAAACAACGCCCTCATCAACCCGCGCCGTCTTCAAGCCCTCCGCAAGCTTGCTCTACTGGACACTCCTTCCGAGCAGGTCTTCGATAGCCTGACACAGCTTGCAAGCAAAATTATCGGTGCGCCCGTATCTATGGTTTCTCTGATCGACGCGGATCATCAGTTCATGAAAAGCTCGACCGGACTTCCCGAAGCGATGCAAACCGACCCAAACCTACCGCTTTCGTACTCACTGTGTCATTACATGGTCGGCACTGGCGAGCCACTGATCCTCGCTGATGCCCGCGAAGCTCCCGTTGTGCAGGACAATTTGGCGGTGAAGGAATTGAATGTCATCGGGTATTTGGGAATGCCGCTTAAAAGCAGCGAGGGCGATGTGATGGGTTCGTTCTGCGTAATCGATACCAAACGCCGCGACTGGACGCCCGAACAGATCGAAATCATGCGCGATCTTTCGCTGGTCTGTATGTCGGTCATCGAGACGCGCGCCCAACTGATGGACTTGCACCAATTTGCAGACGAGCGCATCAACACGGTCGTCGATCAACTCACCGAACGCGACGCCGAGATCGCGCGCCTGAAGGCGCAAGTCACAGTGTACGGCAACGGCGTGGCAGAGCTGAACTAGCACTACAGCAGAGCGCGCATCGTATGTATAGGGGCGGGGCTTGACCCGCCCCTATGCCATTTTATAGGTTGATCATCTCGCCTTCGAGACCTTCCGCAGCTTCCATCAGCGCTTCCGAAAGAGTCGGATGTGCGTGGACGTTGCGGGCGATCTCCTCCGGCGTGAGTTCCCACATCTGCGCGAGCGTGAGTTCGGGGAGCAGCTCGGTCACTTCCGGTCCGATCAGGTGCGCGCCGAGGATTTCCCCATGCTTCGCATCGCTGATAATCTTCACAAAGCCCACGGTATCACCGAGGCCAAGTGCTTTACCATTTGCCTGCCAGGGGAACTTCGCGGATTTGACTTCGTAGCCTTTCTCACGCGCTTCCTTCTCCGTGTAGCCGAAGCTGGCGACCTGCGGCTGGCAATAGGTGCAGCGCGGCATCATCTTGTAGTTGATCGTCACTGTCGGGTGCTTTGCCATGTTTTCGGCGGCGATGATCCCCATGTGGCTAGCGACATGCGCGAGGAGCAGATTGCCCGTGCAATCGCCAATCGCGTAAATGCCGGGGACGTTCGTTTCCATCTTCTCGTTGACTGCAATCCAGCCGCGCTCGTTCAGCTTGACGCCCGTTTTTTCCAGCCCATAGCCTTCGGTACGCGGCTGCCAGCCAATCGCAACGAGGACTTCTTCGGCTTCAAGGACCTGCGTTTTGCCGTCCTTGCTGATCGATACCTTCACGCCCGCGTCGTTCTCATCGATCTTCTCGACCTTCGTTCCGGCGTGGATTTTGACGCCAAGTTTGACGTACTGCTTTTCGAGTTCCTTGCTGACTTCTTCATCTTCCAGCGGGATGATCGTCGGCATGAATTCAACGATGCTCACATCCACCCCATAAGCGTTCATCACGTAGCCGAATTCGACGCCGATAGCGCCGCCGCCGACGATGACGATACTCTTGGGCAGCTTGTCGGCCATCACGTATTCGAGGTAGGTTTTGATGCGCTTCGTGACCTGCACGCCGGGCAACATCCGCGTTTTCGCGCCCGTCGCAAGGATGCAATTCTTGAAGTTGAGCGTTTCCGTGCCGCCGTTGTTGAGCGCGACATCCAGCGATTTGGGTCCGGTGAAGCTGCCCCAGCCGTCATAGGTATCGATCTTGTTCTTGCGCATCAGGAAGCCGACGCCTTTGGTAAGGCGGTCACTGGCCTGTCGGCTGCGCTTGAAAGCGACTGTATAATCGAGTTCGACTGTGCCGAAGGTGAACCCAAAATCTTTCGCGCGGTGCGTCACGATATGCGCGAGTTCGGCGTTCCGTAACAGCGCCTTCGAGGGAATGCAGCCGACATTCAGGCAGATACCGCCCCAATACTGCTTTTCGACAATCGCGACTTTCATCCCAAGCTGCGCCGCGCGGATCGCTGCCACATATCCACCGGGTCCCGCGCCGAGGATGACAACATCGTAATCTTTCGCCATGTTGATTAATGCCCTTTGGGACTCATCGGTCCCTCTGTTACACTCTACTTAGACGCTTTTTCGCGCCTAGATTGTACTCTATTTCACGAGAAAAATTCATGACGACCGGATACGTGACCGATACGCGCTTCGACAGGCATACCCTCAGCGGCCACCCGGAAAATGCGACGCGCCTGCAAGCAGTCCGTGACCTGATGGAGAGCAGCGGCGCGGCGGCGCAGATGAAGCGCTATGCGCCCGCGCTGGCAACCGATGAGCAAATCCTGCGCGTGCATGACCGCGCCTATCTGGAATTACTCAAGCGCACAGTGAGCATGGACGGCGTGATGCTCACCCCAGATACCTATGTGCTGCCAGAGTCGCTCGAAGTCGCGCGCTACAGTGCGGGCGGCGGGATCGCGGCGGTCGATGCGCTGCTGAAAGGCGAGGTGCAGAACGCGCTCGTCGCGACGCGCCCACCGGGACACCACGCGGTCATTGCGGGTGGGATGGGCTTTTGCCTGTTCAGCAACGTTGCGATTACGGCAAGGCACGCGCAGGCGGCGTTCGGTGTGAAGAAGGTGATGATCGTGGATTATGACGTGCATCACGGCAACGGTACGGAGAATGTTTTCTATGAAGACCCAACGGTGCTGTTCGTCTCCACGCATCAGTATCCCTGGTATCCGGGGACGGGCGCGCTCATGGATACCGGGAGCGAGGACGGTTTTGGTACGACGCTCAACATGCCGCTCGACGCGGGGACGGGCGACGAGGCATTCAAGGCACTCTTCACACAAATTTTGTGGCCTGCCGCACGGCGCTTCGCTCCCGATTTAATCCTACTCTCCGCCGGGTTCGATGCACACTGGTCGGAGAGCCACACATTAGGACAGTTGCGGCTGACGCTGCCCGGCTATGCGTGGCTCACGGCAGAAATGAAGCGCATGGCCGATGAACTGTGCAGCGGGCGCGTGATCGTCATCCTCGAAGGCGGCTACAATCTGACTGTCCTCTCGAACGGGATGGTCAATGCCGCGCGCGTGCTGCTCGATGACCCGACCGTGCTGGACCCGCTCGGCCCCGCGCCGCGCGAAAATCCTGTGAGCGCGATTGAACCGCTTATCGAAAAGCTGAAACAGGTGCATGGGCTTTAAGGAAACGTAATATGAAGGATGAACCGCTTACTACCGCACACGTACTTGAAATGATTGCTGCTGGCCTCGTTGTGTTCCTCTTCTGCGCATACAACACTATTGTGGGTAAAATCCGTATGGGACTAAAAAGCATGGAAGTTCCAGTTTACGGACGATTGGCAAGACGTGTGACATATTTTTTGATTGTTGGAGGTGTTATCTGGATCGTTGGCGCGTTCGCATCCGCTCTATTTTCTAGCAACGTGATCTTTAACGCGGCGATGTTCGGCGGTATTATCTGGTTGCTTGTGACCTGGATATTTGGAACAGCGCTCGGACACGGTGAACGTAAAAAATTGGAAAATAAATAGGCTTTACAACACAAACCGTGTAAAACCTACTCAAAATAAGGAGAAGAGATCATGATCGAGCGTCAAGTCGTACAAAACTGGCTGAATGATTACGTGCGGGCGTGGAAGTCCTATGACCCGACCGCGATTGGGCTACTCTTCGCGGAGAATGCGACCTACTATTACAACCCATTCGATGAGCCATTACGTGGTCGCGAGGCAATTATTGCGAGCTGGCTTGCGGACCCGGACACTCCGAATACCTTTAATGCCGAATACCGCGTGATCGCCGTTGATGGTAATACCGCCGTCGCGAATGGCCGCACGACCTATACGGCAGTGGATGGCACATCGAACGCGCGGCAGTACGATAATATCTTCGTGATCCGCTTTAATGATGATGGTCACTGTGTCGATTTCACGGAATGGTTCATGCAGCCGCGCGCGTGAATGGAGGGCATATGGATCATCAAGTGACGCTGCGAGTGCCGGAAGCGATCTATGAACGTGCGCGCCACATTGCAGAACAGACGGCGCAGCCTATCGAGAAGGTTTTGGAAGCACAGCTAGACCAGGTATCCGGCAGGCTGGATTTTCTTCCACAGGACGAACAGCGTGAACTCGCGGCGTTTCAATACCTCTCCGATGATACGCTTTTCGGGATCGTGGCGGAACAAATGCCGCCTGTGCTAAATGAGCGCATGGTCGTGTTGGGCGAACGGGCTTCACGCGGAACCATCACGTCCGACGAAGAAACTGAACAGGTGGCGCTGGTCGAACGCGGCAATCGTTTGATGCTGCGCAAAGCTTGGGCGGCCAATGTTCTGATGGATCGCGGCTTTGCTGTTTCATTGGAAAATTTTGCGCCGGATGATGAATGACCTTTCGTGGGCAGCGTTGCGCCGACTGGTTCACAGGCGAGCAAATTTTTGTTGCGAATATTGTCAAACCTGCCAGAAGTTGACAGGTCAGGCAATGCACATCGAACACATTGACCCAAGCGGCGGCGATCAGCCGGACAATTTGGCACTTGCGTGTGCGAACTGTAATCAGATCAAAGGAGTTGCAACGAGTGCAACCGATCCTCAAACGCAGCAAGCAGTATCACTGTTCAATCCCCGCCAACAAAATTGGCACGAGCATTTTGAATGGAAGGATGGGATTTCTATTCATGGCTTGACGCCGACCGGACGCGCAACAATCGAGCGCCTGAAAATGAACCTGGATAGGATAGTTGAAGCACGCAGAGTTTGGGTACGGACGGGGTATCATCCGCCACAAGCTAAATCGTAGCAGTTGAACTCATCGATCATCAAAACGGAATTCTTTATATGCCCACCCGCTTCACCTTCATCCGGCACGGTCAGACCGATTGGAACATCGCCGGCAAATGGCAGGGTCACGCCTGGATTGGTCTCAACGACGAAGGCCATCGTCAGGCGCAGTTCGTCGCAGATGCGTTTGCCGGGTCCGATGCGACGCTGATCTATACAAGCGACCTGCCGCGCGCCCGCCAGACCGCTGAATATATCGCTGCGAAGCTGAATTGCCCGCTCATCACGGATGCGCGCCTGCGCGAGATCGATCTTGGCGTTTGGCAAGGACTAAACGCTCAGGAAGTAGAGCAGTGGGACCACGAACGACGAGCAACAATACACGCGGGTGGTTACTCAATGCAGCAACCCGGCGGCGAAAGCGCGCAAGAGGTTGGGCTGCGTGCCGTGGCACTCATCGATGAAATTGCAAAATCGCGAACCGAGCAGCATATCTTACTCGTCAGTCATGGCGGGACGATCCGCTATACGCTGTATGTTCTCAAGCTGCTCGACCCGTCACATAGTCATATCGGGAACACCGCACGTACCTCGCTGCTGCATCACGCCGCCGATGCACGCTGGGAACTGGATACGTTCAACATCCTGACGCATTTGCCCGCGACCGCACCGCCACGCCCCGTCGAAGGCTAGTTTTCTATCGGTCGTATAGAAAACTTGCACAACTCCATCTTGTAATTTAGACAAGTCTAAATTATGATTTTATCAAACTAAAGCCCGTAGGTCGCATGTATGGCAACCCCAAATCAATCTGCACAAGAGCGCCGCGCATGGCGTAAGGAAAGCAGCGCACCCTCGCTGCCGGAAGTCTTCGCGAGCATCCCAGTTCCGGTTAACAAGGGCTTCTGGCGAACTCTGGCCGCCTTCACCGGACCCGGCCTGATGGTCGCGGTGGGCTATATGGACCCCGGCAACTGGGCGACCGACCTCGCGGGCGGCGCGCAATTTGGCTATTTACTGCTTTCGGTAATCCTCATCTCGAATTTCATGGCGATGCTGCTGCAACATCTCTCGCTCAAACTCGGCATCGTAACCGGGCGTGACCTCGCGCAAGCGTGCCGCGATCACTATCCGCGCCCCGTCGTGCTGGTGCTATGGGTTCTGTGCGAAATCGCGATTGCAGCGTGTGACCTCGCGGAAGTGATCGGCGCAGCAATTGCACTCAACCTATTGTTTCGTATTCCACTCGTGTTCGGCGTGATGCTGACTGCCTTCGATGTGATCATCGTGCTATTTTTGCAGCACAAAGGTTTCCGCTATGTCGAAGCCTTGGTCGCCACATTAATCGGACTAATCGCGGTCTGCTTCATGTTTGAACTGATCGCCGCGCAACCGCCATTCAGCGCAATCCTCGGCGGCCTGATTCCGTCACCACAAATCATCTTCAATCCTTCCGCGCTGTACATCGCAATTGGTATCCTCGGCGCGACGGTCATGCCGCACAACCTGTACCTGCATTCGAGCATTGTACAGACGCGCGCTATCGAGCAGACACCGCAGGGCAAGCGCCGCGCGATCCGCTTCGCGACCATCGACAGCACGGGCGCGCTGCTGGCTGCGTTCTTCATCAACGCCGCGATCCTGATCCTCGCCGCCGCTGCTTTTCACGGCACGGAACACCAGAACGTCGCGGATATTGGCGATGCCTACAAGCTGCTGACACCTGTCCTCGGCGTCGGCGGGGCAAGCGTAATTTTTGCTGTGGCGTTGCTCGCCAGCGGCCAGAACTCGACATTGACGGGGACGCTGGCCGGGCAAATCGTGATGGAAGGCTTCCTCAATTTCCATATGAAGCCCTGGCAGCGCCGCCTGTTGACGCGCCTCCTCGCGATCATCCCGGCGGTCATCGTCGCAGCGATTTACGGGGAGCAGGGAACCGGGCAACTGCTCATTTTGAGTCAGGTCGTCCTCTCGCTGCAACTCAGTTTTGCGGTCGTACCGCTGGTACAATTCACCAGCGAAAAAGCGAAGATGGGGCAGTTTGCGAACGGTCCACGGTTGAAGGTCGCGGCGTGGAGTGTCGCGGTAGTGATCGCGCTGCTGAATGCGTATCTGCTGTACCAGACGTTTTTTGTGGTGCGGTCGTGAGGCAGCGCGGCGCGCGGGGATAAATCCACCGCACTATTACGGTCCGGTGGCCCTTCCGTCATCATGTTCAGTGCGTAACAGCCCGGTCCATTCATGGCCGGGCGGTCTCATATGCAGGTTAGCGTGCGTCAGCCCTTCACCGCACCCGCCGTCAGCCCGCCAGAAATCTGGCGCTGCACCAGCAAGTACATGATCGCAATCGGGATTGCGCCGATCAGCGAGGCCGCCGCGAACAAGCCCCAGAACTTACCGAACTGCCCACTGATGAACGACGACAGCCCGACCGCGAACGTATATTGCTGCGAGTCCTTGAGCATGATCCCCGCCACCAGAAAATCGGAGAACGTCCCGATGAACGACAGCACTGCGATCACGGCAAGGATTGGACGGACCAGCGGCAGGATGATTCGCCAGAAGGTCGTGAACTGATTCGCGCCATCGACCAGGGCGGATTCATCTAGATCGCGCGGAACCGTATCGAAGTAGCCCTTCATCAGCCACGTATTGAAGCCAATCGCGCCGCCGCTGTAGATCAGGATCAAGCCGCCGTGCGAATCCAACCCGACATTGAACAGATAGGCCAGCCGCGCGAAAAATTGGTGCGCGAAATCGGGGTCCTTGGCCCAGCGGTCGGCGGTCTCCTTGAGCGGGAAAATCTGGCCGAACTTTTGCAGGAAGAGATACAGCGCGACAATCGCGAGCAGGTTCGGGAAGACCTGAATGACGAGGACGACAAGCTGCGTGGTGCGCCGTCCACGGAACCGAAAACGACTGAGCGCATAGGCTGCGAACGAGCAGATCATCAGCGTGATGAAGGTACTCACCGACGACACATAGATCGAGTTGGCGAGCCATGTCGCGAAGGGGCGTGTCGGGTCGTTGAAAAGCTGTGTGAAGTTATCGAGCGTGATGCGCTTGAACAAATCCTGGCTGCTGACCGTATTCGCCGGGTCGAGCGCCGCCGAGACGATGATCACGATGGGGAACAGTGCGTAAACAACGCCGATGACGAGGATGATCAACCGGACGATCAGCCCCAGACGGCGGTTCGGGTTGACCTGCCCGGACCCGACTTTGACTCTGGTGGCGGGTCTGCTGAGAGCAGCGCTTGAACTAGCCATTGCTGTACACTTGCTCCAATCTGCGACTGAGCCGGAAGTTGTAGACGGTGACGCCCGCGACGATCAGGAAGATAAACAGCGTCAGCGCGGAAGCGAACCCGTAATCGATGCCTTTGGTCCCCGCGAAGGCGAGGCGATAGGTGTAGGAAATCAGGATGTCGGTCTGCCCGGCAACGGCGGCAGCGTCCGGCTTGGGTCCGCCCTGCGTGAGCAATTGAATGATCGCGAAGTTGTTGAAATTGAAGGCGAACGAGCCAATCAGCAGCGGTCCGACCGTGACCATCAGCAGCGGGAGCGTGATCCGGCGGAACTGCGCCCAATAATTCGCGCCGTCGATGACTGCCGCCTCGTACAGGTCAGAAGGGATGCTCTGCAACGCGCCCATGCTAATGATCATCATGTATGGGTAGCCGAGCCACAGATTCACCGCGAGGATTGCAATCCGCGCCAGCCACGCTTCACCGAACCAATCCATCTTCACATGGAACAGCGATTGCCAGACCGAGGTAATCAACCCCTCCGGCTGGAGCAAACCGCGCCAGATCAGGACGCTGATAAAGGCGGGCAGCGCGTAGGGAATCACGAGCAGCGTGCGGAACAGGCCGCGAAACGGAATATCCGCGGTGTTCAGGATGATCGCGAACAGCAGGCCAAGCGCAAAGGTCGTGAAGACGCTCGTAATCGCGAAAACAACCGTCCAGATGAATACGCTGAAGAACGGACCACGCACGCTCTCGCTGGTAATCGCCCGCGTGAAGTTCTCCGCGCCGATGTTGACAGCCCAGCCGCCGACACCCTGCAACGTCACCGTCTCGCCGCGCTCATTGAGCGTTACGAATGTGCCGCGCTCTTCCTTGTACTTCGTGCCGCTCTCACGGTCGAGCAGATCACCCGTTGTCGCGTTGTACTCGAAGCGCTGCACGAGCTGCGGAGCCGAATCGAGCGACTCGACGCGCACCAGATACGCGCCTGACCGAATCGCGACCTGATCCTTGAGGACTTGCACAAAGCGGAGCGCATTGAGCCGCGCAACCTGATTGAAATTGCCAATCGTGGCCGGGATGCCTGCGCTGCTGCGCTCCCCAAGTTTGCCGAATTGTGCTTCCGCGTCGGCTTCCGCGACGATGCCCTTTTCAAGCGAGCCAACGAAGGCTTTACCCGCCGGGTCCACCAACCATAGCACGAAATCCTTGCCCTGCGCCGGGTTCGATGGCGTGTTCGAGATGAAAATACTCGGCTTGAAGGTTACGGCATCTTTGGGTTTGTAATAACTCTGCGCGAGGACGTTCAATACCTCGTCTCTGGTTCCGAGGTGGCCGTCGCCATAGTTGGTGAGCGAGACGAAAACCGTATTGATCAGTGGGTAGACGACCAGCAGCGCCATCAGCGCGAGGCCGGGCGCGGTCCACCGCCAGACGGAAAAACGGTCGAAGATGAACACGAAGTTGATGATCAGCGTGCCGATCAGGATGCCAATGGCGAGCGGGACGCTGTACTGCGTGCCGATACCGACCACCAGATTGAGCGCAAAGGCGTCGATGATGATCAGCGCGATAACACGAAAGATGATGCTGCGCGTGGAGAGGTTGGACATACGTGTCGCCCTTTTTGGCTTTCAGCCTACCGCGTGGAGGGTTTCGCCCTCAGCCCTCAGCTTTTAGCAAGAAAATGTCTGGTCAAATTTTTCAAAGATCGCGTCCGCAGACGAGAATTTCTGTTGGTCCGGCCTCGCAAGCACTGCAAAACCGGACCGTAACAGCGCGGCGGCTTTAGCCCCGCGCCGGGATATTGAGCTACTTGCTCGCGATCTTGTCGCGGATCGCCTTCGCCGCGTCCGTCATGACCTGCGTGCCTTCACCCTTGCCGTTGACCAGCAGGGTGTATGCATTACCGAGCGCATCCCATACGCTCGCCATCGCGGGGATAGCAGGCATCGGGTCGCCATCGGCGGCGGATTGTGCAAAGACGGCAATATCTGCATCTTTTGTGTTCTTGGAAACGTCCAGCCACGCGGAAGCGCGTGGGTCGGCGTCGTAGAGCGCCTGCATCGCTTCAGTGGTCGCGATGAATTCCGTCAGGAACGCCTGCGCCAATGCTGCGTTCTTGCCCTTGGCGTTGACCATGAAGCCTTGCACGCCGACGAACGGACGCGCGACGCCCTTGATTGCGGGAATCTTCGCCACGCCATAGTTCACGCCTGCCTTGCGATAATCGGCCAGCCGCCAGGGTCCGGTGATGATCATCGCGGCCTTCTTGTTCGCAAAGGCATCGCTCGCGCTGTCGCCAGTGGTCCCCGGCTTGATCAGCCCGTCCTTGACCATCTGCGCGATCTCGTTGCCCGCGGCGATACCGCCCGCATTGTCGATACCGACATCGGCGGGGTTGTAGTTGCCCTGCGCATCGCGCCCGAAGATGTAGCCGCCGAAGCCCGTCAGGAACGGCTCGCCGTGGTAGGCATCACCGCCGAAGATGGCGATACCCTGCTCGACCTTCTTATCGTCCTGAAGCTGCTTGGCGACCTTCTTGAGTTCTTCCCACGTCGTCGGGGGCGTCTTGATCAGGTCCTTGTTGTAATAGAGCGCGATGGCTTCCGTCGCGTAGGGCATCCCGTACAGCTTGCCTTCATAGGTGAATGCCTTGATGCCTACCGGGTCGAAACTCTTGCTCTTGTCGCCCAGATCGACTGGAGCAAGCAGGCCGTTTGCGACCAGTTCACCGATCCAGTCATGCGCACCGACAATGATATCCGGTCCATTGCCTGCGGGTCCCGCGATTTTGTAGTTCTGGCGAATATCCGCGACATCCTGAACGCGCACGGGGACGCTGTACTTCTTTGTGAAATCGGCGGCGAGCGTGTTGAGAACTTTCGCGCGGTTGCTATCCGCCCATATCGTGAGCGTGCCTTCGACGGAGGAAGAGAGCGTGGGGGCGATGGTCGGCGCTGCGGTCGCGGCGGAGGCGAAGCGTGCCGGGGTGCTGCTGCCGAGCGCGGTCATCATCGCAAGGATGAACGCGAGGGCGAGCAATGCAAGACGTTTACTCATGTTTTTTCAAACTCCTGCTAGAACGGGATTGAACGATACGGCAACGCGCAAGCGAGCAATGGCTCACTCTCTTGCGACGGAGCTAACAGAGATTGGAGATGTAGCGGGCGCGTCGTCCGCGCTCAGAAAAGCGTATAGCTGCGCGTGCATCCGCGCGAGCAGACCTTGTAGCGCCTCGTGTTCGCTTTCTGGCACATTCATGAAACGCGCCTCGATAGAGTCGCGCAACGCGCTTTCGGCCTCGTGGTGGACCTGCCGCCCCAGCGCCGTGAGACGCACCTTTGTATAGCGTCGGTCAGCATTCGAGACTTTCTCGATCAGACCCGCCGCGACCAGCCGCCGGACGATTCCGGTCACGTTGCTTTTGTCGCAGAGCAGAAAATCGGCCAGTTCGGAGAGGCCGCATTCATTACGCATCGCGAGCCAGTTGAGCAGGTGGAACTGCCGCACCGTCAGCGAGAAGCGCGCGAAGAGCTGCCGGTCGATGTCGTCACCAACCAGAAACACCTCATTGATCAAACCGTAAGTGCGAAGCGCCAAGATCGAGAAGTCTTTATCTGAACACTGTACAAAGTCTGCAAAACAACGCGGTAGTTGAACTATCAACTATATTTTTAGTTGTAGCATAATTATGTTCGTTGTGTCAAGAGGTTCGGACCTGTTTTCGTGCGTCGGGCGGACTGCGTGTACGCCCGACGACGGTATACTCCGCAACTCAATTCATTGAACAGGTGCAGCAATGTTCAAATATGATCTCGGCGGCGGCCTCGATTTGCGCGTATTGGAAGTGCGGCACGCGCCGCTTTTTCTCGATCACATCATCGAAAACCGCGCGTATCTCGCAGAATCACTCGATTTTCCGCATCGCTTCCAAACGCTCGAAGACGTACAAAGCTATATCAAGCACGCCCTGACGCGCTATATCGAAGACGGGCTGCCGATGACTGGACTCTGGCTGGATGAGCAGCTTGTCGGCGGCGTGCTGTTCTTCCCGGTCGATTGGCAGATTCGCAGCACGGAAATCGGCTATTGGCTGGCGCAGCGTGCGAGCGGACGCGGCCTGATGACGCGGGCAGCACAGGCGATGCTCGGCTTTGCCTTCGATACGCTAAAGCTGAACCGGATCGAATTGAAGGCCGATGTCAGCAATACGCGCTCGACTACCCTTGCGGAACGGCTTGGTTTCAAGCTGGAAGGTATCGCGCGGCAAGGCGCAATTCACGCGGGCAAGCGGGTCGATCTGGCGAGCTATTCGCTGCTCGCTTCGGAATGGACGCCGCTGAATCGCACCGAATAGGGACGGTAAACCGTAGAGACGCCTTGCTGGAATGCTCCGGGATTACATTGGAATACGTTTGCGATTATTGATCTCAATAGTTGGGAGTAATCTTATAGCGTCAATGTTCAACAACGGACTCCCAATCATGACACACCAAAACCCCGTACAATCTCCTGAAGTTACTGAACGCATGGCACTCAACCGCCGCCACTTCTTGACTATGCTTGGTCTGG
>Ga0123337_10004406_pt1 | contig 14367 bp, 12 predicted proteins | sample frozenSSSSmetaG_FD_89792 | JGI IMG/M metagenome (GOLD analysis project Ga0123337, IMG submission 89792) | Glacier valley bacterial and archeal communities from Borup Fiord, Nunavut, Canada, to study Microbial Dark Matter (Phase II) -... | ecosystem: Environmental > Aquatic > Freshwater > Ice >... | reverse complement strand
TTTTCGAAGTATCTTTTTTAGTCAATCTATAAGGAATCTCAAATCCTTCAGCAGTTTTAAATTCTAAATTATTTCGTTTAGGTGATTCAATTTCAAAAATTTCACTCAGTTTCTCTTGAATAGCTGAAAATGGTGCGTTATAAAATTTATTTTTCAAGGCCGGTCTCGTTTAACTTTGTAATATTAGTATGCAATCATTAAATGCATACTTTCAATAATAAGTATTTTTTTTTGAAAATCAATAATTGGTGGCACACAAATTTTATAAGTTTAATGAAATTATTTTTTCAACTTAAACTTTTAAAATTATGATGCGTTGGTCAATCACTTTCTTTGTAGTAGCTATAATAGCTGCAATATTTGGTTTTGGTGGAATTGCTGCCGGAGCTGCTTCAATTGCCAAAGTTTTGTTTTTTATCTTTTTAGTTTTATTTTTAGTATCTCTAGTAGGTAATTTGTTTAAAAAAGCATAATATCCTTTACCATATTCATTAAATAAAAACACCTAGGAAAATCATTTTTTCTAGGTGTTTTTATTTCTAGCAATTAAATTTTCAAGTAATAATATTCTATTTTTAATTCGTTTTCTTATCATTTTCAAGTTTTTAATAATTTATTGAGTTTCCAAAAAATAATTTTAATTTTTTTTAATTTTATAAAGAAAAATAATTATTTAAAATATCAATTTATCAATATCAATATATTGATATTTTTTTATGTAATATCAAATTAGTAAATCATTTTATATAAATACTTAAGGGTCTAATTCATTTACTTTTTTTTCAACTACCTTTGCAGCAAATTATAATAATTCAATAGTTTACAAATCATGAATTTTATTTCTGCAGAAAATATATCAAAGTCTTTCGGTGAAAAATGGCTTTTTAAAAATATTTCAATAGGTATTAGTCAGGGCGAAAAAGTTGCATTGGTAGGAGCAAACGGATCTGGCAAAACTACTCTAATGAATATATTAGCAGGTGTAATTCCATCAGATGGAGGATCGGTAAGTGTAAGAAGAGGCGTTTCAGTAGGTTATTTAGATCAAAACCCAAGTTTTGATTTAGCAATGAGTGTTATAGACACTACATTTTCGGGCAACAACCCAATGGTTGCAGCAATAAAAAAATATGAAAAATCTTTAATTTCAGAAAACGGAGATGATCTGTCAGAAGCCATTGAATTAATGGAATCTTTGAAAGCATGGGATTATGAAATAAAAATAAAACAAATTTTAGGAAGGTTGGGAATTGATGACTTTGAGAAAAAAATTTCCCAACTTTCTGGAGGCCAGAAAAAAAGGGTTGCGTTGGCAAGAATTTTAATTGAAGAACCGGATTTAATAATAATGGATGAACCAACCAATCATTTAGATTTAGAAATGATTGAATGGCTTGAAAGTTTTTTGGCAACAGAGAATAGAACTTTATTATTAGTAACTCATGATAGGTATTTTCTAGATAAAGTTTGCAATAGAATTGTTGCTCTTGAAAATGGAAAAGTAGCGAGATATGAAGGTGACTATGCTTATTACTTAGAGAAAAAAGCTGAAAAAGAAGCGATAGAAGCTTCGGAATTATCCAAAAATAAAAATACTTTCCGTAAGGAACTTGAATGGATGCGTAAACAACCAAAAGCCCGAGGAACAAAAGCGCAATACAGAGTTGATGCTTTTGAAGAACTTAAAGAAAAAGTAACTCAGAAGAAACCTGAAAGTGGATTAGAATTAAATGTAAAAATGACTCGTGTGGGAAGTAAAATTCTTGAAATTAATCATTTACATAAGTCATTTGGAGGACAAGAAATAGTAACAGACTTTAATTACGTTTTCAAAAAAGGTGATAGAATAGGTATAGTAGGTAAAAATGGGGTAGGTAAATCTACTTTCCTTAATATGCTAACAGGTAATATACAACCCGATTCAGGTTTAGTTGATAAGGGAGATACCACAACTTTTGGATATTATACTCAATCCGAATTATTATATACCCCTGGCCAAAAAGTACTTGATGTTGTAAAGGATATTGCAGAAGTAATTACTTTAGGTACTGGTGAAACAATAAGTGCCTCTGCATTTTTAACGCATTTCCAATTTCAACCTGCCGTTCAATATACTCCTGTTGAAAAGTTAAGTGGTGGCGAAAAAAGGCGTTTACAATTATTAAAGGTGCTCATTAAAAACCCTAATTTCCTTATTCTTGATGAGCCGACCAACGACCTTGATATTACAACTTTAAATATTCTTGAAGATTTTTTATTAAATTTTGGTGGTTGCCTTTTACTTGTTTCTCACGACAGATATTTTATGGATAAGTTGGTGGAACATTTATTTGTTTTTCAAGGAGAAGGGAAAATTAAAGATTTTAATGGAAATTATACCGATTACAGGGAATGGTTAGATGAGGAAGAATTAAATCAAAAAAAATCATCTCAAAAAAATCCTAAAACAGTAATTGAAAAAACAGTAATTGCCTCCTCTGATACTTCTAAAAAGAAATTAAGTTTTAAAGAACAAAGGGAATACGAAGAAATTGAATCTCAAATAGAAGAATTGGAGAAAACGAAAAACTTAGTAATTGAAAAATTAAATTCTGAAAATATAAGTCATGGTGAAATTTCTACCTTAGTAAAAGAAATTGAAGCTTTAGATTTAAAAATTTCCGAAAAAACTGATAGGTGGGTTAAGTTATCAGAATTAGTATAAACAATTATAACAGTTCAGATTTTAAAATTAAGAATGAATTGGCGGTTTAAAATAGTATTTAATATTCTTTTAATTTTCTTTATTCAAATTACTTTAGCTCAAACTATAAAAAAAATTGAAGGATACCTTGCTAAAAAAGATTTTAAAAGCAGTCGTTATTACTTAAATAAAATATTAGCAAAAAACCCTCACAATGCAGCTGCAGAATATTTATATGCTAAATACTATTTATATCAGCCCTTATCGATAAATTTATACGACTCTGCTTATTTTCACATACAGAAAGCAATTAAATATTTCCCCACCTCTAGCTTAAAAAACACAAAACAATGGGCTAAAAAAGGCAATTCTCTTAATAATGCTTCTATTTTAAAAAAACAAATCGATAGCCTTGCATTTGAAATAGTAAACCAGTCTCAAAATTTAAATCTTTATCAATATTATTTAATTTTTTATCCAAGTTCTGATTACTATAAAAAGGCAGAATTAAACCTTCATGAACTTGCTTTTCAGCAGGCATTTCAAAGTAACAACACTGATAGTTTAAAAAAATTTATTGATAGTTATCCTTTTGCTATTCAAATAAATGAGGCGCAAAAAAGATATGATATTTTAATTTTTGAAAATCAAACTAAAAAAGGTTCATTAAAAGATTTTGAAGAATTTGTACAAAAAAACCCAGATAACCCTTTTCGAAGAATTGCTGAAAAACATATTTTTCAATTGACTACTCTTAGCCAACAACTTAAAGACTATGAGACTTTTATAATTAAATATCCTAACAATTTTCTTCAAGGAACTGCCAGGCAATGGCTATATAATCTCTTTAAAGAAGACCACAATGAAACTGACTTTTTCCTATATTATCCACATTTTAAAAACGATGTAAAATGGAATGATTTAATAAAAACAAACAGTAAAATTCTTTATCCTATTTTAGAAGAAGAAAAATACGGTTTTATTGATGAGCAGGGTAATATAATCATTCCAAGTCGAATAGATTCTGTTCCTACTAATTATTTTTGTGATGGGATTAAAGAAAACATTATACAAGTTTATAATAAATCTAAACTTGTATTACTAGATAAAAAAGGAGAAGAAATAACAAAAGAAAATATTGAAAAAATTGAGTTTTTTGAATCGGGATTCTATAAAACCTTTAAAAATTTAAAAAAAGGCCTCATTTATGAATCAGGATATGAAATCCTCCCACCTATTTACGACTCGATAATTTTAATTAACGACAAAATAATTCTATCCCTCCATAATGACAATATTTTATTATTTAGTTTAAATGGAAAAGAATTATTTAAAGGGAAGAATTATGAAATTCAAAGTTTTGCCGATTCTTTGTTGATTTTTAAAAATGAAAATAAATTTTGCCTGATAGCATGCAACTATCTTTTCGACAACCCCAATCCCGAGCTCAAATTCGATATAGATTCAATAAAAATTTTAGATGATTTTGCTTTAAAAATTATTAAAAATAATGAAGAGTATATCCTTTTGTCACCACACCTAAATATAAATCAGTTTTTAGATACAACAAGTATCTCTAAAACGGAAGAAATATTAATGCAAAAATATACCAACGTTTATCCAACTAAAAATGGTTTTAAAGTAAAAAATAAAGATCAAAAATATGGTTTTTTTGATAAAAAAGGAATAAAGGTTTTAAATGTAAAGTATGATGAAATTGAGGTTTGGAAAGAAAACATATTTAAAATAAAATTAAATGACCAAACGGGTATCATAGATAATAAAGAAAAAATTATTCTTCCACCTCGTTTTGATGGTTTATCACAAATAGAAAATGGTTATATAGCCACAATACAAAAAGGGAAATTTGGAATTATACAATTAAAAAACAAAATATCGATCTCTCCGGAATTTGAATCTTTGCCTTATTTATATGATAAAAAACAAAAATTATTTATTGTAAAGAAAAAAGGAAAGCTTGGATGGGTTTCTGAAAAAAATGAAAAATTATCAGAATTTAAATTTGATGAAATTCAATATTGGCAGCCTTCAGTAGCTTTAGTAAGAATTGATGAATTTTGGCATTTCTATAATATTTCAACTAAGGAAATATTGTTTAAACCAATTGAAAAATTATTTTTTTCGAAAGATTATAACAAACAAAAATCTATAAAAGTCCTTGTTGAAAATAAATATGGATTAATAAGTAATCAATCGGGCGTAGTAATTGATTTAGAATATAATTCCCTCAACAACATAGGCACAGCTGAAAATCCATTTTATGTTGCTGAAAAATATATCAAAGATGTGGATGTATATTTATTATATTATATAAATAAAGAGGGTAAAACTATTAGAAAGCAGGTTTTAACTCAAGACTTATATGAAAAAATTAGTTGTGAATAGATAAGAATAAATAAAAAATTTGGCACTATTATGTTTGCATTTAATTATTTTTTCTAAATTGATTTAAAAAAAAATTTAATATTTAATAATTAGATTTATAGTAATGAGGTTAGAGGTATTTTTTCTTAAATGATTTAAGCCACTAGAAAACAGTTTTAGAAGGATTGGCTTACAAATAGAAAATTCTATTTAACCTGCTTTTAAGGATAGAATCTAAATTTATTTACTCATTATGCTAATCGACTCACACCCACTAATATTAATATGTTTGTAAAATTTTAGAGAAAACTAATTAATAAAGTTGTTTAACATGAAAACGAAAAATAAGAAAATAAGTCTCATTTTTATCCTTTTTATTGTTTTAGCATTTACATTTTTTATTATTTTGAGTCCTTATAAAAGTGATGAAATTGAAAATTATAAGCTTATAAAAGAAACTGTAATTATTAATGCACCTATTTCGAAGGTCCATAAATATCTTGGAAATTCTAATAATGCTTCTAATTGGTCATCATTTATAGACCATATTACTGTGTTAAATAGTAAATTTTATAAAGATGGTGATAAGGGGAGTATTAGGCGTTGCTATCAAAATGCGGATGAAAAAGGAACTCAATGGGATGAATTGATTACTATAAATGCTACCAATAAAAGGCAATTAATTATTTACAATTTAAAAAACTTTGCTTTAACTGCTGAAAATTTGGCTACAGAACAAGTTTATGTTGCTTTAAATAATAAAAAATGTAGTTTAACACTTACAGTATTTTATAAAGAAAAAGATCCAACTCTTTTAAATCAGCTTAAATTATACCTTGCTTCGTATAGAATCAGTCCAATTTTAAAAAAAAATCTTAAAAACATTAAGGATATTATTGAAGATGAGTCCTTTCTTTAATTTTTTCAGGAAAATAAGATTTTAAAATGTCTTTTTGTAAATCACCACTTTTCAATAAATTTTCAAATATCCTAGTATAAGATGTATTTGCTTTAAGTTTTAGGAAAGCTGGCAACTGAATCAAAAAAAGCTCTCTCCCTCGCTCGAGTCCCGCGAGTGTGAGGTTCATGTGCCTCCGGCGTTTTGTTTTATTATCAAACTAATCCTATAACTTTTAAAGGGTCAAGGCAACAAAGTAAAAGTATAAATCATCTAGGCTTGTTTTACGTTATTCACTCATTTTTTAAATTTTCAATTAATTGTTTTAAGTAAACGAGGCCGGAGGCCAATCAACCTACACACGCGGGAAGGTCAAGTAGGTAAGGGGGGTTTCACCCCAAACCTCTCACAGAACCGTACGTGAACCTCTCGATTCATACGGCTCTTCTAATTTATTCTTACTATAGGCTCATCCTATTTAAAGTTGGCCATGAGTAATTAAAAAATTAGCTAACCCCTTCGCTCTGTTTCCATTACAGAAACTTCACCACTACTACGAGTTAGTCCGCCATCCTTAACAACTTTGCTTTTCAGCCTCACGGGTTTGCCGCTTGTGCTTTTCGTTTTGCATTTGATAAGGACTTCCCGTGTTCCATATAAAAGCCTGAATAAGATTCATGCCACCTCTATGCCGATTGCCTTATAGCCAGTAAGCAAGTTTCCGCTATAACTTTTCACTAATACACTCGAATATTAGCTTTTGACAATCTATTCGCCTATCGACACTCCATCAGTGGTTCATTTGCATTCATCTCTCTTATTCCCACCTGACTACTCTTACGTAGCCTTTTCCTCCTTCCGTTCAATACCAATTCATTACTAAATAAGCACCGGGAGGTGGTTTAATGCCTCCGCTTGCACAGCGACACTGGTAGGCCTACTACCATCTTTTATACGACATTATTCTATTCATCACACGAATAGTCTATTTACGGCACACCGAGCGAGGGTAAAAAAACATATCTTATTGAGGTAAATTGGTTTACCGCTATTAATGGCATTCCGTGCAATTTTGCGGTATTGACCCACTTAAATAATGAAAAATTATTTAATATTAAAAAATAGTACACATTAAAAGATATTAACAATCCCATAAGCTAATTATAATTTAATTTTTTCTTCTAATAATTCTTAGTCCATTAGTTTACCTTTTTTTAAAAAAATATATTAATATCGAAAACCAGATGAATATATGAAAAACTACATAGTTATTGCCATACTTATTTTAATTTCCATTTCTTCCTCCGCTCAAGTTTACAGGCATTTAGTAATTCAAAATATTAACGCTGATGAATTTGGTGGATTGGCTGAGATTAAAAGATATTTAGGAGACACCATTTTTTATACGCTCGACTTAAATAAAAAAAACTTTAGGGTGGATGTGAATAATTATCAAAAACATGTAGGAGCTGTTTTTCAGATAGATCCAAAAACAAGAATAGCCACTTCAAGCACAAAAACTTCAATAGAAAAAACACAATCCAGCTCTTTTGGGCCAATAACGGACATCAATTATTCTGAAAACAATGAAAACAAGCTCATCACATTTAACTGGCATTATTCAAACTCTTATAATGAAGAAAAAGGCGTGGCATTCACTATCACAGCTATTCCTAAAAATGGCTCTGATCAAGGGTCATTTGTAATAAAAAGTGTAGAAGGAAGATATTATGAGGGCTATATAATTACAAAAATATTGAAAAAGAGTGAGTGAAAACTTAAAATATCTTTATGAAGCAACTGTCATTTATATTTTACTTTATTACGAATTTTTCTTTTTCCCAAATATCAACAACCATATTTATTGATAAGTATGGCACTACCTTCAGCAAAAATGAAGTGGTACTAAAATATATCAGTGAGCAGGGTCGTACACTTGCGCCTGACTATGACAAAGTAAATTGCACAGACTTTTTAATAAAAGTGCTTGGCAAATATTACAAATTATCAGTAAAAGACCTTCAACAAATCAGCATTTTTATAACTGACAAAAATGATATTTATAACTTCAATGTCTATCTCCAAAATATTTACGATAATTCCAATTTCTATAACGGGCGGGCAAAATTTATTTACAACCACAAAGTAAGTACTTGCTGCGGTATGGCTGATATGGAAGGAATATATCAAGATATTTCAAAAGGGGTTGTACAATGGATGGTAGATAGTAAAAAAGGGGTTGAAATAGATTTTAAACGTGGAGAAACCCCTATTGAAGGCGATTTTGTTCAATTTTGGAAAGTAAATGGGTTTGGGCATTGCGGCATACTTAAGTCAATTGACATCATTAAGAATAAAATTACATTATACTCTTCTTTTCCTTCTACAAAAGGTTATGGCGTCCAGGAATTTGATTTGCCGGAAAATGTATATTTTGGGAGGTTGAAGTAAGAATAGGATTTAAGTTTATCATGTTTAAGACTAATTTTAAGACAATGAAAATCTACGTTTTGCAAATAATTGAACAATAAACCGATTAAGTAAATGCTGTATATCAACCCAATAGAAATTTTAGGCTTATCAAATGCTACAGACACAACAAGCATTGATAACGAAATTGTAAAAAAAGCGAAACGAAAATTGTTTGCAGACATTGACCTATCTGACAATGGCGTGTTTGAGTATTACGGACTACAACTCACAAAAGGGAATTGTGAAATAGCCATTGACGAGTTGACCAACAATGACTACAAAGAGTTTTATCTGTATTTGGCAAACAACAAACCGCTGAATGAATTTTTAGCAAGCAATAAAGAAGCAATTTTCAAAAACTTCAAACAGGACAGCATTTTTAAGTTGCCCGAATTTGTCAGATTTATAAGTCCGTATTTTGCACCAAAATTTGACAAAGCCTTATTGACTGCATTTGAAAATGATAATGCCGACCTTACAAAAGCAATTTTATATACTTCATCTTTAGTTGCACAGGCAGACTTAAACTCAGCGTTTAAGAGTGTTTCCACTAACATTCAAAATAAAATTGCTGAAATTGACGAAATAACAAAAGATATTAAAAACGAAGAAAGTGCCTATGACGAAGATGATGTTGAAGAAGTTATAGAATTAGTAAAAAGTCATTTCCCAACCAATACACTGAACTGTTTACCTCAATATTTTCAGAGCCAAATTCTGAAAATCGCAAACTCAATTAACTATCTTTCAAATTCTATTTGGGACGCTTTTGATTCAACCCAAGTTCCGAATGATTTGACCGAATACTTATTGACTTTAAACATTGGAGGATTAGACAGACCAACATTTGAGAACAATTTTAAAATCATCAAAAAGAAAAATGATGAAAGAAAGGAACAGGCTAAAAATGCTCCGTTATTAAAAAAGTGGGCAACTGTCCTTTTAAAAGTAAGAGATGTAATTAAAAATGTTGAGAATAATGCTGTAACCTCAACCGAAGCATATCAAAATATCAAAGACCTATTTGATATAAATGATTTGAACGCTCTCCCTTCATTTGCTGATGAAATTAGAACGCAAATTGGTTACTCCATTAGAAGTTTATCTATTGCAATTTGGAATAAGCAAAGCGACATAAAAAGTGCTTTAGGAACGATAAATTTAGCTTTGCAAATAAACGTAGATAAAGAAGCAAAGGGAAAATTCAGACAAGACCACATAGAGTTATCTGAACTTGAAAAAAAATACAGGGCTGTTTTTATTTGCTACTTTTGCGATACGAACGCACCTGATGAAGGAAGTAATTATGAAATAACTCTTTATAAGATAACCAGTAGAGATTATCAAGGTGTTAGATACCAATATTTGCCTGTTAAGATTCCCCGTTGTCCAGACTGTAAAAGCTATCATGGAATTGAATTTCATCATCAGCCAGTTGCTGGTAAATCATTTGGCTTTGGCTTAGTAGGTTTGTTAGCGGGGGTTGCGGTTGATGCGGTTGCCTACGTAGGTGGAGGGACTATTAGCGGTGTTTCAAAAGCAGTTGGAAAAATAAAAGACAAAACCAATAATCAAAGAAAAGATACAAGTCAAACGACAATATCAAATTTTCAGAAAATAAAAGAAATGTTAAGTGAAGGCTGGACATTTTCAAAACCAAGTGCTTAAAAATTAACAACGAAATAATATGCAAGAAATAAAAAAAGTCACTGTAAAAGTGCCACAAGCATATCTTGATTTTATGAATCAGATATTTGAAATTGAAAAGAAATCAGCCAACTTAAAGGAGGAAAATTCTATTCAAAGAAATCTCAATAAAATGAAAGGAATACTTGAGGAAGAATTTTTCAAGGGCAGTTCAACCATTGGTTTAACTTATCATAATCCATTAGGCGAAAGCTATTCGGATACAAGAACAGACTGCGAAGCAACAATTTCAGGAACTGGAGTTGAAAATCTTGAAATTATTGAAGTAATAAAACCAATTATCTTTTATGCATATCAAGAAAATGAAAAAGTAATAAAAGTAATTGTTCAACCTGCTGTTGTCATAGTTCAATCAAAAAATATTAATCTTTAAAAGTATTCAAAATGGAAAATACAATCAATTTCGGCATTGACTTAGGCACAACAAACAGTGCTATCGCTAAGTTTGTAAAAGGTGAAGTAATCATTTTTTCAAACCCACAAGATTATGGTAGAAATACTTTACCATCCGTTGTAGCATATAGAAAAGATAAAATTATTGTTGGAAATCAAGCAAAAGTCTTTTTAGAAAGAGACCCCAAAAGTGTTGTTGGCGTTTTCAAAAGGAAGATGGGAACGGCTGAAAGTTTTAAAATCAAATCAATCAATGAATCTAAAACTCCTATTGAGCTTTCAGCACAAGTATTAAAGGAATTGAAAACCTTTGTAAATACAGGCGATACTTTAGATGCAGTTGTAATCACTATTCCTGCATAGTTTGACACAATACAATCAAATGCAACAAAGGAAGCAGGAATACAAGCGGGATTCAAGCAAGTTGTTTTGCTTCAAGAACCTATTGCAGCCAGTTTAGCATACGCCAATATGAAGAAAGATAGGGAAATGAAAGACGGGCAATGGTTGGTTTATGATTTGGGTGGTGGAACTTTTGATGTAGCCTTAGTCAAAATCAAAGATGGAGAAATGAAAGTTTTAGACCACGAAGGCAATAACTTTTTAGGTGGCGCTGACTTTGACAATATGATAGTTGAAAAATTAGTAATCCCAAAAATTTGCGAAAAATTTAAGTTCTCAAATTTGGAAGATGATATGAAAAGTGCAACGGGCAAATTCAATGGCAAATATTACGATTTGTTAAAAAGAGCAGAAGACGCAAAAATTGTACTTTCTGCTAAAACATCAGCAGAAATTGAAGTTATTAGATTTGAAGACGAAGACGGAAACGAGGTTGATATGGAAATTATTATAACACGTTCCGAGTTTAATGAGTTAATTAAACCGAACATTGACGGAACAATTGATATGATTAAAAAAATCATCACAAGAAATTCATTGAAACCAGTTGATGTTCAGTTTACATTAATGGTAGGTGGCTCTACTTACATTCCATACGTTCGTAGTCGTGTAGAAGAAGTTTTACAAATTCCAGCCAATTGTGAAATTGACCCAACAACAGCGGTAGCAATTGGTGCGGCTTATTATGCAGCAACCAAACCAAAAGAAATTTCAAAAGGCGACATCAACAAAAAGCAAACGTCCATTTCCATAAAGGCATCGTACAACAAAGCATCTAAAGAAAAGGAAGAATATTTTGCTGCAAGAATTACTGGTGATGTAACAGGTTTGAGTTACCGTATATTAAGACAGGACGGAGGTTATGATTCTGGAATTAAAAAATTAAGCGACCGTATAAATGAAGATTTGCCATTGGTTGACGGTGCATACAACTTTTTCACACTTGCCGTTTATGACGAACAAAACAATGTAATTGAAACCGACATAGAACCAATTGGAATCAACAGCGGTTTTGGAATCAGCGGACAACCAATTCCTGAAGATATTTGTTTGGAAGTTGACGATTACGACAATCCGGGCAAAACAAGATTAAAACTTGTATTCCAAAAAAACTCAATTCTTCCACTTCGTTCACAGGGTATTAGTTTTCCGTTAAACAAAGGAATGATTAAAGGAAACGATGACGATTTTATTTACATCAATGTTTTAGAAGGTTCTCATTTAGCATTGCCCGAAGCCAATAAAGGAATTGGTTTTATGGAAATCAGAGGAACGCAAATAAAAAGGGATATTGCCAAAGGTTCTGATATAGAAATCACTATTTCAATTTCTGAATCAAGAGACATTACAATTTCTATTTATCTCAATATGGCTGACCAAGAGTTTAAACAAACTTTCAATCCCAAGGAAAGGCACACGCCAATTGAATTTCTAAAAGAACAAGTAGAGGATTTATCAGAGAAATTAGAATTAGAAATTCAAGAAGCAACGGACAAAGAAGATTACGAAACCGCAGGTGCTTTAAATAAGCTAAAAAAGGAAATGGAAACAGTAAGTGAGGAAACTGAAAACCTCACAAATGATGATGTTACAGACAAGCGTTACCAACTTGAAGATAAAAAAAGAAAAATTGCTCAAGAGATAGATAGTGCAACTAAAAACAAAAGGATTCAACAGGTAAAAGCTCATTACTATGAAGTTAAGGAGGAATGTTTAAAGATGTTAGACGGAAACGGAAACGACCACGAACGCAAAACATACAACGACATAGTTGCACAAGAGAACGCATTTTTTGCAACTAATAGTCCTTTGAAAATTCAAGAAAAATCTGATGAAATGCACAGCATTTTATCAAGAATTAGATGGAGAACACCCGAATTTTTAACGGGCATTTTCCAATGGTGCAAAAACAACCAAACAAGAATGAATGACCAAATGCAAGCTAAAAGTTTAGTAGATGCAGGAAACTTTGCAATTGAAAGTCAAAATTGGGAACGACTTTCAGAAATAAATAGTGGTTTATTAAATCTACTTCCTAAAGGTGCAGAAAAAGAAGCAATAACAAGAATAGGTTTTGGACTTTAAATTAAACAAAAATGAAAAATTCAGATTTTAAAACCTTCCTCTTCAAGTCAGCAGTCATGGCCATGGCTTGTGACGGAAATATTGCAGAAGAAGAGATAAACGAAATAAAAAATATAGTAGCCAAAGAAATTTATTTTATGGAGTTCGATTTTGAAGAACCTTTAAAAAGTAATATTGAACACATCAAGGTTAATGGCAAAAATGCCGTTAACCAATATTTGAAAGAAATTGTAATAAACGATTTAAACGAACATCAAGAAATATTACTTGTTGAAGTCCTTTTGAGAATGATAGAAGCAGACGCAAAAGTCGAAGAAAGTGAATTGCAGTTTTTGCAAATGGTGAAATCAAAACTCAAAATAGACGAGCAAACTTTGATAGTGAAATTTCCACAACAAATTAACTACTTAATGGATTTCAATAATTATGGACTACTTGAAGAATTTACAAACGTAATTTCAATTTGATGATACAAACAGCGATCTTAGATTAAAATAATATTAAAAATAATATTTTTGCCTTGTGTTTTGGATATGTCATATAGTTATTTTCAAATTGTTCATTTTTGTAGGACTTAAAGGCTTTGTAATATTGCATTTTCAAGCTCGCCTCTGGTTTAAGACTTGGGTCTTAAATCATTCATGATAAGCAGGACTCTGTCCGTAATAGCTGAAGGAAAACATGGGATTGCTTTCAAAAACAAAAAAATAATCTTACAGATATATTGATTCAGGTTATTTTTTTTGAAAAGTGGTTATTTTAAACACCATAATCCATCCTAATTTTAGGAGGGATACCCTAAACGCTTAATTTATTCGGAAAATAAAATTATAGAGAGCAAGTTCCCCTTTCTGTCTTGCATCATGATCTTCTAAAAATGTTAATTATGATTAATATGAAAAAACCTGATCTTCTAAATTCATTCCCATCATATTAATCATCAAAATCATAAATTGGGACATGGCAGTTCGCTAACGGCTTGTCGCACAATAAATAAAGATCTGTAATTTTTTGAAGAGGTAAAAGAGAAAGAAGGCTTAAATTTTAATAGCTATATCAGCATTCATTCAAATTAAAGTATATAATAATTTTAACTGGAATGATCGTTCTAGTTAAAATTAATTTATGGTTTTTTACAGCTTAAAAAAAAGTCAAGAAAATGAATTATTAGCCATTTTGAAAATAAGTACAAAAAAAGCCCCTTACTATTTCTAGTGAGGGGCTTTTTTTGATAATAAGATTGGCGGTTACCTACTTTCCCAAATTTGACTTCAGTATCATCGGCGGTGTGGGGCTTAACTTCTCTGTTCGGAATGGGAAGAGGTGAACACCCACCCTATGA
>Ga0123337_10004405_pt1 | contig 14369 bp, 10 predicted proteins | sample frozenSSSSmetaG_FD_89792 | JGI IMG/M metagenome (GOLD analysis project Ga0123337, IMG submission 89792) | Glacier valley bacterial and archeal communities from Borup Fiord, Nunavut, Canada, to study Microbial Dark Matter (Phase II) -... | ecosystem: Environmental > Aquatic > Freshwater > Ice >... | reverse complement strand
GTATCAGCATAAATATGGCCGATGTAGGAAGTAAACGGTTGCCGGAGATACTCGGCACTTTGCAGCAAAAAGCCAATCAATATTTTGATAGTACTAAATATACAATTCAGTTCACTGGTACCAGTGTTACGTTTCTCGAAGGAAGTGCTTTTATAATTCATGGACTGAAAGAAAGTATTCTCTGGGCATTTCTTCTCATTGCATTATGTATGCTTTACCTTTTCAGGTCTTTTAAAATTCTTCTCTGTTCATTGATGCCTAATATAATACCGCTGATTATAACAGCGGGCGTTATGGGCTGGGTGGGAGTGCGGCTTAAACCTTCGACAGTACTTGTTTTTAGTGTTGCGTTAGGGATAGCTATAGATATCACTATCCGGTTCCTGGTTAATTACAAGCAGGTTCAGAGAGATAAAGACAAAGGTGTTAAGCAGGTAGTGATTGACACCATTCATACTACCGGCATCAGTATCATCTATACTTCGCTCGTTTTAATTGCAGGGTTTATTATTTTTGTCTTCAGCGGATTTGGCGGAACCCAATCTCTCGGATGGCTCACATCGTTAACGCTTGTAGTAGCAACGGTTACCAATTTAACGCTTTTACCTGCGCTGCTTATATCGCTGAATGATAAGAAAACACGTAAATGAAATAAAAAATATTTAATTTCAAGGCAGCATTTTATATTTTTTTCTGTCATACTATCAAACAGTGTGATTTTTTTCAAGACAACTTCAAACAGGCAAGCTCGAACTTATGCCATTAATTTATCACATTTGCCTCTTAATAGATTTGAACTTAACAGTTAACTATACAATGTATTTAAAAAAATTCTAGCTCATATGAAAAGAAATTTACTGCTTATAGCACTTGTGATATTAATTGGTCAGCTCCAGGCTCAGAATCAAACTATTTCGGGAAAAATTACAGATGCTCAGGGAAATCCTGTTCCGAATGCAACTATTATAATTAAAGGTACACAACAAGGTACTTCAACAGGCAATGAAGGAACTTTTACATTAAGTATTCCTTTAAAAACAAGAATACTGGTTATTTCTTCTGTAGGGTTGGCCTCAGAAGAAATCGCCGTTAATAATAAAACTATCTTTAATGTAACATTAAAGACAAGTGATAAAAATCTAGAGGAAGTAGTAGTAGTAGGTTATGGTACAAAGACTGTTCGTGAAAATACGGGTTCCATCTCAAATATTTCCGGTTCAAAAATAGCTCAGGAGCCATTATCATCATTTGACCAGGCTTTGGCTGGAAAGACTGCTGGCGTTCAAATTTCATTAGGTACCGGTGTTCTTGCTGACAGAACAGCAATAAGAGTTCGCGGAATAAATTCTATATCTTCTTCTTCACAACCGTTAATCGTAGTAGATGGCATTCCGCAAAACACAGTAACCAATCTTAATGGATTCAATGGTGGAAATGGGACAAGGTTTGATCCGCTTGCTTTAATAAATGCAAATGATATTGAATCCATTTCAGTATTAAAAGATGCCGGATCTTCTGTTCTTTACGGTTCAAGAGCTTCCAATGGTGTTATATTAGTTACCACAAAAAAAGGGAAGAAAGGAAATATTAAAGTGGGAATTGATTCTAAAGTTGGATATTCTACTGCTTCAAAATTACCTCCCCTTTTAAATGGTGACGATTTTATTACTATTTCAAACGAAAAAGGTGCTAACAGGTTTGGTGCTACTTCGGTTTATGCTACTATGGCTAAGAATAGTGATGTAAATGCCGATAACATCCCTGATAGAACAAATTGGAATGATTATGCTTATCGTCAGGGAATGACCTATGATAATTCCATTTCGTTATCTGGTGGAGCTGATAAAATTTCTGTTTACGGGTCTGCTCGTTACTTGACCCAGGAAGGAATTACCTTAGGTAATAAACTTAAATCAGGTCAGGCTCGTTTAAATCTTGATGTCACTCCCAAGACCTGGTTTAAAGCTGGTGTGCAAATAGCTTATACCAAAACGTTGAATAATGGTATTTTGTCTGATGGATATATTTCAGGCACTAACATTTCTGGCTGGCAGTCCCCTCCTAACGTTTCGCCGTTCAACCCTGCAGGCCCCTTTGGTTATAATTTAACTGCTAATGGTTTATTAAGTAATGGCAATAATGTTACTACTGTAAACGGAGTGTCTTATCTCCCCAGTTCATCATATTATAACAACATTATTCCAACAATTAAGTTACAACGGAATGATAATACGGCTGAAGAAATAAGAGCTAATATTTATGGTGAACTAACGCTAATTAGAGGGTTGAAAATTACCACCAAATTTGCTATACAGAATTTGTCAAACTTCGAAGATCAATATGGGTCACCACTAATAAACGGCCTTGGCGCTAGTTATGGAGGACTGGTTCAAAATCAAAGACAACAATACAATCAATGGGTTTGGCAAAATTATCTTAACTACGACAAAACTATTGGTTTGAATCATAGGATTGGAATAGTATTAGGAACTGAATACCAGAAAAATTCATATTTTAACCAGTATACAGGAGCTGGAAATTTTACCGATCCCTATTTTACACATATTATAGATGGTGCTTATACTAATACTCTACCAGGTAGCACTACTTTAAATGACTTTACCGGTGGTAACCTCCGTGCCAGCGGACTTATGTCAACTTTCGGAAGACTAAGCTATTCGTTCGCAAGTAAATATTTCATTGAGGGATCAATACGCCGTGATGGTTATTCAGGCTTTGGTGCTGATTATCAATTTGGAAGTTTTCCCAGTGTTTCAGTAGGTTATGAGCTAACTAAAGAAAAATTTTTAAATAAGGTAAAGTGGCTTGACTTTTTGAAACTTCGAGGCAGTTATGGTGCAGTAGGTAATTCTCGTGGTGTTACAGAATATGCAGCTTTGACATTATTTAGTGGAGCAGCCTATACTAGCCTTAATGGTTTAGGCATTACCCAGGCGGGTAATCCTAACTTGAGATGGGAAACAGCTAAGAAAACTGATATCGGATTAGAAGCTAACATATTTCATCACAAAGTAGGTATAGTGGTTGATTATTTTAAGAATGATATAAATAACCTTATTCTTGCTGCTCCCACTTTGTATACAGTTGGCATACCCGGCTCAAGTATATCTACTAATATCGGTGGTATGTATAACAAAGGTTTAGAAATAACCATCAATACAACTCCATATACTTCAAAGAATTTCACCTGGACCACTTCTTTTAATATAACCCGCATTTGGAATAAAATAATTGGATTGGTTCCATCTAACAAAAATGCTGATATCATTTCAGGTCAAAATGTAGCAAGTGTAGGCAAATCTTTAGGAACCTTTTATTTACCAAAGTGGGCTGGAGTTGATGTAAATAATGGTAACCCCATGTGGTACGCAAAGGATGGTACAATAAAACGTTACAACTTTGGTGCAACAGGAACTGCTCTCTGGACAGATGAAAAAGGAAATACAGTAGCGGCTCTTAGTGGTTCTGATTATATTTATGGTGCCAGAGGTGGTTTGCCCACATTTTATGGAGGATGGGAAAACACTTTTGTTTACAAAAATTTCGATTTAAATGTCGGCATCAATTTCCAGGGAGGCAATTATATATATAATGGATCAAAGGCTGGCTTGCTTACCAACGCCTTTAGTAATAATTTTACTGATGTATTAAGAAGGTGGCAAAAACCAGGCGATTTGACGGATGTACCAAAATTATGGTTGAATGATCAAACTGCCAACCAAGCTTCAACAAGATGGTTAGAAAAAGGAGACTTTATACGTTTTAGAAGCATAGCGCTTGGTTATAATTTTGATAAGTCAATGTTAAATAAGGTAGGATTCGATAATATTAGATTTTATATACAGTCATTTAATCCATTTATAATAGCAAAGTACACTGGCTTAGATCCGGATGTTAATACTGCGGGAACTACTCAAAGCAACATTGGATTGGGGATTGATACAAGAGGCACTCCACAATCACGAACATTAACAATGGGACTTAACTTATCATTCTAATTATTAATAGAAATTTATGAATCTCAAATATTTGTTAGCTGGAATTATTTTGTTTGGAATTTTAGTATCCTCCTGTAAAAAGGATACCCTTTTCTTAGCTCCGCTTAATAGTATTTCTCAATCAGATGCATTCAGCACTGCAGATAGAATTGAAAAATCTTCAGTAGGCATGTATGATGCTTTACAAAATCAGAATTTTTTTAGCGGCAGAATCCTGATTTATTCAGATATGCGGGGTTTAGACGTAACTCCTAACCTATTTTTTGGTAATATGGGATTTTATAGTACAACCAATTCTTCCGACGGAACAGTTGCCCTTGCCTATCAAGGCGGCTACAGAACTATTTACCAGGCCAATCTTTTTATGAAAGGTTTAGTGTTAAATACAAGTTTGGTTACACAGGCTAAGGCTGATCAATATATTGGGGAAGCAAAATTTATTAGGTCACTTTGTTATTTCTATTTAGTAAATATGTGGGCTCAACCTTATAATTTTACGGCTGATGCCAGTCACCTTGGAGTGCCGTTGGTTCTAACAGCTGCTGACGATCCTTTTAATATTTCTAATCAGGTTCCAAGAGCCACTGTAAAACAGGTATATGATCAAATGGAAGCAGATCTGCTTGAAGCAGAAATTAAATTACCTCTAACTTCCAGTGATGTTTTTATTAGAGTTGCAAGAGCTACGAAAAGTGCAGCAAGAGGATTGCTAATGCGTTTATATTTATTCAAAGGAGATTATGCTAAGGCAAACACTTATGCTGATCTTATAATTAATGCTAACATTTATAAGTTAAATGATAAGGACCCTTTGGTAGCATTCAGGACATATACAACGCCGGAATCTATATTTTCTGTAGCCATGAGTGGTGCAGACAATCCAAATACAAATAATTCACTTGGTCAGCATTATAATCCCCGTGCAAGAGGTGACCTCTCGATTACTCCTGATTACATTAACCTAATGGATACCACCGTTGATCTAAGATTTAGAAAAGTTGGAGCTGATTCACTTGTTGAGAAATTTAATGGCTCGTTTTGGACAAGGAAGTATAATGGATTGACCACTGATTATGTACCAGTATTAAGATTTGCAGAAGTTTTACTATCAAAGGCAGAAGCCCTGGCGAAAATAAATAATGCAGTAGATGCTTCAGCACTTGCATTGCTTAACACAATTAGAACCCGTTCAAATGCATCACTTGTAACCGCCGTTACAAAACAGAATCTTCTTGACGCAATAATTAGAGAAAGAAGAATCGAGCTTGCATTTGAAGGACAAGGCAGCTTTGAGTTTCAAAGAAATATACTGGATCTCCCAGCACACAGTACTGTGCCTGCTTTGCCATTCGGGTCAAATTACAGAATACTGCCTATTCCCAAGTACGAAACAGATAAAAATCCTAGCATTACTCAAAATCCCGGTTATTGAGTATAATTATTTTTAGGATATAAGTGCAAAATAATCACTGAAAAACGCAGGTTCTTCTGTACGTATATCAGGAGTATGTATCAGTTATATGGTGAAAATCCTTAAGATTCTTTATAGTACAAGTTATGGTGAGGAGCAAAACTGTGTATCGCAAGGTGGAAGGTAAAGAATAAAGAAAACTCTTACATAACAAGAGCGTCCTAATTAAATTTCTTCCAGACTACTACTTCACATTCCAATCTCAAAATCCGCTGTTGCCTGTAGGTAACCAAAATAATAACCATTCCAGGAAGCATCTACATCTTTCATACTTAGAATGTAAGATAAATAACCGACGTTTACCCAATTAACGGCAAGCTGGTGTCTTTGATAATCGTCTTGAGCAACAAAGTATGTAGTAATTAAGACCCCTAGGATAAGCTTATCTTTTTGGATAAGATACAAAGCCCATTCCGGATGAGCATCTGATGCAATGTTAAGTTTATCCATTGCAAACTGATAGCCTACTATATACCCCTCGTCGTAAGAGAGTTGAGCAGAAGCATCAGATGCTTTAAATGCAAAAACAGAGATAAGAAAAAGAATAGATAAGGATTTTCTCATAAAATAATTTTATAGTTTTATAATTATAATACTGAATGTATCTTTTGTTGATAAGAAACGCAATAGTAAATTTACGATATCAAAATTTATTTTGTTTTTATAACTTATGTCTTTGTAAAAAACTTATCTAAATCCAGTAAACAGATCTTATAGCCGGTTCCATTGCCATGAAAACAGTAAACAATTGTGAACAAGGGATCATTGGCGCATACGCAGGTGTAGGCGTTGAAATGAGTATTTTGCTTAACAGTACTCTTTCAGATGAAGTAAAACCATCGGAATTTTATAATGCTCAAACTACACATGAATGGGCATACGGCTCAACTGACGTTGGTATTAGGGACAACTTCACCGCAATCAACCCCTTCCGCTACTGGTACTACACTTTCAGCCAATAATTTCCGTTTTCTGCTTCCTATACCTGATACAGAATTAAAATCGAATAAATCGATTACCCAAAACCCAGGCATACTGAATTATGCATTCCGAATAAAAAATTTGACACGGAGCTTCAACAATTAAAGCATAAAAAATATATGTTTTAAGTTAAGTTTTGGAAAGGAATATTTTTATGTTCCTTTCCAATTTCATTTCAACACTTCCTCCAGTTTCTTAACCAAATCAAATCCTCTTAAATTTTCCGCTATCACTTTACCCTGCGGATCAATTAAAACATTATAAGGGATCCCTTCAAAATTGTAAGTGGTTACTGCTTTGCTGTTCCAGTATTGAAGATCACTGATGTGAGTCCATGCCAGTTGATCGTCCCTGATTGCTTTTTGCCAGCCCTCTTTTTCTTTGTCGAGAGAAACACCCAGAATGGTAAAGTTTTTATTCTTGTACATATTGAAAGCTTTAACCACATTGGGATTTTCCTGGCGGCATGGGCCACACCAGCTGGCCCAGAAATCAACCAGTAAATACTTACCGCGAAACGAGGAAATAGAAACTAATTTTCCGTCAGGAGTCGGTAACGACAAATCGGGCGCGGGTCTTCCCATCCAACCGCCATCCTGCTTTTTCTTTTCCTGCAAAGCGACCTGCGCTTTTTGTTGTTCATAAGTTACTTTGAGGTTCTTTAAAACCTGGTGCTCTGGAAATTTTTTTACCATCAGGGTAAGCGTTTTTTCAAAATCATCCTGCAAAAATGACCTGGATGACCATCCCAATGCAAACAATCCTATTGCGGGATGCTGTGTACTGTTAATGACATCCTGCAGGTATTTATTAAGATTTTTAAGCGCGCCGTTCTTTTTTTCCGTAGCGATAATTACCATACTGTCGGAAGCTGATAATTGTTTTAAACTATCAATCCGGGTGAAATCCTGGTTCACCAGAAAGGTCTTTTCACTATACTGTTTTATAAACTCTTTAAGCTCGTTGCTGGCTTCAGATCCTTTCACGGTATAGTAGTTGTCACTTTTGCTTAGATCTATATCTACAGTAATACTCTTTGCATCATTGATCAGCAATAATAACGGCCCATTTTCAACGATAAGCTGATAGATAGATTCCTCTTTTCCGTTTCCTTTTAATACCAGCTTGCCATCTTTAGCATTCAGCGTGGAAGAATCTAAAATAACGGGTGTCATCTCTCCGCCATAAGGAATTTCTTCAAGCATTATTTTGGCGCTCTTCACCGGGCTGCCCGACAAAACCCTGCCCATACTATCGCGGGGCATCATCTTATCAAGATTCTTATAATTTATAGTTACGCTAAAGTTGTCACTCACTTTCTGTTTACAGCTTACCAGGCACCAGGCGATTGTAAGAATACACCAGGAGTAGAAAAATTTCTTTTGTATGAAATGCATAGTATATTTTTAATTTTTATGATCACTTAATGAGCCAGTTTTTTTGTTAGTAACCGAGTGGCGATTTTTGGATCGGCTTTGCCTTTCGATATTTTTTTCACTTCCCCCATAAATAAGCCGATCAGTCCCTTCTTTCCTTTTTTATATTCATCAACCTTACCCGGCATTTTTGCAAGTACTTCTTCTATCCATAGCCCAATAGCATCTTCGTCAGAATCCTGTAACAGGTTTAATTCAGTGGCGACCTGCAAAGGAGTTTTCGCTGAATTGTTAATCAGCACGGGAAAAATGCTGGAAGAAGCGACAGAGAAATTTATTTTCCCCGATTGAACAAGTTCTAACAGCTCACCTAACACAGCTGGTGATACTGGCAAGCCGGTGATAGAAATGTTATGATCATTAAGGTATGATTTAACCGGACCCAGCAGCCAGTTGGCGGCTGCTTTCGCGTGACTATTTTGCCGCAGCAGGGCTTCAAAAAAATGAATGGTCTCTTTGTCATCGCAGATACCCCGCGCATCATATTCCGATAAATTCAAATCCCGCATGTAATGGTTAACCAGTTCTTCAGGTAGGGCGGGCAGCGTTTTTTTTATATTATCAATCATCTCTTGCGTAACAACAAAAGGCGGCAAATCAGGATCGGGGAAATACCGGTAATCGTTGGCATCTTCTTTAGAACGAAGGGCGAAAGTTGAATCATCCGTAGCATCGAAACTACGCGTCTGCTGCAGGATGGTACCACCGTTTTCTACCAGTTCAATCATTCTCCTGGTTTCAAAGTCTATCGCTTTTTTTACATTGCGGATAGAGTTAAGGTTCTTCACTTCTACCCTGGTACCCAGCGTTGTAGTCCCTTTCAGGCGGATAGAAACATTGGCATCGCAACGCATACTTCCTTCTTCCATATTACCATCGCAAATATCCAGGTAACGTACCAATTTCCTCAATTCGGTAACATAGGCATAAGCCTCTTCACTGGTATGCATGTCCGGTTCGCTAACAATTTCAATTAACGGTACACCGGCACGGTTGTAATCGATGGCAGTATTGCTTTCATCTATCTCATGTAAACTTTTGCCGGCATCTTCTTCAAGGTGAATCCTGTTGAGCCGAATGCTTCTCTCCTTGCCTGCAACACGGATCTTGATATAGCCATTCTTACATATAGGTGTAGTATGCTGAGTGATCTGGTAACCCTTCGGCAGGTCGGGATAAAAATAATTTTTTCGGGCGAAATAATTTATGCCTTCAATTTCGCATCCGCAGGCGATGCCTATTTTAACAGCAAATTCAACCGCTTTTTTGTTTAGCTTAGGCAGGGAGCCGGGATAGCCTAGTGTTATAGGACTGATATTGACATTGGGTTCGGCACCGAATGCAGTGCTGTCGCCTGAAAACAATTTGCTCTTTGTAAGAAGCTGGGCGTGTACTTCAAGTCCTATGACCGCTTCGTATTTATCGTAATCAACTCTGGCCATTATCAGTGTTTAGTGAATAGTTTAGATAAATAAAGCATGATAACTCAAAGGTTGCCAGTTTAATGTTTTAAGTATACCTGGCATAATACGGCAAGTCAATTACAAAAATAGTTTTTTCAGGCGTTATTTTAACGGCTTCCTTTTTATGAGGCTGATTCCCGGGAAGTATGGGCAAAAAAAAACTACCGCAGTAATTAACACTACGATAGTTTTATTATAACTTTCCACTTAAAGATTAGCGGTCCTTAATTTTTTTGGTACTTTAATTTCCAGTTCCTGTGATTTCCCGCTACGGGTCAGCCTGACTTTTATATTATTTTTATCCTTTGCGTCTCTTGCCGCATTTGCCAGCTCGTTAGCGCTTGTAACAGCTTTACCATCAAATTCAGTGATGATATCACCTTCTTTAACGCCGGCCTTTTCAGCATTGGATTCCTCATCAACATGTAATACTTTAACGCCTTTACCTTCTTCTGTATCCTGTGCCTTGATGCCGAGTCTGGGACTTCCGCTACGTGCTAATCCCAGTGCTTCCATTTGGGGATTAATCATATCGAAATTAAAACTCCTTGCCAGGTTGTTGCTGTTGTCATAAAACATGCCTGCATCTTTTCCTTTCCCCAAAGTAACATTTGCTTTTAATTCTTTATTATCCCTCTTATAAGTAATCATCGTTTTATCTTCAGGGTTAAATTTACTTATAGCTTTAGTAAGACCTTCAGGATTGGTTATTACCGTTTCATTTACCTTTGTAATAACATCGTTTTCCTTCAAGCCGGCTTTTTCGGCAGCGCTGCCTTTTATAACACTGCGTACCCGGGCGCCGTTATTTTCATGATCAGCATTTTCAAATGTTACTCCTAATACGGCTTTGTTGCTATTGAAAGCCATTCCATTTAGCCTCATTTTCATGTTCTCCAGATTATAATGCAAACTGTCGAGCTGGCCAAAACCGTTGGCACTATTGCGGAAAGGAGAGTTAGAACGAAAGCCCCTTACTATAAGATCTGTTTTTCTCCTGCTGATGTCCACATTGTCATCCTTGAATTCCGATAACGGTTTTCCATTGATAGTAACTTCACCATTCTTAATTTCTACAGTTAGTTTGGTATCCTTGTTACCCTTTTTAGTGATAATGATATCTTCCTTTTCAGTTGTGTTACCCTTTTCGGTATCCTGTTGAGCCATGGCACCGTTACTTATCAAACCTGTAACAGCGATAACAGCAATCACCTTAAAAAAATACTTCCTCATAATAAATTGTTTTAAAAATTATAAATAACTACGTTTATTTTCGTAGTTCAAATATAGGAAGGTTTTTTGAATACGAATAATTTCGGATAATGATTTTTTACTACCGGTATTTAGAACGTTGCGACTGGTAATGGGTTAGCGTATTGCTATCGTGTGTTTATATTGCTTTATTACATAAATCGTTTATGCCGGGTTAGCGGGGAATTGCCTGATGGTCATTTTAACGTAGGTTTGCGCTTAAGGTCTGGTATATGATGCAATGTTATAATGCCTTCAATGGAATTAGTTTGAATCATTTACTAACAATTGACTGATTGTTTACTTATTGGCTGGCGGGTATGAAAAAAGTAAAATATTTTTATAATGCCAATACGCTCCGTTATGAAAAGTTGGATATACCCTTGCGTGTTAAGCTGCTTCGTGTATTAAGTTTTCTTGCTACCACTATTGTTACCTCTTTAATACTTGTTGCCATAGCATTTCGTTATATAGACTCGCCTAAAGAAAAATTACTCAGTCAGCAGTATAATGCGGCGCATGAAAATTTGGAGGTATTAAATTCGCATATCGGGAAACTGGAGCGGCAGATGACAGAGCTGGAGAAAAGAGATAATGATGTATACAGGGCCATCTTTGAAGCCAATCCCATTCCGGACAGCGCACGGGCAAAGGCGATGGAAAAGCAAAAAGAAATATTACTGGTTCAAAAGATGGGACAGAACGATCTGGCGAATTCTATCGCTTCCTCTGTAAATAACATCGCGCGGAGAATGGCTTTTCAGGATAAGTCGTTTAAAGAATTGCAGGGCTTCATAAAAAACAAAGAAGTATTGCTGGCGAGTACTCCGGCCATTCAGCCGGTAGCTAATAAAGACCTTAACCGTATAGCTTCGGGTTTCGGCTACCGAGTAGACCCGGTATATAAAACAGTTAAGATGCATGCTGGTCTTGACTTTGCGGCTCCCCAGGGAACACCTGTTTATGCTACTGCAAACGGCACCATTACCACTGCCGGAAACAGCGGCGATGGCTATGGTAACCATGTTATTATCGACCATGGGTATGGGTATGAAACTTTATATGGCCACATGTATAAAGTAAAAGCCCGGAATGGACAACGGGTCAAGCGGGGTGAAATAATTGGTTACGTAGGAAGCACGGGTAAATCTACCGGACCTCACTGTCATTATGAAGTACATAAAAATGATCGTCCGCTTGATCCGGTTTATTTTTTTTACAACGACCTGACCCCGGAGCAATTCGATCGGTTGTTGAAAATGGCCGCAGCAAGTAACCAGAGCCTTGACTGATGAAGCATTCAATCAACGACAAAAAAAATAAACACTCAATTTCAAAATAATACTCAATGCTCCATATAAATCACCGGGATAAAAATTGCCGGATATTGGTATATTGCATATAGCCATAAGCACTATTATTAAATTGAAGAGGAAACGATGACTATAGTTATCAAGGGTCAGAAGAGCAAGATGTAAATAAGCTTATTTGTAAGGGCTGACGGCTGATAGCTTTAAACCACTAATGTACATTAAGTCCCATTTAAATTTCCATGTTTTGAAATCAGTACAACAAATAACATTTGATTTCAGCGCAGAAGAACCTGAAACAACAGCAGCTACCACTGTTAGTAATCAACCAAAAAAAAGAGGGCGTAAACCAAAAGATCCCTCAACTATTTTTAAAAAACTTCCTGAAAAACGCGGGCGTAAATCTTTGAAAGATGTTGACGCAGAAGCTGACCTGGTAGAAGTCCCCGGTGATGAAATATTGTATCAAAAGCAATATTACTCAATGAGTGAAGTCGCTAAAATGTTCAGGATAAATCACTCACTGCTGCGTTTTTGGGAAAACGAATTTGATATATTAAAGCCTAAGAAAAATAAAAAGGGCGACCGGTTTTTTCGTCCTGTTGATATTAAAAATCTTCATCTTATCCACCATTTGGTACGACAACGGAAGTATACTATGGAAGGAGCAAAAGAATACATTAAAAACAATCCTGATAAAGCAGACCGGAAATTTGAAATGATACAGTCGCTGCAAAGGGTCAGGACATTTTTGCTGGAGATAAAAGCAGGGCTGTGATGTTAGTCTTCAGGCAGGAACAACCTGTGAGGTTTTTAGAAACCTTCCAGGTTTTGAAGACAGATACACTCTCAATTTAAAACCTGTGAGGTTTTTAGAAACCTCACAGGTTGATCCTATTTAGTGTAGTGCAAAATTATTACTCCTGATCACTTGGCTTTTCATTTGCAGTAACAATCACTTCAGTTTCTTTACCGGCTAGTTTAATTTTTAGTTTTTCTATTGTATTGATGATACCTAAATTTATTTGCTGTCTCGACTGATTAAAAATGTCTATTGCAATCGCGCCCGTGAAATATTCTACCTGGATAACAAAACTGTTTCTGCTGATATCGCTTAATACAACCGTGTAATTCTGGATATTGCTATTACCGGCTACAATACTTTTTATCTCATTTATAACCTGGGTAACGGTTTTATAGGATGTTGCCGCGCTAAGCTCGAGGTTTAAAAATCCCCTTCTCTGTGTACGTAATGTGAGGTTATCCACGATTGTATCAACCATTTGTTTGTTAGGGACAGTAACATATGTTTTCTGATCGGTACGGATACGTGTACTTCGTAAACCTATTCGCTCTATAGTCCCAGTGATGTTCTGCACCTTTACTATATCACCCGGATAAAAAGGTTTGTCAAAGAAAATTATAAATGAAGCGATCAGGTTTTCAAGACTCTCTCTCGCAGATAGAGCCAGGGCGGCCCCCGCTATACCAAAGCCTGTCAGCAAAGGAAAAATATCTTTATAAAAAGTGTACCTGATAACCAGCAACACCCCTATAAAAAAAATGATAACCTTGAAGAAGTCCTTGAAGAAAACAACAACCTGGTTGTCTGAAACATTTTGAGACAACTGTGTTTTTTGTTTGAGTATGATTGCCGCTAAATCTATAAGTCTTAATAATAGCCATATAAATGCAATAATGATAATTGCATTGCCCACCGAATCAACTACCTGTTTAAAGGGTACCCGGTGAATTTTAAAATCCAGCACAGCAGGGAAATTTAATTTATCAAGGGCTAAAAAAACTACCAGCATTACAAGAAAAACATGGATAGGACCCTTAATCAATTTTACAAAAGATTCGTTGCCTTTCTGCCAGGAGGCTTTATGAAATATTCTGAACAACAGGTTGGCAATATAAGCAGAGAGATAGCGCTTTAAAACAAAAATCGCCAGCACAATCGCTGCTAAAATCAGGTAATCCTGTACGCTATTATTAAAAAAAACGCTTTGCAAAAATGATCGCATAGTATCATACTTTTAAATTAGCTTAAAAGTAAAGTTTAAAAAGCATACACTTTTATAACGCCATCTTTAAGACAGTATAAGTTATTAAGAGATACTTTCATTTTAATAACTCCTGAAAGTATACTGTTCAATGCCTGTTCTTTTAATGAAAGAGTGCCAGGTTGGTATTGCTCGATAGTTGTTTTTTTACGCCCGAATGTTTTCCCTTCTACTACCTGGAAATCCTGCCAGCCTAACAGCGCTACTTTATTACGCAGTGTGCCAAAATAATCAAAAATGTATAAACCCTTTTCAGGATCGTACAGGTAAACAAGTTTGTTCTGATCAATGATATAGACAGGAGACGGCACGGCATCAAGGAACAAACGGAAGTCTGCCGACTGATCTATGATATTGCTCTCATCATTTATT
>Ga0123337_10004401_pt1 | contig 14391 bp, 9 predicted proteins | sample frozenSSSSmetaG_FD_89792 | JGI IMG/M metagenome (GOLD analysis project Ga0123337, IMG submission 89792) | Glacier valley bacterial and archeal communities from Borup Fiord, Nunavut, Canada, to study Microbial Dark Matter (Phase II) -... | ecosystem: Environmental > Aquatic > Freshwater > Ice >... | reverse complement strand
TGCTTACAGGGCCGTCTCTTTTGCAAGGCTGGATCCGTCTCCACTTCCCGGCTTTGAAGAAGATCACTGGGCCGCTAACACTCATACTCAATCGAGGGACTGGAAAGATATGCTGGAGGAATTTAAAACGCTTAGAAAATCAACCAGGCTACTCTTTAAGTCTTTTAGCGAGGAAGACCTGCAACATACCGGTACCGCCGACGATAAACCAACTAATGTGGCTGCACTCGGATTTTTGATTGCTGGGCATATCCAGCACCATATCAATATCATTAATGAAAGATATTTATAATGGATGATGTGCTGTGCAGCCGGTCATCAGAAGAGCGATACGTTGATGGGTTACTACTGGCAAACAAGAGTAATGTATGTTTAACTTAAAGCAGTGTTAAGAAAAGTATGAAATAAGGCAAGGAGTTGCCATGAGCAATTGGCAGACCACCTCCTGCCAGCTTTCTTCCTAATAGCTGATGGCTGACAGCTGACGGCTGATTTTTAATAAACCATATAAGCGATGTAAACTTTATACCGGCTCCATACTCTTAGCAATTATTTCTGCTATATCCATTACAGTGATATCAATTTCTTTTTCGTTGCTTTTAATACCGTCTGTAAGCATAGTGTTACAAAACGGACAGGCCGCGGCAATTATGCCGGCACCGGTTGCGATGGCTTCATCACTTCTTTCTGTATTGATCCTCCGGATTCCTTTTTCTTCTTCCTTAAACATTTGAGCGCCACCTGCACCGCAGCATAAACCATTCGATCGGCATCGTTTCGTTTCCACTAATTCAGCGTCGAGCGCTTCCAGTACTTTCCTGGGAGCCTCATAAATGTTATTTGCTCTTCCCAGGTAGCAGCTGTCGTGGTAAGTGATTCGCTTTCCTTTAAAATATCCCCCTTCAATCATTTTAATTTTGCCTTCATCAATTAATTGTTGCAGGAATGTCGCATGGTGAACAACCTCATAATGCCCGCCAAGTTCAGGGTACTCGTTGCGAAGTATATTGAAACAATGCGGACAGGCGGTAACTATTTTTTTTATTTGATAATTGTTCAATGTTTGTATGTTCTGATAAGCCATCATCTGAAACATAAATTCATTCCCGGCTCGTCTTACAGGATCACCGGTACACATTTCCTCTTTGCCCAGGATAGCATACTTCACACCTACCCTGTTTAAAATACTTATAAAAGCTTTGGTTATTTTTTGTGCGCGCTGATCAAAACTTCCGGCACAACCCACCCAGAACAACACATCCGGGCTTTCCCCCGCTGCAAATAATGCTGACATCACCGGTACATCCATATAAAATATTTCAGTAAAAATAAAGTAAAATGCTGAGTGAAAAACTTAGTGGCTGTGCTCTTGTGTGAGGTAAGCTGAAGTAAAGAAAGCTTAGTGCTTCATATGCATGTATTAAAGAATTTTAGTTAGCTGCTAATAACACCCTGTGCAGCTACAATTAACCATCGACAATTAACCATTAACAATTATCTTCATAACAACTGAGATAAATTTTTGAATCAATGCTGGAAGTGATCCGTATTTTTTTTACAGGACTGGTAATAAGTTTATTGGGCGCTCTGCCTTTAGGTACGCTGAATGTTATAGCAATGCAAATTTCTGTTCAGGAGACCAGTCGCAATGCAATTAAATTTTCTTTGGGAGTAGCGCTGGTAGAAATCATTTACGTTAGGATTTCCCTGAAAGCTATGAACTGGGTTATGAATAACCAGAGACTATTTTACATACTGGAATGTATAACCGTGTTGCTGTTTATTGTTTTAGCAATTAGCAGTTTTGTAACAGCAGGAAAAAGCCGGAATAAAAAAAACATTCTTCTCAATAATAATATGAACAGGTTCATTCTTGGTTTTACCATGAGTGCCATAAACCCGGTGCAGGTGCCGTTCTGGTTTATCTGGAGTACTTACCTGCTTAGTAATGCCATTCTCAAACCATTGGAATTACAATACAATTTTTACACTGCGGGAATTGGCATCGGCACACTCATAGGACTGGGAATATTCATCTTCGCAGGCAAGTGGCTTGTAAACAAATTACAGGCAAGCCACAAGGCAATTAATATCACTGTCGGAATTATATTTGTTGTTTCTGCTATTATACAATTATACCGTGTTATCAATAAACCTATCCAGGATCAATTCAAAACAAAGACCTATTTAAACAATAAAAAATAATGGAGTAAAAATATTTTAAATCCTAATACAAAAAACCTGCGCGGTTTTAAACTGCACAGGCTATGTAATGATTTATAATTCATTGAAGCGTATAGCTTCTTTTCTGTTATTGACCAGGAACATCCGGGGTATCCATACCACCTTTCATATTTTTCCTTTTAAAAAGAGAGACATCAATTTTTCCAAACCTATAATTAAAGTTTAACCTGAATACCTGTGCATCCCTTCTCCTGCTTGATGTCTGGGTAAAGAAAGTGGATTCAGAATAATAACTATATTTTTTCGTTTTAAATATATCGTTTATACTAAGCGTTAGAGAGGCTGCCTTATTTTTTAAGAACTCTTTTTTAATCGCCGCGTCAAAACCATAATTAGCATTGACATATCCTTGGGCTGTCGGTTGCACGCCACCACCATAACCTCCACCACCAAAGCCTCCACCCCCTCCTCCTCCACGACCACCGCCGCCACTACTTTGTGGTAATACTGACTTGCTTTGATAATCACCTGAAAATTGAAATGAAAAGTTAGCAGGCAGCTTAATATTGTTATTCCATTTTACAAAATAACTAAGGCGTTCAGATTGAAGACTTTTATCAATATTGCTTCCGTTAATCTTTGAATTGTAAAAGTTGAAGTTGGTGATCATATCCCACCACCTGGTTATAGGGTTACGCGTTGTAAATTCCAAACCGTATGAAGTACTGCTGTTAGCATTAAGGTAGGTGGTAAAGTAGGCACTGTCTGAACTGGTCTCTGTAACTTTATCCCGGTAAGTATAACGGGTGATGAGGTTAGTACTGTTTTTATAATAAGCGGTGACAAGTAAGCTGTGATTTTTTGGAAATGTTTTCTGATATGACATTTCAAATGAGTTGGTAAACTCTGGCTTAAGGGCAGGGTTTCCTCTGGTGTAGTTCTGGGGATCAGATATATCAGTATAAGGAATCAGCTGGAAAAAGTTCGGCCTGTTAACCCTTCTGCTATAGTTAAGTTGAATATCCTGGTTGTTCTTAAGTTCCTTTGTTATGAATACACTTGGAAATAAACTAATAGGATATTTGGTACTAAAGGAAGATTTTGTCGACAGCAGCGTTCCGGTATAATCAGAACTTTCAGCTCTTAACCCCGCCTGGTAACTCCAGGTATTAATTTTATTAATGAAGTTGAAATATCCCGCATATACTCTGTCTGTAAACTTGTAGTCAGTGCTCAACAGTGAATTAATTTCATACCTGTTAGTACTGTAATTATAAAACGAATTATTGCTTACGCTGGCGTTATCCCTGACGGCAACACGTGCGCCCGTTTCAATTTTAGCATGCTCCGATATTGGATCGGTATAATCAACCTGGGCAGTAAAAAATTTATTAGCCCCGTTTCCATCCAACTGCCTTAACAGTGGTGAGCCTTTTATTGTATAGTCAGGCTGGTAAAGGTTTGTTGTGTACTGGCCAGTGTTATTGTTCCGGCTTGTATTATAGTTTAAATCAGCGGTCACATCTTTTCCGGCTTTAGCAAAAACATGTTTGAAGTTTACGCTGGCGCCATAATTTTTAAAGTTGACTTTAGTTTCTGTCAACTGATTTCCATGCGTATAAATCGTACGCGAACTTATTGAATCGAAATTAAGGTTATCCCTGTTTTTAAAACTGCCATTAACGATTACGCCTGAAAAGCTAAGGGTGTTTCTGTTATCAATTAAATAATCAAAACCAGCTCTCCCAAAAGCAAAACTGCCATTGTTAACACCATCGCTGTTTTGATTAACATCAACTAATGGCTTGGTAAGGTTATGCCTGAATATATTACTTGTGGAGAGAGATTTACGCTGATTTACATTGGCGCTGGCAAAGAAGTTTACCTTACCCTGTTTTACATTGATATCACCGCCACCGTTAAATTTTCCCCTCGAATCAACACCGGCACGAATGTTTCCGTTATAGCCAGCTTTACGATTTTTCTTTAACACGATATTTAATATTCCGGCGTTTCCACCGGAAGCGTCATATTTAGCCGAAGGGTTAGTGATGATTTCTACACTTTCTATTGCGTCTGCTGGAATCTGGTCAAGCGTGAGTGTAGATGGTCGCCCGTCTACAAATATCTGTGGTGCCGCGTTACGCAGTGTTACATTACCATCTATATCAACATTGATAGAAGGAATACTTTTCATCAGCTCCTGCGCAGTTTGACCGCTGCTGACCAAATTTTTTTCTACGTTAAAGATTTTTCGGTCCACACCCATTGTAAAGAGTGGCTTAGTAGTAGTAACTGTAACTCCTTCCAGCACCTGGGCATCTTGTTCCATTTTTATGTTACCAAGATCTTTGTCTACCGCAGCAAGCGCTTGTTCCATGCCGCCAGCACCACCAGCTCCACCCATTTTTATTTCAAAAGCTATTGGTCTATCAAGCGGTTTAAAACCTATGGCTGTAATGGTTAATCGGAACTTACCCATAACCGGGAGGTTCTCCAGGCTAAAATCTCCATTAGATTTTGTAAGCATCCCGGAAACAATTACATCTTTTGTTTTTTGAGTACTGTCCATTTTAGCCTGGATAAGCTGAACAGAAGCAGCAGAAATTCCTTTAGAAGTTTTTTTATCTACGATTTTACCATAAAAATGGCCCACATTCATACTTTGTCCGCCACCTCTTCCCTGGCCACCTCGTTGGCCACCACCAGGGAATTGTGCAAACAAAGTAATTCCAAAACACGAAAGCAATAAGAGCGAAAAAAATTTTTTCATAAAATTATTATTTGTACAAATTCCGGCCATTGAATGCTGTCGATTTATAGATTCGGCCTGCTATAGATCTGAATGATTAATTTATATATTTGACAACAGATGGCTTTTAGACGCTGAAAACTTTATTAACTTGCTAAGACTTTATTAATAAAAATATAATTGTCTGAAAAACTCCGATAGCAAACCCCACCAATGCTCCCGCGAACTGAACATAACATAATTCCTTATTGAATGTTTGTAAGATAAACGACTCTATTTTAGAAGCTGGCAAAGATGCCAGTGCTGAAGTAATTTTTGCTTCGATATCCATGTCAGTATAAAGCTCCTTAAGATAATTTTTCATTATCTCCGGGAAGAGTGTTTCCATCTCCGTCATAAAAACTTCCTTAAGCTGTGTAATCGTCTTATCGCCTACAAACATGGCTACCATTGGCATTGCATCTTTGAGCTTCACTCGAAGGAAGTAATCGATATGGGTTTCTATAACCGGGGTAATTTTTTTTAGCGTGCCAGGATTAAGAATTATTATTTCAATTTCCTCTGATGAAATTATTTTACGGCTTATTACATTTGCTATGATGGCTGAAAATTGAGACTGCCTTTTACGCAGACGACGAAACATTACCTTGAGTATTACCCAGCTAAAAAGCCAGCCGGCTAACGCTGACACCAGCGGATTAATAAGGATTCCAGCATTCATCAAGTTATTTTTGGCTGCAAAGAAAAGCTAAATAGCCAGTAGAATGAAAACTGGTTAGGATAGATTTTTTTTGATTTGAAAAGCATTTTCCGTTATTTTGCCACTCACACGGTGATTGTAGCTCAGTTGGTTAGAGCATCAGATTGTGATTCTGAGGGTCGTGGGTTCGAGCCCCATCATTCACCCCCTCTCAGTCCCGGAACGCAGCTTCCGGGATTTTTAATTTAGGAGACCTGCCAAAATTATACGTAAGTTGTTTTTTTCGGTTCAGTACTGTATGGCCCTTGTCAAATTATGAAAACAAATTACTGTCTATTAATCAGTCTTTTTTACAGATTAATAATTGAACATTTATTATTAAATCAACGACCGTCAATACAGCAAACGTCCGTCTGCCTTCAATATAAATTGCTTTCATACTCAATTGCAGGCTTATTTCCATCAATCATCAGGCCCCGCCAATTATTAATTATCTGCGCCTTAACTCCTTGTTAATTGAAATTTTTGTACAACAACTCAATGCATTTATTCGTTATTTTTACTTAAATGTCAAAAGCTATAGAATTTATGTTCAGTAAAAGAAGTTTACCCATTTTGTTTTTGCTATTGGGATGTGGTGTTTTCATTGCTTTCCGCACGTTTGGCACTCTTGAAAATCCTCCTACCAAATATGAAAAAATTCTTCGGAACGTGGGTGAGATGCTGACCCAGATTCACTACAGCCCAAAAAACATCAATGATAAATTTTCTAAAGAAGTTTATAAAAAATACCTGGAGTCTGTTGATCCGATGAAAAATATTATGCTCCAATCGGATGCGGATGTATTGAAGAAGTATGAGAATACTATAGACGATGAAATTCTTGGAGCGCCAGTAAAGTTTGTTCCCGCCGTTACAGAAATTATAAAAAAACGAATGCTCGAAACAGAGAAAGTTTACAAAGACCTGCTAGCTCAGCCTTTTGATTTTACAAAAGATGAGAATGCAATCTTAGATCCTGAAAAATTAAGCTTCTCTAAAAATGATGCGGATAGAAAAGAAGCCTGGAGAAAGCGCCTGAAATACATGGTGCTCGACAGGTATGCGGAATTACTTGATGTTCAGGAAAAAAATAAAGGTAAAGATGGTTATGTTTCTAAAACAAATGAAGCGCTGGAAAAAGATGCCAGAGCAAAAGTTTTAAAAATAATGGATCGTATTTACGACAGGGTCAAGTTCAAAGTTAGTGATGATGACCATTTCAATGAGTATGTAAACCTTATCACCAATTCAATGGATCCTCATTCAACGTTCTTTCCTCCTGTAGATAAAAGATATTTTGATGAGCAGATGAGTGGTCGTTTTTTTGGTATTGGGGCTTCTCTCAAACTTGATGAAAATGCTATTAAAATAGGTACATTGATAACAGGAAGTCCCGCGGGGAAATCCGGCCAGATACAGGTAGGAGACGTTATCACGAAAGTAGCACAGGGCAGTGAAGAGCCTGTTGACTTAACTGGCTATGAAGTAGAAGACGCAGTAAAATTAATCCGTGGCACGAAGGGTACCGAAGTAAGGCTGACACTTAAAAAATCAGATGGCGCTTTGAAGGTAGTAACATTGATACGTGATGAAATAGTACAGGATGAAACCTTTGCAAGAAGTGTGGTTGTCGACAATGGTAAATCAAAAATAGGTTATATTTTTCTGCGGGAATTTTATGCAGATTTTGAAAATCCAAAAGGTGCACGTTCTTTTGACGATGTAAGAAAAGAAATTATAAAAATTAAAGCAGAGAAAGTTGACGGGATAATTCTTGACCTCCGTTTTAATGGCGGTGGTTCATTATACGATGTAGTTCAGATGGCAGGATTATTTATCGAAGATGGTCCGATCGTTCAGGTAAAGGATCGCGATGGCAAACCAAGTGTCCTTAGAGATAAAGACAAATCAATTTTGTATGATGGTCCTTTCGCGGTAATGGTAAATGAATTAAGTGCTTCGGCATCAGAAATTTTTGCTGCCGCTATCCAGGATTATAAAAGAGGCGTGATCATAGGAAGTACTTCTACATATGGTAAAGGTACTGTTCAGCGTAACATCGGTCTTGACAAAGATCAGGGCATTGCAATGGCAGCTAACAGTGAATTGGGCACCATTAAATTAACCCTTCAAAAATTTTACCGGATCAATGGTGGATCTACTCAGTTAAGAGGCGTTTCATCGGATATCGTTTTACCAGATGAACTGGAACATGTTAAGATTCGAGAAAAAGATGACCCAGACGCGTTGCCATGGGATACCATTCAACGTGCAGATTACAATACCTGGAAAGCAGCGTACGATTTAAAATCTATTGAAAGCGCAAGCGCCGCGAGGATAAGCGATAACGGAGTTTTTAATATGATAAAGAAAAATGCGGAATGGCTGGCGAAACAAAACGATAAAATATATCCTTTAAATCTTGAGAAGTTTCGTAATGAAAGAAAACAGATAAGCGTCGCCAATAAAGAATTAGAAGCTCTCATTAATAAATTACCAAAAGAAATACATGTGAATACACTTACAGGAGAGGATACTAAATACGCTTCTGATAAGGATAAAGAAGAAAGAATGGTAACCTGGAGGAAAAGTTTAAAGAATGATATTTATTTAAATGAAGCTATCAATGTGATCAACGACATGTCATCTTCCCAGAAGACAGCTACTGTCTCAGTAAAATAAATTTTTATTATCACATATACAAGCCGGGTTCTATCCCGGCTTTTTTATTTGGCGGGTTATAATATCCACTTTCGTCTATTATATCTATCTAACTAAATTCTTCCTTTAAAATCTATTACCACGATTTGATAATAATTATTGATAAAGAAACTCAATTAACGGCTACTAATAATTACATTGCTTTAAAGTAACTACCGACTAACTTAATCTTATAATTATGAATGCTTCAAGACGAGAGTTTGTTAAGAATGTATCGCTGGCAACTGCAGGACTATCAGTTTTATCTTCCGACAACCTGTTTGCAAAATCAAATGAAACAATTGTAAACATCGGGTTTATCGGTGTGGGTCTTCGCGGACAAGGACACCTGGCGCTATCCTTACAACGTAAAGACGTTAATGTGGTAGCAATCTGTGATGTTGACAGCCGGATGCTTGAGATGAGCAACGGGATCATAAAAAAGTCAGGTAAAGCAATGCCTAAAGTTTTTACAGGTGATAATTATGCTTATCGAAAGTTGCTTGAATTAAAAGGCCTTGATGCGATAATTATCGCTACTCCCTGGGAATGGCATGCGCCAATGGTGCTTGATTCGTTGTCTGCCGGAATAAAATACATAGGTACAGAAGTTTGTCTTGGTATTACGTTGCAGCAACACTGGGATGTGGTCAAAGCTGCCGAATACAATAAGGCCAATGTAATGATGCTTGAGAATGTATGTTACCGCCGCGACGTGATGGCAGCTTTAAACATGGTAAGACAGGGAGTTTTCGGCGAGCTTATCCACCTGCAGGGTGGCTACCAGCACGACCTTCGTGGTGTTAAACTTAATGATGGAAAAACCGCGTATAACAGTGGAGTGGAATTTGGTGAGAAAGCTTTTTCTGAAGCCCGCTGGCGAACGAACCATTCGGTGCATCGCAACGGAGATCTTTATCCAACGCATGGTGTAGGCCCGGTAGCTATGATGATCGACATTAACCGTGGTAACCGTTTCTTAACACTCTGCTCTTTTTCAAGTAAATCACGGGGACTTCATAGTTATATAGTAAAAAAAGCAGGCGAAAATCATCCTAATGCTAAAGTAACATTCAAGCTGGGCGATGTGGTGACAACGAATATAAAATGCGAGAACGGCGAGACTATACTGCTGGAACATGATACCAGCCTGCCCCGGCCTTACTCATTAGGATTCAGGGTTCAGGGAACAAAGGGTCTTTGGATGGATGTTAACAAGAGTATTTATGTAGAACACGACGGCGCTAAAAATGATCAGTGGGAAGACGCACAGCCTTGGTTTGATAGGTATGATCATCCGTTATGGAAAAGATGGAGTAAAGAAACAGAAGGAGCCGGTCACGGAGGGATGGACTTTTTTGTTTTGCATGGTTTCATTGAAGCGGTTAAGCGTAAAATACCAACACCTATGGATGTTTATGACGCGGCTACCTGGAGTTCAATTACCCCGCTTAGTGAGGCTTCAATAGAGTTAGGTAATCAAACTATTGAGTTCCCGGATTTTACAGGTGGTCAGTGGATGTTAAGGAAGAATAATTTTTCAACAACCGATGAGTACTGATGAATTATCGAGTGGTCGAAGACAGAAAACGCTGCGTTAAATAATATCCATCGCCTTAACAAATGAAGTGCACATAACAGGAAGGATCAACGTAAGGTAAGAGAAGTGCATATTAACCGCTAATAAAAAAACTGCTGTAGAAGCGAAAAATATAATCCAGGCTAACCCTGTGTGTTTTTGTTCCGTCTGCATATCAATAAAGTTTGCACGAAAATAAGTTATTATTTAAAACTGTGCAGCTTTGTATAAATAAATTCCTGACCTGTAACCATCATTTTATCTTAACCACTAATTATTTCCGTTTGTAGTTGGCAACAAACCCATCTTCAAAAATAAAATTAACCTCATTTGCATTTCCTGCAGCATCTCTTAAAACTCCATCTTCAGTAACTACTGATTTTGGAGTTGATTTCGGCTATAACCCCGAGGAGTACTCGTACACAGTGGTGATACAAATTGATGGAAAAATTATAGTTTCGGGCGGAGCAGTAAATTTTGAGGTAGCACGGTATAATTCGAATGGTTCGCCTGACAACAGCTTTGATGGTGATGGAAAGCTTCTTACCGCTATAACCGGTTACGCCACTTATGCCCATGCTTATGGAGCAGTGTTATTCAATAACACCTTGTACGTTGTTGGCGGCATAGCATCCTCATCAGGCAGCGCGATGGTGGCGTATAAGCTGGACAATACAGTGTCATCGGGTCTTAGTTACAAGTATTATGAGGGAGAATGGAATACACTTCCCGCATTCAATACGCTGGTACCTGTTAAAACCGGTACATCTGCAAACGTTGACATAAGCGCCAGGCCTGCTGCTAAAGATGACCATTTTGCGTTTGTGTGGGAGGGCAAAATCAATATTCAAACCCCGGGTGATTATACTTTTGAAACGGTTTCAGACGATGGAAGTAAATTTTATTTCAATACATTTTATTCATCGGCTGCTATACCACTGGTAAACAATGATGGCATACATGCCGCAAAGCCCGCCATGGGTTCGCTGTTTATTTCATCCGCCGGACTTTATCCGGTTACAATCACCTATTTTGAAAAAGATGGAGGAGAAACGATGCAGCTCTTTTATACCGGACCAGGCATCACCAGGCAACTTGTCCCGGATGCTGTACTATCTCCCAGGACAGTTGATATCAACACACCGACAAGCCCTCTTAATCTGCACCTGGCATACAAAGGCCGCAGGTTTGCCCGGCTGTACTGGTAAAAATCAACTGATAACATAGACGTAGCAGCTTACCATGTGTATGTTAATAACACACTGCGATTTACCACCACAGCACCATTCGTAACAGCAGAAAATCTTTTACCCAATACTGCTTACACGATAGCCGTCAGGGCTGTTGATGCAGTGGGCAATGAATCGGATTATAGCGATCCTGTTACTTTTACCACTGCAACTTCCGGTCTGAATTATAAATTCTATACAAACGTCCCTTATGGATTAGCAGGTCTTCAGGGATTAGATGTTTCCGGTAGCGGCACAACCGCTAACACAGATATCTCTATAAGACCTCAGGGAACAAAAGAAAATTATGCTTTTCTTTGGCAGGGGTATATCAACATCCCGGCTCCCGGCACATATACTTTTGAAACCGTATCTGATGATGGCAGCCGGTTGTATTTCAATACTCCTTTTTCTGACATTACAGCTCCATTGGTAAATAACTTTGATAACAACGGTTTACATGCACCGTTAGCTGTTAGTAGTACCATCAACATTCTTTCTGCCGGGCTATATCCAATTGCTATTACGTATCACCAATACGGTGGAGGACAGTTGATGCAATTATACTGGCAAGGGCCCGGGTTTGCAAGGCAACCGGTGCCGGATGCAGCTTTCACAAATGATTCGAGTCCCGGCTTTCTTGTCAACGGGCTCAATTATAAATACTACGAAGGCAGCTGGACAGCACTTCCGGATTTTAGCACACTGGTGCCTGTGAAAACCGGGAAAAGTTCAAATGTTGATATCGATGTAAGACCAGCAGGCCGTAACGACAACTTTTCGTTTGTATGGGAAGGTTATATTAAAATTCCCTATGCCGGCGATTTTACTTTTGAAACTATTTCAGATGACGGAAGCAAGCTGTACTTTAATTCAATATACTTTCCATTAGTCACTGCTACGGTTAGTAATGATGGAATACATGCGGCAACATCTTCAAAAGCAACTGTTCATGTAAGTGTGGCTGGATCGTATCCCATTTCGATCAGCTTCTTTGAAAATGCAGGAGCTGAAAAAATGGAGGTTTACTGGAGCGGGCCCCTGATAACAAGACAACTTATTCCGTCGGAAGTATTGTCTCCAAATCCATCTTTACAAATAGAAAGGTTAAGTTATAAATATTACCAGGGAGCCTGGACGGCGCTTCCTGATTTCAGTACACTAAGTGCTGTAAGAACAGGCACCGGTTCAAACGTAGATATCGCCGTAAGGCCTGCGCAGTGGAATGATATATTTGCGTTTGTATGGCAGGGTTATATAAATATCCCCGCTCCCGGCACCTATAATTTTGAAACGGTATCTGATGACGGAAGCAAGCTTTACTTTAATAATGTTGCTGGTGTAGTTGCGGATGTGGATAACGACGGGGTGCATTCTGCTAAATCAGCTTCGGCGTCTATCATCATATCTAACGCGGGCATATATCCCATTACTGTTACTTACTTTGAACAGTACGGCGGAGAAACCATGGAAGTGTACTGGAGCGGGCCGGGAATACCAAGGCAGCGAATTCCCAATGAAGCATTTACACTTGTGACTCCTGAAGCTTTACCGATACCGCTCGCTTTGAATAATAAAACGGTTGAAAAATCAGCGTCAGTAAGTCTATTTAGTCCGGCAAAGGAAATGGCAAAACTGAACAGCGTTTATCCTAACCCGTTTGATGAAAGTGTTACTATGGATTTCTATAATGCTGTTGCAACAAACGACATCAGTATCGGGATCTATGATCTTAACGGCAGAAAGGTATTTATAAATCATGCCGGCAGACTTCCTCAGGGAAACAACATTATCAAAATGAACCTGAATGGAATTAATATCAAGGATGGCGTTTACATTCTTCAGGTACAGAAAAACGGTATCCCCTGGAAGACGATGAAGGTTGTTAAGATGAAGAAATAAGGATGAGGGTAGTATATCGGTACTGCAAGGTGTAAAGATAACCCGGTGTCTGATGCAAGTATGCTGGGCCGGCTTCTCGGGAAGGTTACTTGTGCGTGGCTGTGCCACCACTCGTGCTGCACCTGGCGCCGTCTAAAATTTAACAAAGGTACAAGTACGCCAACATACAAAAAGCTTAGCTGCATACTTTTGCCAGTACCGGGTCTTGACCTCTTAATACCAAATCCTATGTTACCCAAAGTTTATTGTCTTGTGAACTGATTGCTAAGTTTAATCATGTCATGGGTATTGCAAAAAGTTCAAAAATGTTTTGCTTTCAGTCCATCGTACAACTATTTATCGCGTGTCCACAAACTTCCTTTTAAATATCTTGTTGTTAATACACAATTAGAATCATCTAAATCTTTGTCTGTTCTTTTTATCATTATAATCTCTTTTCTATTGTCAATAGAAATAATTTAATTAAAAGACTTTCTCGCATTTAATACTGTCACACCGAATAGCGTAAAGCTTATTATTATAAAAGCTAAATTATTAGTGCTCAATTTAAATCTATCGCTTTTTGAAATGAATCGTATCCTTCGTTTGCAAAAAGCTACTTTTCCTTTCAAGTCTTGATTTGGAAATTACATCTATCATATTTTGTACGTTCTGTTCAAGCTTGTTAATTTTTGCATCACAATTATGATTTCCCATCCATAAGCCAGCGTAAAATATCGCACCGCCAATACCAAATATCCATGTCGCAAGCGATTTGTCGTCAAGACTCCTAAGAAAGTTCTTTTTAGGCGGTTTATATAATCCTCTTTCTTCAATTGTTTCAATGCATTTCTTTAGATGCTCTTGAGCCAACCATATATTATGTCCGTATTGAGCTTCAGTCGTAGCTGAATCCCTGAATATAAATTCATTTAAGTAAATATATTCAGGCGATTTATCACCAAATTATTCCAGCAATTGAGATCGTGTTTGCATTACCCATGTCATGTTAGCATTGTCACCTGCACCTGGTGCTTTAATCTTTTCTATTTGTCCCGATAAAGTTTTGATTGCTTTTTTCTTCTTTGATTTAAACATTCGTAAGATTACGAATAAGCGAAAAGATTTAAGGTATTAAGAAGGTCACCGTGGTTGCGTCTGACGCAGTGAATCGCATTATAATTACGACATACTGTTTATATCGGCAGGAGGACATAATTGTCAGATATTATCAGCTATTTTCACTATCATCCGCATCCATTGCATTTACTTTTGTCTTCCCCTGGTAGTTGTTTTTAATTGCAGGGTGTTTACAATTAGGAAC
>Ga0123337_10004396_pt1 | contig 14401 bp, 15 predicted proteins | sample frozenSSSSmetaG_FD_89792 | JGI IMG/M metagenome (GOLD analysis project Ga0123337, IMG submission 89792) | Glacier valley bacterial and archeal communities from Borup Fiord, Nunavut, Canada, to study Microbial Dark Matter (Phase II) -... | ecosystem: Environmental > Aquatic > Freshwater > Ice >... | reverse complement strand
GCTTTCATAATCAAATTCAAAAGACTGTTTTGTTTGCTTCATAATTACTGTGTTTTTAAAGTTCGTATTATATAAGAACTTTGACACAGTTTAATTTACAGACTCAAATTGACTTCAAAATTTTCAATTTTAAAAGGCTCTGCTGCTGAAATTGCCCCTCGGATGGTTGAGGCCATAATTTTATTTCCTTTCTCCTTTGTGAGGGGTAACGGCTTATTGTCTTGGTTTGTTGCATCCTGCCTAAATAAATCGCTCCCAAGTGGTACGCCTTTACTATCTATACCCAAAGCAACTAAAGATTCTTCCTGATTATTGATTGTGCCATCCGGATTTATTCCCTTGCATTCGACAAAGCGAATACCTTCGCAATCATCCTGCATCAAGATCTGAAGTAATGCCAACTTGCTGAATTCAATAGCCATTTTCTTATCTTTTCCAGCTGCAATATCAGCCTCCAGCTCAATAACTTTAGCAAAAATAAGTTCACTTGCAGCCCTTGGCGTAAAGGTTGTACCGTGGTTTAATAGAGGGCTGGTTACATCATACTCAAGACCATTAGGTAATTCCTGAAACTTTTTTGTGCCGCTAATAAAATCGACTACGTCAAAAAATTTAATTCTTTTCATAATAAATATTTTTTGTTGATAATTGCATAAAGCTATATATCACTTTAGTCATAATCAATAGCCAAATTATCAAACCATTATTTTTCCCGCAAATACAGGAAAAACCCTGTAACCAAAAAGCATTGTTTTCCTCTTGTGTGCGATGATGAACTTTTAAATATTTGTATCAGAAATATTAATGTACTACAAATTTCTAAAGCATAAAAGTTTCTTTGATCTTCATTCCTACGATTCAACCACTCCTTCCCAAAATTTTTTAGCAATCAATAACCGCGTAGCCGAAAACGGAATTTAGAGTAGGCAAAAAAAAATATCATGGCAGATCAAATTTTAAAAAACGCAAAGATTACATTTTTCCTTCCACAGGGAGATGATAAGGATACTGACACCGCTGTATCAGTAATTGTATCTACAAAGTTCAATAATCAGTTTGATATCAAAATCGCCAGCAAACTACACTTTGCAAATAATGACACTTGGGAAGATACTGGCGATAAATCATACACTTATGGATTAGATTTTTCGCCGGTGAATTTATCGCAAATAAGCAATGAGGTAAAGACACAGGTACACATTGATCCTAATGGTAATGACACTGTAAAATTTGGATATACATTGTCGCTGGTTTTTGATGACGGTGATCCAAATACTGCTCAGGTTGAATTAATTCAAACTCGTGATAACATCACTTTGAGTCAGGACAATAGAGATTATTCCTCCTAAGCAAGGAACTTTAAGATTGGAGGGGCAGGGCGATTTGATGGATTATTTTTACTTCAAACTTAGTTTTTTTGAATACTGTAATAATTATAAACCGGGCAGCCGAAAACGGGATTAGAGAGTAGGCAGGAAAATAAAGAATTAGTATGATTCTATCTCCAGTACTTGACCTTGTTATTCTTTTATCGTTTACCTATTTTGTGAGTAGCCTTATTCTTTCTGCAATCAATGAATCTATTGCTGGTTATTTGCGACTAAGACAAAATGATTTACGCCGGGCTTTAGAAAATATATTTTTCAGTGCCGAATGGAAAACATTTGTACGAACTCAACTCGTAAAAAATCCAAACATTGAAAGCCTTATGAAATCGAAAGGCCGCACACCGGCTTACATACCGGCCCAAAATTTTATCCTTGCAATTTTAAGTTATTTAAAGCCAGATGACTACAAGCAGGGAATAATTGCCAGCAAGGCTGATGAAACAATTGCGCCACAACCAGGCATGCTACAGAAAGATATTTTGCCAAAAGACATGATGACGGTATTGACCACCCTGATATTACAATGTAACCTGAGTACACCCGACCCAACTAACAACCTCCCATTGAATAAGCAGTTACTGTTTGAAAAAAACCTGGAAACCTTTTACAACAATACCATGGACAGGGTGACCGGCTGGTATAAAAGAAAAGTAAGAAAGTTGCTTTTTGTAATGGGACTTGTGCTGGCGGTGGCATTAAATATTGATACCATTAAAATATCCAATGATGCTTTAAAGGATCAAAACAGACTCAGTAAAACGGTGGATAATATTACTACGGAAATTTCTAAAATAAAAGCCGTAGGAGATTCCATTATTATTAAAGACTCAGCCAACAGAGTCATTTTTAAAACAAGCATGAATACAGATACGAGCACTGTAAAAGCAGCGGCTAAGCAGATAAAAGATCTGACTGTGTATTACGAAAAAACATCTGGATACAACCTGGGATATAAAAGCTGGGCAGACTTTGTAAAACAATGGAGTGATGATTTCTTTTTAAAACTATTGGGTATACTCATCACCACTTTTGCACTGCAGCTAAGCTCTACCTTTTGGTTTGAAACCATTACCAAAACAATCAATATTAGAGCTGTTGGTAATAAGCCAGATGAGAACAAACCAAAACCCATAAAACCTTAAAACACAAAACCGGGCAGCCAAAAACGGGATAATAGAGTAGGCATTACAAATTAATTTTTATGAAAAAAATTATTTTATTGACTCTTTTGTTTTGCAGTATAACAGGCGGAGTGATGGCACAAACTCCGGCAGAAATAGCAAAAGCAGATAGTATAGTAAAAGCAAAGGCAGATAGTATTTTAAAATCTTCAATAGACAACGCTGCAAACGAAGTTTTAAAGAAACAATTGTTGGACTCTTTAGCAATTGTAAAAGGTGTTTGTGATAGCTGTGATAAGATAGCTTGTGATACTAGTAGTGTCAAAATTCATAAACCGGGTGCATTGGTAGAACCATTCGGCTCCTGGACATTGGTTTTTTTACCACTCGTCTTATTGGGTCTAATTATTTGGTTATTATTTTCAAAATTGGGAAAGTTTAACCTACAGGAAGCATTGACAGAAAACGAATATGTAAAGAAAACAATCAAAAACCCTGAGTATACCGCAGTAGCTGCCACTACTTTAGCGGGCACCAATGCATCTGCAAATGTGAACACCATCTTGCCGCCTACTATAGATATAACAGATATTTCAAACAATGCATTTCCAACAACTTTCGGCATATTAGATGCCCAAATAAAAGATAAAAAAGTAAAACTTGCTTCACAAATAATTGATGATAAAGCTGCCAATGATAAAGAGCAGTTGGCAATTGATGCACTTCTTGCTACTAATGCCGAAAAACCAATCAGGCAGGCCGCTTTGTCAACAAAGCTCGCAAGCGATAAAGCAAAATACGATCAGACTCAAGTTGAGATTGACCAATTGATAACCAAGTCGTCTGAACTGCCTGCAACTCCACGGGCCAGCAGCAGCCGATTTATAGCCCTTGTCACCAGCATGCTTACACTGATTATGGCTGTATGCTTGTGCAGCTTTTTTATCTACTTCTACATAGCTACGGGCACAGCACCTGATATTAGTAAGTTCAGCTCAGTCCTACTAGCACTAGGTATTGGGGTGGTGCCATATGCTTTTAATAAAGTAGCAACAGCTATTACCAACAGGCCTACAAATAATGAATAGTACATCATAAACAACAACCGGGAAGCCGAAAACGGGATTTAGAGTAGGCGTATTTAAAATACATTTTATGCGTACGGAGTTAATTTACGAAGTAACAAAAGTTGAAGCACACATTCACAAAGTCAACCCACCACGTTTGCATGTAACAGCAATTGGGAATGCAAGTAGTGGCAGCCAATTGAATGCAAGGCTGGAAAGAAGAATTTATGTTGTATTTCCGGCAGATGGAATTCAGGAGTACAATTTTTTGATAGATGTACCTGATGGACCTACGACGGAAGACATAAAAAGCCATACAGTATCTGATACTTGGGAAAATTTTCCTACGGAGTTAAAAGGAGTAAGGGTTTACGCAAAGTCTGGCAATTCAGAGTCGAAAGTGTAATAGATAAAAATAAAATCCAACAAACCCGAAAGTAAATATCTGATTTAGCAGCAAAACAATTCCCACTATTAATTTAAGAAGACGCTTAAACTATCAAGTACTAATAAAAAGAAACATGAAAAAATCAAACTTATTTAAGAAATCTTTTACCATTGCAGAGGTTAAAAACCTGAATAAACTTGAGTTAGATAGTAATCTAGCAGAAACAGCCCTGATTCGCAAGAATGAAGCTAATATGACAGATGCTGAGAAAAATGCATTTAAGGATACAATAGGGCAGCTTGTAGCTTCCGGAGCGTACAGTAAAATTGTAAACATACATGAAGACATGAAGCATGATATGCACGGGCGCATGCATGGAATGATATCAAGAACAGGGGTACAGCGTTTTCTTGGCTGGCACAGAGCGTATTTAATTGAAGTTGAAAAGGAATTTCAAAAAATAAATCCGTCGGTTATTATTCCTTACTGGCAATGGACAAAAAACCAAAGTTTCCCTGAATGGCTAAGTGATTTACTTCCTCAAAATTTAACAACACTGGGCGGTAACGTTTATAATGTAACAAGGAATATTGGGGTTAATCAACCCTCACTGCCAACCAAAAAATCAATTGAGGATATACTTAAAATTAATGACTATACAGCTTTTACACTGGCACTAGAAGGTTGGCTGCCCTATGGAGCCCACAACCAAGTGCATGTTTATGTCGGTGGCACGATGGAAGAAATGTACTCCCCGGCAGACCCTGTTTTTTGGCTCAATCATGCAGAAATAGACCGTATTTGGTCAATCTGGCAAGCTACTCATGCCAATGGGCATCCATCATTAATTGGGCAACCGGCTATTATGGATCCCTGGGCTTACAGGTATAAAGATATTGCTGTAACTACAGAGCTGGACTATGCTTATGAGGAAACACAACTTTAATTCTTTAATACAAATAATATACCGGGACGCCGAAAACGGGATTGGAGAGTAGGCATAATAAGCAGATCAAAATATATTATATGGAAACATTTACGGCAAAAATTTCCATCGAAGATGGAATTATGAAACTCAATTTTGATGGTGACAGATTTTTACTTGTAAAAAGTGGAGAGACAAGGAGTAAAAGTATGCAGAATATAGCGGCAGGGAAGCATGTTATACAATGGTATGTAGTAGGGCAACCTGGTACATACTACACCTTGGATATTACTTCACCTGCCAGTGCGGTTACTTCAATAAAAAAAGTAATAAAGCCGATTGGTAAAGATTACGGGTCATTTAGTTTTGACATTTAATAAGCCCATTTAAAACAAATAGTTATGCGTAAGTACATATTAATTTCTCTGACTTCATTCATATTGCTAAATACTCAGGCTCAGAGCATAAAAACTGAAAAAAACAAAGAGTTATATTCACCAAAGCAAGGTGTTGTATTTTCTAATTTCTCAAACTTAAATATTACTTCTGAGTTTGGAGATAATTCGGCATCTGCACTTTTGGCCTTTGCTGTGGGTGCTTCATCTTCTTTCTCTTTTCAATTCAAACAGCCATTTGAATCAAAACCCAAAAAGGCAAGTTTTTTTAATCAGAATGGCATGGCCACCGGTACTTCAGGTGAAATTGCTTTTCAACATGTTTTTTGGAACCCACAAGTTGATGATAAATTATTTAATAAGATGAGGGATCAATATGCCATCGATAATGGTATTGTGAAAGACTCTCCCCAGTATAAGGCAATCACCACAGGAGATTTTGATGAACAACAACAACTAAAATTTTGGTCAGACCCTAAAAATAAAATGGGTACACCTTTACTGCTGGGCTTTGGATATTCTGTTGCTAAAAATGAAATTGACTATGTAATCGATTCTTTTTCAACCACCCCGATAAACGAAAACAGGACGAACCATAACGTGAGGCTTACTTTTGGTGTTTTTGCCAAGAATGGAAGTGTGATTTCTTTAAGTGCAGTACAGGAAATTAAGTTTGAAAGTGGTGATCCTATTTCAATGAATTTTCCTTTAAACACAACTGGGTTATCTTTTTCAAAGGACGTTACATTAGGTAAACCAGTTGAAAAAAACCTGACCAGGTTTCAATTAGATTACAGGCAAAGTTTTTATAAAAATGGAGTAATGGTTTTTGCCATAGCTCCATCAATTGCCTATCGAACAAAACAAAAATCAATAGTAATTGATGTGCCAGTTTATTTCTTGAATTTTAAAGACGATGATAAAAAAGCAAAGGGCTTACAGGGAGGGCTTTCACTCGGCTACACAAATAAGCTTAAAGAAAAAACATCCTTTAAAGATGGTTTTGCACTAAGTATTTTCGTTGGAGCTCCGTTTGATTTATTTGGGTATTTTAAAACTAAATAGAGTGTTTACGCAACCAAAGCTTATTAAAGCTGGCGTGCCTTTTGACTACCTCCCCTCCACAACCCCCACCTCCTCTGCACTCAACCCATACAGCGCATAGACCTTTTCATTTATCTTGTCATCGGTATAAGCAATGCGCTGCTCCAGCTGGGCTTGCTGGTGCGGTAGGGTGCTGGTTTGTTTTTGCTGCTGCAGTTGCAGCATGGTTTCTACCAGTTTTACTATTTCGTCGTGGAGGGATTTTTCGGATTTGTTGTTGGGGTCTATTTTTTTGATAGAGAGCTGTTTGATGTAGATGATCTTCAACCGATAAAAACCACCCTGCACTTTATCGCAAATATTCAGAAGCTGAAATTTTGAAATTCCTGAATTTAAAATTCCAAGCAAATACTTATCATCAGTTTCAATTAATTGGTTGTTATCGTTACCATAATAATTTTTATAGTCAATCGCAAACGCTGCAACTTCTGAGCTTATCCCAGGCCAAAGTATTTTAATCTTTTCAAATGATTCCCAATAGTCGACTGTATCTTGTATTTCAAACCATTTGTAAGGTCCTGGCTTTCTTCCTTTCCATTCACCAACGAAATCTTTTGGCTTTGGAGTTAATGCTTGTTTGAATTGAGACAAATGATTCTTTATGGCAGGGTATAATTCTATGTTTGTATTTCTTTTTGTAAGATTAGGTACTTATTACTTTTAGGTATTTGGTATCGTCTTATATCCTTTCCTGCTAAAAATGGTTTTATTATTTCTGCACTTCGTTGATCTTCATTTATCAATCTGTTCTTTGTTTCCTCATCAATTACAAAGGCCTCATTCAACCCTGTTTTAATACCATAATAGATTTTCCCTTTTACATACTCTCCTAAAGGTACTCCTCCACTTTGCAATTTCTTTAATAGCAATTGTTCTGTTTCGCTGCCTAAATTCCAACCGCCATCTTCCAATGAATCCGGCTTTACTTTCGTTTTATTTTCTGATACATATTCCGCAAGGCTGCTGAAGTCAAGCGTCTTTACAATAGTAACTTCTATTGGCTTATTGGTATTTTCTTTTCGTGCAATAAAAATACAGGGGTAAGTGGTTGCACCCTGAAATACGGGTAAGTCGCCAAAGTCAATAATCTGTTCAATGGGCTGGTCCTTCAACCATTTTCGCAAAGGTTCACCATAATTTGCCCTCATCCATTTATTGGCAACTATAATTCCAAATAATCCTTTCTTAGTCAACAAACCAATACCCTTTTCAAAAAAATAACTGTACAAGTCTGCAACGCCGTGGTATACTTTGTAGGTTCTTTGAAAATAATTTTTGTAATCACTTAATAATTCCTGGCGCACATACGGCGGATTCCCAATCACCGCATCAAAGCCACCCTGCTTAAATACTTCTTTAAATCCCTGCTGCCAGCTAAATGGTTTTGCTTTCTTTTCCAGCGCCGGTTCAAAGTCTATCTGGCCGTCATAAAAATCAAGGTCAATTAAACTATTACCGCTTTTGATATTGCTGTCCAGCGTAGGCAATATGCGTTCGCCAAAACGCATCTCGGCGGTAATGCTGCTGCCGGTTTCGCCTTCCATACATTTCAGCAACAGGCTTAGTTTGGTTACTTCCACCGCCTGGGTATCAATATCTACCCCATAAATATTGTTGAGCAAAATCTCTTTCTTTAAAGCCGTGGTTAAATTGCCATCGGGTGTAAGCGGCAGTTTATTGCGCTCCTTAATGGCATCGGTGCGTTGCTTTTCGGTGTAGTCTTTATTGTTTTGTGCAATGGCGGTCTGGGTTTCAAAGGCGGGTTTGTAATACTGCAAATGCCAGTTTAATAAATACTGGTAAGCGCCCAATAAAAAACTACCACTGCCACAGGCCGGGTCCACAATCTTTAGTTTGGCAATATCGGCAGGCTTTTTATCCGCGGCCAGTTTGCCCACGGTATTATCTACAATGTATTCCACAATATATTGCGGTGTGTAGTAAACGCCGCCCGCCTTACGCACTTCGGGCTTTTCCTCAATGGTGGCCCTGTGTCCGGGCGAGAGTTTTATTTGCTTGCCCAAAAACTGTTCGTAAGCGCTGCCCAAAATTTCCACACTCAGTACACTAAACTCATAAGGACTGATGGGGTAATACAATTCGCTGATAACCGACTTAATGGTTTTGTTATCAATCACCACATGCAGGCTTACATTGTCTTTCTTAAAATCGAACAGGCCGCTGTTGTATTTGCTGTCGGCTTCCTTAAAATAGCTAAACAGGTTTTGGTAAAAATTATCTCCCTTTAACGATGCTTTTAATCGGCCATATTCTTCCACGCCACGGTCTTCTGCAATGCGTAAAAAGATGATGCGGTCAATAGTTTGCTGCACTACAAAATTCAGTTCATCTTCTGTTAAGGCTTCGTTGCGCAGCGCAATATTCAGCGCCAGTTGTTTGCGCCATTCATCCAGGCTGGTTAAAAATTCCTTGTCAACCGTGGCCGTGCCTTTCTTGTTTTTATCAGCCGCAATAAATTTATCAAAGCTGCCTTTTAAAACCCGCTCTTTGGAAAAGGTATCCCAGATAAAATCAAATTCGTTCAGATAATCTTTATAGGTGATGTATTTTATCCGTGCCACAGATGGCTTGTCGGTAGCGTTGGGTTTTTTATTGCAATCATAAATGGCAAACTCCTCAAAGTCGGTTAAAATACTAATGGGCAGTTTGGCACTCCAGGCATAGCGGCGTATCTGGTAAGCAGGCATTATCTCTTCTTTCACGGCTACACTCGGTTTCTTTGCTTCCACAAAAAACAGGCGTTTGCCTCCAGCCAATTTAAAAGAATAATCCGGTGCTTTAGTGGCAGCGCCAACCTTTACCCGGTCTTCATGTATCACTTCCCTGTAGGCTTCTGCATTGCCTTGGCTATTGTCCATATCCCAGCCAAGGGCTTTAAAAAAAGGATCAATAAAATCACGGCGGGTTTGTGTTTCGTTGTAGTCAGCTTTTTTGTAGGAAACAATTTGTTCTTCAAAACGCTGAACCAATTCTGCTATCTTTTTAAGTGCTGCTTCTTTGTCTATCATCTGAGGGTATAAGTATCTTCAAATATAGTACTTAAATGAGGTTACGAAAATCATCTAACTTCAAAATACTGATTTCTGATTCTGAGAAAGCAAGTAAAATTTTGGTTGGCTTATAGTAGTTGGCATCTCACCCCCCGATCCAAAAATAAATTCTATCAGCCGCCTATTGCAATTGCAAAATCTTTGTAGTAGGTTAGTCGTGCAATCGCAGTTGCATATACCATCATCCAGAGAACCAGCAATAACCCGCCAATATCTTTCCCGAAATTTCCCTTCGTTACTACAGGAACTTCATCTTTAAAATGAACTAAAACATGAAAAAGTATTGTTTGTACCTCGCTATGGGCTGGATGTTTTTTGCAGCATGCAGAGTAACTTTTATCACCGGTTACGACCAGGTGCTGGATCAAACCACCAGCAAGATCAAAAAAGATTTTAACCTGCACTTCATCAAGCTCAGCCGAACCATACAGGATACGGATCCGAACAACCAGGCTTTCGAAAAGTTTCAGGATTATTACGATAACCTGGAGGCAGACCTGATCACGGTAAAAGACCGGACTAAATTTTTGGGTGGCAAGTCTGCCATTGTAAAAAGCCAGGTAAACAACCTGGATAGCGTAATGCATGTATTTGTTAGTCTGCATAAAGCTGGTTTACCCGACCGGCCCGGCGATGACCGGCGGGATATCCGCAATGGAATCAACAGTTCCATTGATGCAATCACCGTTTTGCAGGAAGCCCTAAAATCAACCGGTAAAACGCCTCAGTAAAAACGTCGGGAGTAGTTAGCATGCATCGTCCAAAATTAAAGCGCAACTTTTCAAGTCACAAGTCCTATTCACCATTCACCATTGACCATTCACAAATTCACCCCAAAAAAAAATTATCAATCATGGCAGATTTTGATTTCTCAAAAGTAGTTTCCGACTCTATGAGTTTTGCCAAACAGGAAGTTGGTAAAGCATGGAGCAAATTAAAACCATATGCAGAGCATGAGTTTACACAGTTCGCCGAAAATGCGGTTTTTTTGGCCAAACTAAAACTTGCTGGCAATATTCCCGATGATGAGCTAAAAGCCAGACTAAACATACAACGCATTGCACTCAACAACGTGTTGCTGGCTATAAAGGGAATAGGCCTGGTGATTGCTGAAAATGTTGTGAATGGTGTATTGGACATCGTTGCCAAAGCCATCAAAAAATCATTTCAGGTGGTGTTGCCAATATAAAGTCGTCCTCCTGGCTGAATATTCCTTTTTTTGCACGACATCGTTATAAAAACACCGGGACATTTTTCTAAAACATGCTGCACCTGTAACAGGCCGTACTCAAAAAGACGGCCCTTTTAGTTTTTGGGAATAGTGGAGTCAAACCAATCCATCATAAAAGCAAATGAGTTGATTTTTAAATGCATGGACAAATGCATTGAAGATATGACGAGCCCATCTCCATTCACATCTTATTTAATTTAGTTTGTTGTGTTTTGCAAAATGTTAGAAAAAGAGAGCCATGCATTCGACCAATACCCTCGATTGCGACAAAATAATTCTTACAAAAATTCGTTTTTAATTTTCGCAATTCAGGTTTCCTTAGTTTTGCCGTGGATAAATTCAAATGCAGCAGTAAGACGACTGCTATAAAGGATGAATTTATCATAGTTAATCAATACAAATTGCTTTAAAGGCATTGCCAATCCTTTCCACCCTATAAAAATTTACAAGACAATTTTGATCATTCGATACCTGAACGGTATTTTAATTAGCCAGGCTTAACTCAATTAATGACGATATCCAGATGTATACTCTTTTTCTGCCTGGCAACGGTGTTGCTGGCCAATACATCCTGTTTTTCCAAAAAAATCACTTCAAAACGGGTCACCATTGCAGCACCAAAAGATTCAGATTTGGATGGGGTAAATGATTCCGACGATAAATGTCCCGATGTAAAAGGGCTTGCTAAATTGGATGGCTGCCCGGATACGGATGGAGATGGAATTGCAGATTACCAGGATAAATGTCCGGACGCAATTGGCCAGGCCCGTTACCAGGGCTGCCCTACACCGGATACTGATAAAGATGGAATCAATGATGATGCGGATAAATGCCCGACTGTTTTTGGCTATGCCCGTTACCAGGGATGCCTAATCCCTGATACTGATGGTGATGGTGTAAATGAAGAGGAAGATAAATGTCCGCAGGAAGCCGGACCTGCATCTAACAAAGGATGCCCTTTCGCAAATAAGCGTGACTCGCTTTTAAAAATGGACACCGACGGGGATGGTGTGAATGATCAGGATGACAACTGTTTGAATGAATCGGGCCCTGCATCCAACAAAGGCTGCCCATTGCTAGCCGGGGTTAAAAGGCAGCCAAAGCCTCGTAAAAAAAATGAAATCCATCCGTTTAAAAATAGCGCTGCATCCCCAAAAGCCGCAACTGTTTTTGCCAATAAGCAACCGCTGGTTGCAAATAGAAAATCTACTACAGGCTCCGGTGATCCAGCCAAAGCCGTTTCTGTAAATCCGGTAGTCAGCGATTCCGTTCCGGCAACTGCTTTTCCGGACAGTGTATCAGGTAGTGCAACGCTTCGGTTATTTTTTCCTAAAACAATTGTAGTAAGGGAAACAAAGAACCTGTCGATTGAGCTGGTGATCGATGAATTTCCGTTGCAGACAGCCGGGCAACAAAGTAGCGGACTGCAAGCCGTTCCCGTGTTTGTACAAGAAAATGACAGTATGAGCACCTGCAGTCTACCTGGCATAGCAGCTCATAAAAGCCTAACCATCTCCTTCTTGTATGATAAGCAACTAATTCAAATTACCCCATCAGTTCCGGAAGAACAGGCACCTGATTTGGTAAAAGGCAACCGCTGGTATTGGAGAATGGCGGCATTAAAAAGTGCCGCCGGTATCGATACAATTACCCTTCTGGTAAATGCGGAAACAACAGAAGGTTTAAAATTGACTGTTGCAAAGCAGCAGATTAGTATAAAAATTGCGCCGGAGCCGCCGGTTCCTTTTTGGTCTGGTGCAGGCAAATGGATTGCAGGTGTTGGGTTCATTGTACTTTCTGCCATCTTCTTTTTTCTTTTTGCAGCCAGGTATAAAAAGAAAAAGGCCGCCGCCATAGCACAAAAATAATCCGGGAGAGTCTGCCAAATTTTAAAGCGGCCCCCGTGTAAAAAATGATTGGCATAATCCTTAACCTTGTTGTCGAACCGGTTTCTGACTTATTTTGCCTTTCTTCAATGGAGCCCGAATCATTGGTAATAAAACGCACTTCCGTACGTTTCACAAGGCGTTTTGAACGCTTTCGTATTAACCCCGATCCCCTAAACGTAAAAATCCACGCAAAGAATAGAACTATTACTACAGCTACAGTATTTACTCTACGACAAAAAAAGGGCGTAAATGCTATTGCCCGGGAACCAATACTGGTGCATCTTTGTGTAAGAAAATGATTGAAAAGATATCGTCAGTCAAATTCGCCCGTTTTAATCCAAATCCTACCGAAGACCAAAGAAAACCAATGTCCTGAGATTATGCCGTAAAAAGCGAAGATATCTCTGAAACCGAATTTCGATCCAATATCTTAGGAATGCTAAGAAAAACCAATGTCCGGGTTTATGCCTTCAAAAGCGATGATGACTCAAAAACCAAATTGATCCAAAACCTAAAAGAAAACCAACAAAAACCAATGTCCCGAGTTTATGCCTTCAAAAGCGATGATGACTCAAAAAACCAAATTGATCCAAAACCTAAAAGAAGACCAACAAAAACCAATGTCCTGAGTTTATGCCTTTAAAAGCGATGATAACTCAAAAAACCAAGATTGATCCAAAACCTAAAGAAGACCAAAGAAAACCAATGTCCTGAGTCTATGCCATAAAAAGCGATGATGACTCAAAAAAACCAGAAAACAATATCCTAGCCTATGCTGTAACAAGCGATGATGGCCAAAGACCGAACACACTGAAACCAGGAACGAATTGTAAAAATTTTTTACTGGGAGGGTAACTCCTCAAATGAATGAGCCACAAAGCCCGCTCACGCCGGTTTAAAAAAATGCTACTTCCACATGCAATGAAAAACCATTCGCTGTGGAAGTTTGTTTTTTCAGGCAGTTTTCGATGCCGGATCAACATCGGCAGCTACCGGGGTAAACGACTTGCCCGACACCGTTCCCTAATTCTTTTCATACAACAAAAAGTGTTGTATCGGCAAAAAGTCACCTTTGTAACTCAGCTTAAATCCGTTGGCCAGCAATTCACGGTTTAACTGCTGCACGGTGGTTTTGTGTAGCGCTTTAATTGGAACGGCCGGATCTTCTCCCCGGTATTCAATCAGTAATATTTTGCCCTTCGCCTTTAATGCCTTCCTGATCGATTGCAAAATTTCCGCAGGAAATTCCAGTTCATGATACACATCTACCATGATCGCCAGGTCAATGCTGTTATCAGGTAAATTAACTGATTGGCTCATACTTTTTACAATTTCTACAACGCTGTCTTTTAACGATGCCTTTTTTTGCTGCAGCATTTCAATCATTTCGTCCTGTATTTCAACTGCATATACCTTACCCTGCGGAACTTTGGCCGAAAGGCGGAAACTGTAGTACCCGGTACCGGCGCCAATATCAGCTACCAGTCCATTTAGAGGCAAACTTATTTTTTCAATGGCCAATTTGGTATTCTCTTCCTGCTGCCGCTCCACCCTTTCCAGCCACTCGCTGCCGGAAGCACCCATCACATGAGAAATTTCTCTACCCTTATAAAATTTACCAATGCCATCCAGGGATGCCTTTCGAAACGTGTAAACCGTATCTTTTGGCGATTGGGAAGTCGCAGCTTTCTGTTGAGAATTGCAGGTTGCAAAGCAGCGGCTATAAAAAATAAGCGATAGGATGATTTTAAGTTTCATAACTGGTCTGTTTTAAAAGCATAATGTAAGCCGGTATAAATTGTTTGCCAAAGCAACAATTTTG
>Ga0123337_10004394_pt1 | contig 14403 bp, 14 predicted proteins | sample frozenSSSSmetaG_FD_89792 | JGI IMG/M metagenome (GOLD analysis project Ga0123337, IMG submission 89792) | Glacier valley bacterial and archeal communities from Borup Fiord, Nunavut, Canada, to study Microbial Dark Matter (Phase II) -... | ecosystem: Environmental > Aquatic > Freshwater > Ice >... | reverse complement strand
TGCGAGGCTCGCGCGAGCGCGCTGATCGTGCGCGCGACGCCGGCAAAGGACGGCTTGCCGACCTCGTGCGGGGCGACGAAGGCGTGCTTGCTCGGTTTGGCGTTCTTGTCGATACCGATCGCGCGCCGAATTTCTTGATTCTCGCGCTGCAACGTCTTGAGCTGGTTGCCGAGCTGTTCGGCTTCGCGGTCGATCGAGCTGAGCTTATCCCGCTGCGCCTGCGTGAGGGCTTCCATCTCGTGCAGACGGACTTCGGCTGCGCGCAGCTGATAGCTGTGCAGACCGGCCGCTCCCAAGAGCACGACGAGCAGCAGGCCGCCGATGATCGCAAGGTGGCGGCGCGTGAAATGCACGCGATAGACGCTCGTTCCACCCGGCGGAATGATTTTGATGAGGAACGCGCGTTTGAAGGCGTCGTTCATCAGACGCGAGCCCGCTCGATCGCATCGCGCTCTTCCTTGGAGAGATCGACGGCCGCGGCGAACTTGTTGACCGCTTTGCCATAGGTGCGGGTCTCTTCGCGCGACCAGACGCTCGAGACGACGACCCCGTCACCCTCACGATTGAGCAACGCCAGCGCGTAGCTCAAATCGGAACCCACATCGCTAAAGGCATTGTAGCGGAGGAAGCCGATCCGGGGCACCTCGACGCGCGCGATCCGCTCGAGTTCATCCAGGCGCGAGGCAAAAAGCGTCCGGGCCTGGATGAGGTCGGCAAGCTCGCGTTCCATCGTGGACATGCGGTCCGTTGCTTTGGCCGAGCCGCCGCCGAGCAGGTCGTCATGGGTTCTCACGGCGACGCCGAGGCGCCGCAGATGCGGGCCGACGATCAAGACGTGATAGCCTCCGAGCAGGACGAGCGCCCCGCCGATCGAGACGAGCGCGACGCTGAAGAGTTGCTGCAAAGATTCCCTAGTGCGCTAGTCGCGCGGCACGAAAAAGCCAAGACGAGGGCCAGGTGATCCGCGGCACACGAAAGGGCCCGCTTACCGTTGCTCCCTTCCGGTCCTGGCGGGATTCACGGGTTTGCGTTGCGCGGAGCCCAACCCTCGTCGAGGCTCCCGGTATGATACCACAGCGGGCTCGGCACCCCTAGCGCGTCGCGCTTGCTTAGCGGTCTTGCGAATAACCGGGCGGGATCGCGAAGAGGTCGACCTCGCTGGGATCGAGGGTCCGCACGTTGCCGCGCTCGATGAGGAAACCGAATGGGGCCTCGGATCCCGCGAGCGTGGCGCCGATGCGCTGCAGGCGGAAAACCGAGAGTCGTCCGACCGGTTCGACGGGGCCGGTGTTGTGCGCGTCGAGCTGCGGCGTGCAGCCTTCGCGAGCGACCCAGCTCACCGGGGCCAGTGGCACGACCGGCCGTTTGAGCGGACAACTCCGGCGTGGCTCCGCGATCGGGGCATAGTACGTTTGCGTGGAAGCCGAAAGCGTTCCGGCCGCACACGTGCCGTGCGCGACGCGAATTTCGAAGCGGTCGATCGACGCGTAGCCCTCCGTTTTCGTGCCCGCGATCGTTTGCTCGCCGAGCGCCATCGTATCGCGGTCGTAACGCCCGGTGCTGGGCTCGCCGCGTACCGGAGCGGCGGCTTCTGCGCTCGGCACGGTGATCCGGTACCGTTTGCGATCGAGGTCCAACTGGACGACTTGATTCACCTCGCATTTGTAGATGGTCGCCGTCCGCGCGATGGGATCCTCGACGCGTTCCCAGCCGTTGAAAAAGACGTGACGTTCGAGTCGACCGGGAACGAACGGCGCAAGTATCGCGCCGAACGTGCCGAATTGCGGCGCGGTTTTGGTGCCATCGTCCGCGCGGCCACCGCCGAAAAAACCCCGCTTGCGCGGTACGGCAACCGCCGGATTCGCGCGCAAGGCCCGAAGGTCGGCGGCGAACGCATCCGGCGGCGGCGGCGTCGCATCGCTCGGAATCACCCGCGCGATTTCATCGTACGCCAAACCCATCGCGCTCTGCGCCTGCGGAACGGCGGGGAGAGCGAGCATCAGCAACGCAAAGATCGCACCCGTGCGAAACAAAGAACGGAGCATCCCGTAAACATTTCTCGATGGTAATCGGCGTCCTCCGCAATCTCCGTGCCCGCGCCGGGCGATCGATCCTCACGATCGCCGGCATCGCCATCGGAATTCTTGCGCTCGTCGTCGTCGGCTCGCTCGCCGAGCGACTCGGCACGATCGTCACGCGCTCGACCGGGCTGAACAACGGCGCGATCTTTGCCCTTGCGACGCGCGGCGACTTGATTTCGGGCGAGCAGAGCGATCGGGTGAACGCCGCGGTTGCGAAGATTCGCTCGTTCTCCGGCGTGCGCGCGATCGTACCCGAAGTGATCTTGCCCTATAGCTTTGCAAGTAGTCGCGAGAGCGCGCGCTTCGGCCCGCCGTCACTCATTTTTGGCTTTCCACCCGAGGCCCGCCGCTATTCGAACGGGGCGATCAACGTTGCACGCGGTCGCGACCTTCGCGCCGGTGACGATCGGGCCGCGGTCATCGGGGCGGATTTCGCCGCGAGCGCGCACGCGAATCTCGGTTCGACGATCTCGCTCTACGGGAACAGTTTCCACGTCGTCGGCGTGATCGACAAATCGTTCACCATCTTCGATGCGGCGATCGTGGTGCCGTTCGCGCAGGCCCAAGAATTGATGCGCCAGATCGTTCCGCCGAGTACGCGCGCGTTGCCCCATGCGAGCGCGTCGGCGCTCATGGTCATCGTCGAACCGCACGCCGATACCGCCCTGATCGCAAAGCGCATCTCCTTCATCGCCGGCCTGCAAGCGCGCGATCCGGCGGAGGTCGCCGGGAATATCCGTTCGACGACGCAGATTTTTGATGCGATTATTTTCGGCGCCGCCCTCATCGCGCTGCTGGTCGGTGCCTTTTCGATCGTCAACACCATGACCATTGCGGTTACCGAACGCACGCGCGAGATCGGGATTCGCAAGGCGATCGGTGCGCGCGATGATGACATCCTGCGCGAATTCCTCATCGAGGCCGGCGCGATCGGCTTGCTCGGCGGACTCGTCGGCCTCGGCGCGGCAGCGCTCGTCGTCGGCTACGTCGACTCGCACAACGCCGCAAGTGGAAACCTCGAACTGTTTGCAATCACCCTGCGCTTGGCGCTCGGGTCGGTCGGGTTTGCGGTCGTGCTCTCGGTCGTGGCCGGACTTATTCCCGCGATTCGGGCCGCGCGACTCGACCCAACCGAAGCGTTGCGTCGAAACGCATGACGCCTCGTCGTCGTTCCTTGCCTACCGCTGCTCGGGAGAAACCGTTGAACGCTCGCCTACTGCCCATCTCACTCATCGTCACGATCATCGCTCTGAGCGGTGCCGCGCCGACCTCGCCGCCGCTGGCGAGCGACAATCGTATTCTTGCAATCGATTGGAGCTTGACGCCAGCGCAAATTAAAACGACCTGCGCGAGTTCGATCGCAACGACCAAGGCCGCGATCGATGCGATCGTCCGCGTACCGGCGGCGAAACGGACGTTCGCTACGATCGTGGCGCCGCTCGAAGCGACGACGGCCGATCTTAGCGATGGGACGGCCGCCCAGCAATTTCTCTATAACGTCTCGACCGCCGCACCCGTGCGCGCCGCGTCAAATGCGTGCAGCACGACAATTGGGAATTTCATCAGCGAAGCGACGGCGCGGCCGGAACTCTATCGGGCGCTTGCCGACGCGCAAAAGAGCGCAACGGCGACGGGCGATGCGCAGATGAAACTCACGGAGCTGTGGCTGATCGCATCGCGGCGCGCCGGTGCCGGCCTCGATGAATCCAAGCGCACGCAATTCATCGCGCTCAACAAACGCCTGACGGTCTTGCAAAACGCCTTCGCCGCGAATCTCGGCAACGATCAAACGACGATCGTCATCGCCGCGGCGCAAACAAAGGGATTGCCCGACGACTATCTTGCCGGATTGAAGAAAACGGCAACCGGTTCGTTCATCGTTCCCGTCAACGAGAGCACGTATTCGCCGTTCATGCAGAACGACGAGAGTTCGCCGACACGCCGCAGGATGTACCTAGCCTTCGCGAATCGCGAGGCGGGCAAAAACGTCGCGCTCTTGCAGCAGGCGATCGTCGTGCGCGATTCCCTCGCCCATCTCTTCGGCTATCCGACGTGGGCCGCATACGTGCTGGCCGACCGCATGGCGCAGACACCCGCGCGCGTCAACACCTTCCTCAAAGCGATCGACACGGCGATTCTGCCGAAGGCGCGAGCCGAATACGCAAGCCTCGCGGCGCTCAACGGCGGCACGCTCCAACCGTGGGATGAGCGCTTCGTGGAAAACACGTTACGGAAATCCAAATACGCAGTCGACAACAATGCGATCCGCCAGTATTTTCCGGTGCAGCACACGATCGATAGCGTGCTGTCCATCTACGCGAAGCTCCTGGGCGTGACGTTCGCACGCGTGGCGCAGCCCAACGAGTGGAATGCCGAAGTCTTGAACTACACGGTTGCCGATGCGGCAACCGGCAAGCAGATCGGCACCTTCTATCTCGATCTCTATCCGCGCCCCGGCAAGTACGATCACTTCGCGAACTTCCCACTGGTCGCGCGGCGCGTCCTTGCCGATGGAACGGTGCGCGCGCCGATTGCGGCAATCGTCGGCAACTGGCCGCGTCCGGCGGCGGGAAAGCCCGCTCTGCTCACTCACGATGACGTCGAGACGTTCTTCCATGAATTTGGCCACAACATGGCGGCAATGCTTGCAAACGAACCGTACGAGACGCTGACGAACGGCTTCCGTCAGGACTTCGTCGAGGCACCCTCGCAAATGCTCGAAAACTGGGTGTGGGATCCCGCGATCCTCAAAGCGATGAGTGCGAACGTTTCGACCGGCACATCGTTGCCGGACGAGCTCATCCAAAAAATGATCGCGGCGCGCTACTTCGACTATTCGCTTGCGACGACGCAGCAGATCCTCTATGCATCGGTCGACATGGCCTACCACACCGCCGGACGCACCGTCGATACGACAGCCACGTGGAAGCGCATACAAGCGGAGGTGACCCCGAATCGCTATGTCGACGGAACCCATCCGCAAGCGAGCTTCGGCCACTTGATGGGCGGCTACGATGCGGGTTACTACGGTTACCTGTGGTCCAAAGTCTACGCGCAAGACATGTTTACGGCTTTTGCGGCAAAGGGGCTCGAAAATCCGGAAATCGGCCTGCGGTATCGGGAAAACGTGCTCGCACCGGCGCGCACCTACGAACCCGATGCCGAAGTCACGCGTCTACTCGGCCGACCGATGAACCCCGATGCGTTCTATCGCGAACTCGGGATCGCACCACCCGCTCGATGAATGCGCTCGTGAGCGTCCGCAATCTGACGAAGATTCATGCGGAAGGCAAACCGACCGAAGTGCGGGCCCTCGACGATGTTTCGTTCGAGGTTCCGCGCGGCGCGTTCTACGCAATCGTCGGTGAGAGCGGCAGCGGCAAGACGACGCTCATGCACGTGCTCGGAGGGCTCGACCGCGCGACGAGCGGGAACGTCATCGTCGACGATGTCGATCTTGCGGGTTCGCGCGGCGCACTCGCGCTGCTGCGCGCGCGCAAGATCGGGTTCATCTTTCAAGGGTTCAATTTGATCCCGTCACTCAACGCGCTCGAAAACGTGATGCTCGCCGCTCAGTACGCGCGCGTTGCGCCGACGACGGCGCGCAACCGCGCGCGCGAATTGCTCTCGGAGGTCGGCTTAGGGGAGCGGATACAGCATTTGCCCGCCCAGCTGAGCGGCGGGCAGCAACAGCGCGTCGCAATCGCCCGCGCGTTGATCAACGAGCCGGCCTTGATTCTGGCCGACGAACCCACCGGAGAATTGGATACGAAGACGGCCGATGCCGTGCTCGCCTTACTCGAGAAACTCAACCGTGAGCGCGGACAAACGATCGTCGTCGTTACGCACAGCTCGTCGGTTTGGCGCCGAGCACAGCGTGTCATTCGCCTTGCGGACGGGCGGATCGAATCGATTCGGGACGCTAGCGTTGCGTAAGCGAATCATTGCCGCGCTCGCGTGCGCCTTGCTAGCGGCCTGCGGAGTTCGAACGGCACCCGAGACGAGTCGCGCGAGTGACGCTCGCCCAGCCGTTCGGATCGTCGTGCTTGGCGATAGTCTGGCCTTCGGGACCGGCGCAAGCGAACCGACGAACGGCTTTGCCTTCCGGCTCTACGATCGCATCGCGCGCGAGCGCCCGGGAAGCGAAATCACCAGTTATGCGATCGGCGGCACGACGGTCGCCGATGTCGAGCGACTCGAAGTTGCCCGCTTGCGCGGAACGCATCCGGACGCGATCTTGCTCTGCGTCGGCGGTAACGACGTGGTTCGACGGACCGATCCTGCAGCGTTTGCGGCGAGCTACGCGCGGACCGTCGCTTCGATACGCACGAACGCACCGGCGGCAAAACTGATCGTCTTCGGCGTGCCCGACATCGCAATCAGTCCGCTCTTCGCGGATTTCGATGCGGCTGCCGTCGAACGACTCTCGCAAGTCGACGATCGTGCCGTTCGGACGACGGCGGCCAGAAACGGCGCACTGTTCGTCGACCTCTTCACGCTCTCGAAGGCCGCTCGACACAACGTTGGCTTTTTCTCGAGCGATCAATTCCACCCATCGGATGATGGCCACGATCGCATCGCTCGCTACGCGCTCCCAACACTCGAACGCGCGCTCCACTCGTAAACGCGGGTCCGTGGGAAGCTAGCGAGAAACGCGCGGTATGATTCAAAACGCGAGCCACACGAGCGGGCTCTTGGGCATCATCTCCGCGATGATCACACCGGCCATTCTCATTTTAGCCACCGGATCGCTCGTCGCCTCGACGCTCACGCGACTCGGTCGAATCGTCGACCGCGCGCGAGCGCTGTTGCGCGACATCGCCGAATTTCGACGCCAGGGCAACACCATCTCAGCATCGCTTAGTGAGGGATGGCTCCAAAGCTATCAGCGACGCTCGCAATTAGCGGAACGTGCGCTCACGATTTACTACGTTGCGATCTTTCTCTTCGTTGCGGCCAGTCTTGCAATCGCAATCGACGACATCACCCGCGGCTACGTCCCCTGGCTTGCACTCACGTTGACGGTCCTCGGCGCGTTCTGTCTTTTCGCCGGAACCGCGGCGCTCGTGTTCGAAACGAATATTGCAACGGGCCAAATCCGGCTAGAGATCGATGCTGCACTCAGCACCGACGTCTAATCGGTTGGCACGACCCTTCGGTCCTGGAGTCTGCTACGGCGTAACGTAACCCGCGGCCGACGTTCCGTTCAACGATTGACCGTGGGTCGATTGCGGTTCGCCGGTTACATCGGAGAGGTGCGCGTGCGCCGATTGCACGGCCGCATGCGCGGTCTCGTTCAAAACGGCTTTCCCGTGCTGGACGAGTTCGCTCGTCGCGCCCTTGGCTCGATCGATAAAATTGTCACGCAGCGGCCCCAAACGTTCGCGTTCGAGGTCGGAAACCGGAATCAAAAGGCCCGTGAGGAAGCCGATCGCAAGTGCTCCCAGCACGAGCCCGATCGGGTTTTCCGCCGCAAGACCGATCGCGCGTTTTGCGCCGGCAAGATTGCCTGCCGTAGAGTCGCCGAGCGACTCTTTTGCATCGCCGAGCGCGTGTTTCGTATCGGAGATCGTCCCCCCGAGCGATTCTTTCGCCCCGGCAACGGTTTCTCCAAGCGCGCCCTTCGCGCTCGCGACGGCATCGCCGATAACGCCTTTGACCGTCTCGAGGCGTTCGCTCAGATTGTCTTTCACGCGCGCGGGGACATCGGCTTTATAGCCGAGGGCTTCGATCGTATCGCCCATTCGTTCGCGCGTTTCTTCTATTTTTTGGCGGATTTCGCGGCTGTCTTTGCCCATTCGATGTCCTCTTTCAACGTTTGCGTTGTTTGTGGGATGAGGGGTGTTGCGTGCTGCAATTCTTTCTTGCCCGATTGCGCGACGACGTAGGCTACGACGCCATACACCACCGCAACGATGAGTGCAGAAAGCCAGACCGGAAGTGCCAGGGCGATCGCGGCGACGAACGCTGCCGTCAGGGCGAAGAATGCTCCAAGCGCGAAGCGTGCCGCTCCGCCGAGCATGCCGGCACCCGCGCCCGCCGCTTTGCCGCGTTCGGCAAGCTCCGTCTTTGCAAGCTCGATCTCTTGACGCACGAGCATCGTCGTTTCATTCGCGAGCGCTTTCATGAGTTCGGGAATCGAGCGCTGGTGAAGATCCTCGTCGAGCGCGCTTGGATCAGCCATTGGAGCCGGCACGATAGCGTTGGACGCTCGATGATTGGAGCATGCGCGATGCCGCAAATCCAAGCATCAGCGCACCCCCCGCTAGGGCCCAGGGCCGCCGACGCGCGAACGTTTCGAGATCCGCGATCAGTCGATCCATATCGGCATCCTGCAGATAGCCGCCGATTCCAGCGATATAATCGGCGCCGACCGTGGCTAGGCGCGCGGCGCCTTCGCCGGCGGGGCCGTTTGCCTCGAGCTGTTCGCCGATCGAACGCAGGGCACGCGCAGTCCCCGTGATCTGCTCGCCGAACGATGTCGAGCGCTCGTCGATTTGTTTGCTCAAGAAGTTTTTCGTCTGACCTGCGACCTGCCGTGCAGCTTGTCGAACCTCAGTTTGATCGATTATCGTGCCCTCCATTCATGAGGGTGATCTGCCCAATTCATTACGTGAAACAGCGTATCGTGGGGACGCTTGCTCTTCGCAAAGACCGCGAGCGGGTGTGGCGAACGATCCGGTGTGAAGCAAACGACTCCCGTACCGATTGCCCTCCAGAATCTCGCGTTCGACCATCTCGAATTCTACGTTGGCAATGCGAAACAGGCGGCACACTACTACTGCACCGCTTTTGGTTTCGAACCCGTCGCCTATCGCGGTCCGGAAACCGGCGTCTACGATCGCGCGTCCTATGCGATCCGTCAAAACGATCTTTGGTTCGTGCTTACCGCCTCACTCGATGTGGACGACCCGATTGCCCAGCACGTCGTCCGTCACGGCGACGGAGTTCGCGACGTCGCGATCACCGTCGAGGATGCGCGCGCGGCGTTCGGCGCGGCCGTGGCCGGCGGTGCGCGTCCGATCGCCGATCCGTGGACGATCCAGGATGCCAATGGCCGCGTGGTTTGTGCCTCGATCGGAACCTACGGGGATACCGTGCATACGTTCATCGAGCGCAACGCGTATACCGGCACGTTTTTGCCGGGCTTCGTGTCGTGGACGGGAGCGCATGCCGCGCCCGTCGGACTCATGCATATCGACCACTGCGTTGGCAACGTCGGCTGGAACGAGATGGATACCTGGGTTGCGTACTACGAGCGCGCGTTCGGTTTCACGCAACTCGTCTCGTTCGATGATAAAGACATTTCTACGGAGTACACCGCGCTCAAATCCAAAGTCGTCACCGATGCAAACCACCGCGTGAAGCTGCCGATCAACGAGCCGGCGATCGGCAAGAAGAAATCGCAAATCGAAGAATATCTCACGTCGTACGGTGGACCGGGCGTGCAGCATATCGCGATTTCCACGAACGACATCGTTGCGACAGTCCGGGCGCTCCGCGCGAACGGAGTCGAACTCTTGACCTCCCCGGATTCCTATTACGCCGGCCTCGGGGAACGAATAGGCGCGATCGATGAAGATATCGCGGTCTTACGCGAACTCAATATCCTGGTCGATCGCGACGACCTTGGCTACATGCTGCAAATCTTTACCAAGCCGCTGCAAGATCGTCCGACCGTTTTCTTTGAGATCATTCAGCGACACGGGAGCCTGTCGTTCGGCAAAGGCAACTTCAAAGCGCTCTTCGTCTCGATCGAAGCCGAACAAGCCAAGCGCGGTTCTCTCTAAGAGCGGCTACGCGCCGGTTTGCGCGGTATCATCGGCGCGTTCCAAATAGCGAACCGCAGCGGAAAGAGTGGCGCAAGGCTGACGTCGCTTGCAGACGCGCACCGCGCCCGGATCGAATCGCGATCACGTTCTTCGCTTCGCCAAAGCTGATCTCGCCCGCCACCATGATGAGGGTCCTTCGTTCGGTCAACCGATGGACGTCCACGAATCACGGGAACGTAAACTTTCTCTTCTGCGCGCCGAAAGCGAAGTATGAAGGAACGTTCGTTCGCCGATTTTTTAATCGGTGCGCTTGCTTGTATTTCCATGCTCGGCGTCTATGCGCTGGTGAATTGCTCCGAGCCCTCGAGCACGGCTGCCGAGCGTCGCAAGCGCGACGAGGCCCGATTCGAGTTGCCGAAACGGCGGCGCCGAAGACGCACCAGCGAGGACGAGTGCCGTCACTGCTCCGGCAGCGGTGCCTGCACGCAGTGCTCGCCTGAGCCGTGCCGCGTGTGTCGCGGAAACGGCGTTCAGCCGCGAGATCCGGGGCTCATCGCTCGGCTCGACGCGCTTTGGGGCGTCGCTTAGTCGAGGCCGAAGTCGGCGCAAACGGCGGCGGTGTCGGCCCCAATGGCCCGCGCCGCATGATCGCTCGTGCTCGGCCGCTCGCGAAAGCGCGGCACGGGTGCAGCCGTCGTGATGGCGTTTCCCGCATCGTCGGGTAACTGCTGGATAAAACCGCGCGCGCGAAGGTGCGGGTCGGATGCGATATCGGCGATCGAATTCACCGGTCCATTCGGAACGTCGGCGCGATCGAGCGCGGAACGTGCCTCATCCATCGTGAGCGTTCGCGTCCAGGTCGAAACGATCTCGTCGAGCGTCTCGGCATTACGCGCGCGCGCACGATTGCCGATGTAGTCGGGATCGTCGGCAAGCTCCGATCGACCGATCAGCGCGGTAAATCGACGGAAGATCGGCTCGACGTTCGCGCCGATGGCGATATACCGGCCGTCGCGCGTCGGATACGTGCCGCTCGGCGCGACGGCGTTGTGAAAGTTGCCTTCGCGTTCGCGCACGATGCCGAGCGCTCCGTATTCCGGTATGGCGCCTTGCAAGAGCGCAGCGCAACTCTCCAAGAGCGAAACGTCGATGTGATCGCCGACGCCATCGCGATCGCGCGCATGCAGCGCGGCGAGGACGCCGATGACGAGATTCAGCGCGGCGAGTTCATCGCCAAGACTGATGCCGACGCGTACCGGGGCGCGGTCGCGAAATCCCGTGATGTAGCGAAGGCCGCCCATACACTCGCCGATATTGCCGAAGCCGACGCGCGGCGAGTAGGGGCCATCCTGCCCGAATCCGCTGATCGACCCGTAAATGATGCGCGGGTTGTCGGCTTTGAGCTGCTCGTACCCGAGACCCCATGCGGCGAGGCGGCCGGGACGGAAGTTTTCGAGCAAGACGTCGCACGAAAGCGCGATCGCGCGAACGTTGGCGCGATCTCTTTCGTCGTGCAAATCGAAGCGCGCGAATCGTTTGTTGCGATTGTGCGACTTGAACCACCATGAGGTCCCATCGGGTGCTGCCGGGCCCCACCCGCGCAAGGTATCGCCCTCGGGCGGTTCGACCTTGATCACGTCGGCACCGAGGTCGGCGAGTTGACGCGCGGCCGATGGTCCGGCAACGGAGCTTCCTAGTTCCAGGATTCGGATGCCCGCGAGTGCGGGGAGCAAAGTCGGCACGCGACGGCGTTCGAGGGATGCAAAAGGCTTGCCTTGACGAAGCCGCATCATACCGATGAACCTTCGCTCCCCCAGCACCGATGCGGTCATGCTCGAATCGCGCGCTGCATCGTTTGCCAAGCGTTCGATCAAGACCGCGAGCAAACGCGCCGCGATCGACCTTGCGATTCGCTGTATCGACCTCACCACACTCGAAGGGCGCGACACGCCCGGTCGCGTGCGTACGCTCTGCGCGAAAGCGATCGCGCCGGGGGAGGATGCGCCGTCGGTTGCCGCCGTCTGCGTCTATCCGAATCTCGTCGAGGTGGCGAAAGCCGCACTGCATGGGACGACGATCGCCGTAGCCTCCGTCGCGACGGCCTTTCCGAGCGGGCTTTCGTCGCTTGCGGTACGGCTTGCCGACACGCGCGCCGCACTCGATGCGGGAGCCGATGAAATCGACATGGTGATCGATCGCGGTGCGTTCTTGACGGGCGATGAGGCACGCGTCGCGCACGAGATCGCAGCCGTCAAATCGGCCTGCGGCGCAATTCATCTCAAAGTGATTCTCGAAACGGGCGAACTCGGCTCGTACGATGCGATTCGTCGCGCGAGCGATCTCGCGCTCGAAAACGGTGCCGACTTCATCAAAACCTCGACCGGCAAGATCGGTACGTCCGCGACCCTTCCGACGGCGCTGGTCATGTGCGAGGCCATTCGCGACTTCGAGCGGCGCACGGGTGAGCGGCGTGGACTGAAAATCGCCGGCGGCGTGCGCACGACGAAATCGGCCATCGCGTATCTCGTGCTCGTCGCCGAAACGCTCGGCGAGGCGTGGCTCGACCCCGCGCTCTTTCGCATCGGCGCATCGGCCCTACTCGACGATCTCTTGATGCAACGGCAAAGCGGTCGCACCGGCCGCTACGCCTCGGTCGATTACTTCCCGAAGGACTAAGGACATGTCGCTGCTGACGTACGCGCCCGCACTCGAATCGACGGCACCGGCAAAAATTGCCGACCGCTACGACCTCTTCATCGGTGGGAAGTGGACGCCCGCAGCGAGCGGAGCGACGTTTCCCACGATCGATCCCGCAACCGAACGCGTCATCGCGCAGGTCGCCCGCGGCGAAGAACGCGACATCGACCGCGCGGTTACGGCGGCGCGCACGGCGTACGATAAATACTGGAAGGCGATGCGACCGGCGGAACGCGCCAAGTATATCTATCGCATCGCCCGCGCGATCACCGAGCGTTCGCGCGAGCTTGCGATCGTGGAGACGATCGACGGCGGAAAGCCGATCAAAGAATCGCGCGATTTCGACGTGCCACAAGCCGCGGCACACTTCTTCTACTACGCCGGTTGGGCCGACAAACTCGCGTGGGCGCTGCGCGCCGGGCGCACGCCCGCAGCACTCGGTGTCGTCGGTGCTATCGTGCCGTGGAATTTTCCGCTCTTGATGGCCGCCTGGAAAATCGCACCCGCCCTTGCATGCGGCAATACGATCGTGCTCAAACCGGCAGAAACGACGCCCCTCACCGCCCTACTTCTCGCGCAAATCATCGAAGAAGCCGATCTGCCGCCGGGCGTGGTCAACGTCGTCACGGGCGATGGTGCGACGGGCGCAGCACTCGTCGCGCACTCGGACGTCGACAAGATTGCCTTTACCGGGTCGACCGAGGTCGGCAAGATCATTCAACGCACGATCGCCGGAACCGACAAATCCGTGACACTCGAACTCGGCGGCAAAGCCGCGAACATCGTGTTCGCCGATGCGCCGCTCGATCAAGCCGTCGAAGGCGTCGTCAACGGAATTTACTTCAATCAGGGGCACGTGTGCTGCGCGGGTTCGCGCTTACTCGTGCAAGAAAACGTTCACGACGCCGTCGTCGAGCGGTTGCGCGAACGCATCGCGACGTTGCGACTGGGCAATCCACTCGATAAGAATACCGACATCGGTGCGATCAATTCGCGCGAGCAACACGCAAAGATTCTCGAACTCATTGCCAGCGGCGTCGCCGAAGGCGCGATGCTCGTGCAAGCACCGGGTGCCATTCCGGAAAAGGGCTACTGGATTCCGCCCAGCTTCTTCACCGGCGTCAGTCCCTCGCTGCGTATCGCCCGCGAGGAAATTTTCGGACCCGTTCTCTCGATCATGACGTTCCGCACGGCGGATGAAGCCATTGAGAAGGCCAATAATACACCGTACGGCCTATCCGCCGGTGTCTGGACTGACAAGGGCGCCAAAAGTATGTACGTCGCTCAGCGGCTGCGGGCCGGCGTCGTCTGGTGCAACACGTTCAATCAGTTCGACCCAAGCTCGCCCTTCGGCGGCTACCGCGAATCCGGATTCGGTCGCGAAGGCGGCGTCGCGGGTTTAGCGGCTTACCTCGCCTGAGGCTGCAGCCAAGAGCGAACCGCCGGCCCCGCCCGGTTCCCCCCGCGCCTATCGCCGCGGAGGTTCCGTGCCGATAGCAAGAACGTGCGACCGTTTCCCCAGTTTGACCACTGGCATGAAGCGCTCATCGTCATTACACGATCGGGCATTATTGTGCGCGCCAACGATGGCGCGCTGCGAGCGCTCGAACGAAGTCACGATCAGGTATCCGGCAGCGCGTTCGCAGAAATCGCCGATCACGTAGGACTCTTCGTCGAACGGCTGAATCGATCGCACGACCACCGCCCGGTGCGCGCCTCGATCGAAATCGCCGGGAAGCCATTTGATGTAATCGGCTTTCCGAGCGATCAGCCGGACGACGACATTCTCGTTGCACTCGTGCGCGACGAAGCCGAACGCACGGATGCGCAGCATCTCCTGGCCTACCATACCG
>Ga0123337_10004392_pt1 | contig 14411 bp, 9 predicted proteins | sample frozenSSSSmetaG_FD_89792 | JGI IMG/M metagenome (GOLD analysis project Ga0123337, IMG submission 89792) | Glacier valley bacterial and archeal communities from Borup Fiord, Nunavut, Canada, to study Microbial Dark Matter (Phase II) -... | ecosystem: Environmental > Aquatic > Freshwater > Ice >... | reverse complement strand
TGGCAAAGCCATCAAAGCCGACACTTCCATGAACATCAAAGACAGCGGCACCATACACACACGTTTATATGTCACAGACAACAATGGTTGCACGGGTATGATTGAAAAGTCTATTTTTGTTGCACCACCTTCACCTATATTCTTCCCCAACACATTCTCTCCGAACGGTGACGGGCACAATGACGGGTTCTCACCTGTGGGGGTTTTATTTGCCAGCAATTACACCTTTAAGATTTTTAACCGATGGGGTGAGATTCTATTTATCTCTCACACACCAGGAGAGGCCTGGGATGGCGCTTATCAAGGTAAAACCTGCCCCAATGGGATGTATTATTACCATCTCGAACTCAACGATTTTAACGGCTTATACAAAACCAATGATGGTATGCTGCTCCTGAGGTGGTAAAAATAAAAAGCAGGAAGTAAACTTCCTGCTTTTAGACCTATTGAACTAAATTAGTATCGGTATGATTTTCAGTTCCCGAGTTCTTCTGCAATATTCTGCATGGTCACAAGGTGACTGAATCCTGTTATTTTTTCAATCATGGACAGTAAATTGCGCCTGTTTTTGTTCTTATATGCAATCAGATACAATAAAGCTTCTGAAGTCAACATGGTAAGTTTTTTGATTTCGGTATTCCATGTAATAAAATGAATAAAGTCTTGCTGCTGAGGTTCAAAAGAATGGCAGACAATGATAAATCCAATTTTACTGAATCCTTCATTTCTCAACAATTTACATTGTTCATTGACATACTCCTTAATCACCCTGTCGTCATTCTGTTCGAAATAGACTTTACTGCTGGCTTTTGCGTCTATAATAAAAGCGATATTTTCTTCTCTGAAACGCATGATGGCATAAGCATTTTTGCGCCTGCCCTGTTCAAGGACTTTAACATCAAAATCGAGCTGGGCAAATGATTCAGCCACCAATTGCTCATAAGGTATATCACCCGGAGCTGCTTCCGGTTGAATTTCTGTTTCAAGCAATCTACCGATACGTGGAATGACATACTCACGCACATCCAGCATTTCCGGTATCAGAACTTCGGCATCCTTTACTTCATTTACCGCTTTCACCTCTGTACTGGCTGAATATTGAGTTTCTGATTTCGCAGGAATACTTACAGGTACAGGTTTTGGTTTGTGTTTATAGTTCCAGAAAGCGTGTTCAACATCCCAATTGGAAACCTCAATACCAGTAGACGTTTTAATCACATCTTTCAGATCGCCTGTCAGATTGTAATAAAACTCATAAATATCCTTTTGTGATTTGTGTTCTTTCCACACGCCCATTTCCTGAAAGGAGTTAATAAGTGACGTATAAAGAATCGGCCATTTTTCATGGTTGTGAATTTGCCAGAAATAAGACAGGAAATAACCCACAGCTCCCGGATATGGTGCATTGTGTTTATCCTTTGATTTGTTATAAATACCGGAAGTCAGTTTTTCAAGGGATTCGATTTTTGACAAAGCATCCCTTAAATTCTTAGGTTCACTGATGGCATCCTTTAACAAAGTGCTTAATTTCTCAATATTAGTTTCATTGGCCTGTATAATCTGGTTAAAAAACATTTGTCCCAGTTTGGCTGTAAAACCCCAAAGGTTATTATGTTTATTATAACTGTCTAATGAAGTTTTAAAATCATAGATATTAAAATCACCTTTCATGAAATTATGAATAATGATTTTCACCACTTCTATAGCATACAAACGACTGTCATCAATATTATTGACCGGGGCCCCTTCTTTATCAAATCCGTTATTATTGGCAATAACATGGTTATCCCAAATTTCCGCAATTTGTTTTTTTGCTTCTTCGTCTAACATGTGCGTTTCCTTTTTACCTAAAATCTGGATTCGTTCAGTAGTTTGACTCACAGGAATAGAATTTGAAGTCCTACAGAATGATGATGAGCGTCAGAATAATTGAGAGATGAGAAAACACCGAAAAAAGGGTTGTGCCCCGTCTCAGTTTCTCTTAGGGTAAGGATTGTGTAAGAATGTGTGTTCATAATTGTGCATATTTGTGTTTGTTTTTGTAGCGAATTGAGTTGGTCCGTTAAGACCTGTATAAGCAACTGATTCTTCATTGACTGTGTTTGCTGTCGTGCATGAAGTGAAGTATATGGAAGAGTTAAACATGTTGTTTCCACCTACCTGTGTAGTTTTATACACGTGGAAGGTCAAACAATGGTTGTTTAACATTTTAAAGATATTGTGATATGCAATAAATTCTCCAGAAGTCATTTAAGAATGCAAATATGGCAAAAATTTTAGGTATTTAATACTAAATCCAACAAATTTTTTTAAAAATTTTACTATTTGACACTTCATTTATAGAATATCTCTATTTTACAGGTGTTCACAACATGTTAATAAATTCAAATATGTCGAAATAAATTAAAAGAACCTTTAATTTATAGGTGTTTTTACTCAATTATTATTTTTAATAAGGCCATTATTTGGCAAAATAAATGCTGAAATCACCCAAAAAAACATCTACTGCCCATTTTTTTGGATTATTGAGATGACATGATTTTAACCCTTGATTTATACAATATCTTTATAATCAAATAGATGCTACAATATCAGCTAGTATTATTTAACTAAAGTGAGCTAATAAGCATAAAAACTCAAGAAGTAAGCGCTGATTATCAGTATATTGATCTCCAAAAGCATATAAACCACATGGGCTTAATCCTTTAGTATTTTAATGATTTCAACATGCTGAGGCAACATCGCTTTAAACAGATACATCCCTGCCGGATGTGACACCTTATTGCATTTCAGACTTCAACTACAACAAAAATTAAAAAGATAAAACCTTTTATGGGCCAATCTTCTAAATCAACCCCCTCGACTTGATTTCGAGATATTTGTTAATGGAATTGAGTGATAAATCTTCAGGTTTTGTCAGTATGGTTTGTATACCCAGGTTATTCAGCTCCTGCGCCATAGTTAACTTTTCATTGATAGCTTGCTCGGCCAGTATTCGCCTATACACATCTTTCAAATCAGCTACTTTTTCCCTGCTCATGACCTCCAATTCACTGTTTTCAAAAAACACCACAATTAAAAGATGCTGTTTATTAATATTGCGCAACACAGGCAAAACGCGTTTTAATCCATACATACTTTCAAAATTGGTATACAGAAATATCAGACTGCGGGTTTTAATCAGATTCCTGATGCCAAAATATAACAACTCGTAATTTGCTTCAAGATCTCTTTCTTTCTGACTGTATAATGCTTCTAAAATAGCCTGCAACTGACCATGTTTCCTATCCGCCTTGATGGCAGCTCCAATCTTATCAGAAAATGTGACCAAACCGGCCTTATCATGTTTTTTAAGCGCTACATTACTCACTACCAGTGAAGAATTAATGGCATAATCCAAAAGACTCAGACCATTAAAAGGCATCAACATGATACGGCTTTTATCAATAATATTGTAGATAGGTTGTGATTTTTCATCTTCAAACTGGTTAATCATCAATTGCTGATTCCTGCCTGTAGATTTCCAGTTAATCTGACGTACATCATCCCCCCTTACATACGATTTGATTTGTTCAAACTCATAACTCAAACCTATTCTGCGCATTTTTTTTATGCCGTGTACCCTCGCGATTTTTGAAATGGTATACAACTCAAACTTTTTCATCTGCAAAATACTTGGATACACTTTCACGTCCACCTGCAAGGGCAGCTGCACTCTGCGTTTCACCAGTTTTAAACGACTCATGGAGAATATATTCAAAACCCCGAATGTATAGATACCCCGACTCAAAGGTCGGATGGTATAAGTGAGTTTTTCATTGCCATAAGCACCCAACTGCAAACTCATCTTAAAATTCCTTTCCTGCAATTGTTCGGGTAATTCATCCACAATATCCACATACCAGAAACGTGGACTCATATTGCGCAGGATAATGTCAATTTTATTATCATCAGACAAAGACAACATATGCGGCAATATCCTGTTGCCCTGAATCAAAACACGTTGTTTAAACAACCAGGTAAAATCTATCAGTGTCAGTGCACAAAAAACAATCAACAGATACATCCCGACAACAAAAAGCGCCTGGATAAAAAAGGCCAAACAAAACCACAGAATCAATGCTGAGAGCACAGCAAAAAATCTCGAACTTAAATATGTATGTTTGAAAATGCCAGTCATGTAAAGCTTATCTTGGCACTTCTATTTTCTCAAATATTTCTTTCAGTATATCCCTGATTTCAAATCCTTCCATTTCTTTTTCCGGAGATAATATCACCCTGTGGTTGAGCACCGGATAAGCGACATATTGAATATCATCAGGTGTTACAAAGTCTCTGCCCTGCATGGCAGCCAGTGCTTTGGCTGTTTTTACAATAGCCAGCGATGCTCTCGGAGAAGCACCAAGGAACAAATCCCTGGTATTGCGGGTATGGTCTATAATTCTGGCAATGTATTCTATCAATTCATGCTTGATATACACCTTCTGAATAATTTTTTTGCACACTTCTATCTCCGCTTTATTCATCACAGCTTCCACAGTCTGAACCGCAGATTGTGTAAAATCACCTTCAAAACGCTTGATAATTTCAATTTCCTCCTGCATGCTAGGATAGTTAATTTTAATTCTGAAAAGGAATCTGTCCTGTTGCGCTTCCGGCAATTTATAAGTACCTTCCTGCTCGATTGGATTCTGCGTGGCCATCACCATAAAAGGTTGCTCCAGACGATGTGTTTTACCATCCACTGTTACCTGTTGCTCCTCCATCACTTCAAACAAAGCCGCCTGAGTTTTGGCCGGCGAACGGTTGATTTCGTCAATCAATACAATATGAGCGAAAATAGGTCCCTGTTTAAATTCAAAGTCGCTCGACTTCATATTAAACACGCTGGTTCCCGTGACGTCGGCAGGCATCAAATCCGGTGTAAACTGTATACGTTTAAAATCCAGATTCAGTGTTTTAGCCAGTAAATTTACAGTAAGTGTTTTTGCAATACCCGGCACCCCTTCAATCAGCACGTGGCCTCCTGTAAATAAGCCGGCAAGCAAGAGATTAATCATCTCATCCTGTCCCACCACCACCTTGTGAATTTCCCTGCGGATTTTTTCCACGCTCAGCCTGATAGGCTCGAGGTCAAGTACTGGCCTCTCCGGGTTAACTACAGTGTTTTCATCTTGTATTTCTTCCATATTGTTTTATTTATTTTTTGCTGTGATATAGGTGGTAAAAGTTGTCGATGCGGTTGTAAAATTCCATTAAATTCTCCGAACGCACTACCGCATTCTCTTTTTGTATTTCCTGCTTGTAATAGTCAAAAATTCGCCAGACATCATACTCAGGTACTTTAGATTTCAGTGCTATCAGTCGAACGGCATTCTGGTCAATGTCATGCGTGGATACATTCAGTTTATTTCTCAGGAAAAAAAGAAACAGATTCATTTTGGTTTCTGCCATTTTCTGGTGGTTTGCATCGCTATAAAACAGCCCGCTTAAAGTCTCTATAAACCTGATGGATGTATTGCGTTTTTGTTCCAAAACAGGAATAATCCTTTGTTTCCTTCTTGCCTTAAACAGAAAAAACAATAAAACAGCTGCAAGGAACAGATACCAGGCCCATTTAAGTGCAGGTTGTTTGAGGATATAAGACAAAGGCGAATCCGACTTGCGCTGAATGCTCTCTGAGTCCGGCTTGTATTCTCTGGAATACGCATCATAAATAATTTTACCCGTATAAATGTCCGAAAAGATCTCATCAACATACTGATATCCGTTTGTTTTGCTCAGCGCATAATTCGTCAGCAAAACCGGAGATGTATGGATATACACAAAACCTCTGCCTACCTTGAATTTCGCGTAATTGAGTCGACCATTGATTTTTCCGGTTTTGATATACCTATTGCCCGTTTCTCCAAAAAAATAATCGAGTTGCTGATCTTCGTCCAGAAAATACCAATCGACTTTCTGGGTAGTATCACCATCAAAACTTCTAAAGTTAAATTCATGATTGATGGATTTCGATTTTTCTCTGAATGTTTCTATAGTCACGCTGTTGTCATCAAACCGATTAAAATGAACGGGTTTTGCAAAATAACTAAGCGTTTGTAACATGGTATCGGGCAAACCTTCAGCTATCAAAACCACCTGATGCCCAACATTGGCATATTGCAGCATGGCGTCAATCTCATCACGTCTTAAAAAGGCATAACGGCCCACAAACACATAAGTGGATGAATCCTCAAATATTGCTGTATTCAACTGATCCTTCAGATTTTCACCCGCTAATTCAAAATCTGAACCTGCTTTATGATTTAACAAGGCTTTAAAAACACCAAAATCATACGGCTGCACTTTGCCATCCTGATAGGTTTTAACCCACATGTATTGGCCTTTTTCTTTTTTATTAAAGACATAGATGGTAAAAACCACAATGACAATAATGGCCAACGAAACAATGACAATGGCGGTATAATCCTTTTTTTTCAAATGCCTATTGCCCGGTTAAAGTGAATAAAATGTTGTTCCAATGCCTCGTAGCTGTTTTTATCTATCGACAGGTCGCCATACCAGATGCCGTCAAAATTAAATGTCAACAATCTGAACGGCTCATATACGTCATGACCCGTAAGTTGTAACATGTATTCATAATTGGTTTTCTCTTTCCTGTAAAGAATCAGGTTGCGATTGACCAGTTGCTTTAAGACGGAAAGATAACGCAAACGATAAGCTTTCCGGTAATCACCATTCTTAAGGGCCATTTCTAAATCCGAATCGATTTCCAGTGACTTGATGTCTTCTTCATCGAGGTCGTCCAGACCAATAATCAGGGACTCTTTATGCTTTATGTTTTTCCGGTTAAATACAGGCAAAAATTTGAACAATACCCATAGGAGAACCAGGATAGCTATGCCAATAAGTGTATATTTTAAAAATGGTTTCGCCGCTGTAATTTGTGTTGTTTTATTTTTTTTATTTTGAGCCGATGTACTGTCTTGATTTTCAGTTTCAGGTTTTTTTTCCTCAAAAGTCATATCTCTGACCAATTGTTCCCAATATAAACGGTTAAAAGCCGGTTCTGCTGTTGAGCGATTATATTCAGCTTGCGCACTATCGTCAAAATGATAATCAGGGTCAAATTGTTGTGCAGGAATTGTGCTTTCATAAATCACAGAATCACTCATTGTGGAATCCTGTCCATACAAAGCGGCAATACTCAGGCAGAGCAAACAACAGAGATATATCTTCTTATTCCGTTTCAATGCCGTAAGCTCTTTTTGTTTCACCAATTTTATCAATGCCTTTTAACAGACCGTTTGCTTCGGTAATCTCATGCAATGAAAATGAGAGAAAAATACATTGTGTCATGTAAAATACGATACAGAATGTTATCAGCATTATGAATGCCAACATCATAATCAACTGCAAGATTAAGGTGTATGTCTGGTCGGATAATTCGACGTTCATTTCCATAGCCCAGATAGCAATATAACTAAGTGGGGAGATGATAAAAATCAACCCGAAAAAACTAATCATCAGGAACAGGAACAAAACACCGCCCATGCGAGAATATCCCGATATCAGATACCCTTTTATCCCTGACAATACAGCTTTCCGATTGATATTAAAAACAGCATTGGACAATAACACGATGGCTAGAGGAGACAACAGCAAATAAAGCACAACCATCCATCCATTGTCTACCAGCATCAACACATTGCAAATCAGAGAAAACAGCAAAGCGTAAAGCAAAACTTTGCCTCGTTTTAAACGAATTTTATCCAATTGTTTATTCACCAGATACAAAGAAAAATAAGCAATGCCAGTTATCCACAAAGACGAAAGTAAATACATCAATATATCTTCCCTGTGGTTGAATAAAATGCTGACATTGCTGTACAAATGCATAAATTTATCCAAACGGCTTGTCATCATCCGCAATACAAATTCTTCAAACTCGATATCCATTAACTCGAATGCCATGATGCTATGCTTGAGATATGTGAGAGCCAAAATACCCAAGTAAACAATACCTATTCCGAAAGTGAATTTTATGATGGTAGAAAAATGCAATCCGAACAACTGTATAGATTTAAGAAATATATTGCCATTGCTATAAATCACATCCTGTTTGAATTCCATTGTGGTTTCCGGTTTCATATCGGGCATGCCCAAATCTACATCTTTATTATTCCTGTATTTGGCATAAGGGTATAAGACAAAATAAAATACCATCAGCGCCAGCGAAAGCAGAATCAGAGCGCCTCTGAAAAGATTCGGCATCTCGGTATATCTGGTGAGGAAAGACTCAATAAAAGCAGCAAATACGATAAATGGCACCGTAGATAAAAACAACATTGCGCCGCGTTTGCCCCAGATACTAAAAGCCTTCATCCTGCTCAATGTACCGGGATATACAAGGCCGCGCCCCAACAACATTCCGGCTACAGTTTCAACCACTAGTGTGAGTATCTCAATGGTACCATGCATCCATACGGTAAAATTAAAATCCGTGCTTAAGTTCCGCGAATAAAAGAAATACATAAACACACCGAGCATAATACCATTTTGCACCATTACCACCATGGCGCCATAAGACGCGATTAAACCGAAAATAAAAACAATGAGGGATACACGCAGATTATTTGTAGCGATACTAAAAAACATTTCGACCTGTCCTCTGCTTTTATAAATACCCATGGGGTCACCTTTATTGATATTCTTTATAGTTTGTTCCACATAAGCATCTCCCAAGATAGAGCGGGCAAACTGTTCATCTTTAGCTGAAGAAAAAACACCGATGGCTACAGCCAATATGAGGACCAGAAAAGACACCAATAATTCCCTGCGACTGTGGAACAATATTTTAGGAATATCTTCTTTAAAAAAAACACCCAGCGATTTAAACAGGTTCTTTTTGTTTTTGTAGATGTTGTGGTAAACTTGCTGCCCGAGTCCATTCAGATAAATTCTGACTGAGCGGTTTTTGTAAAAAGTTCTGGAATACGACAAGTCATCTGTAATTTGCACCAGTTGCGCGCGCAGCAAATGAGGATCCTTTTTTTTACGTCTCAGATCTTGCTCAAACTGTGCCCATTTTTCCTTGTTTTGTTCTACAAACTTGCTTTCGCGCATTTTTAATGAGCAATGATAACAAAATAAAATGATAATTTGTTCACTATCCTGTTTTTTCACCCGACTGTTGATGCTTGTATCAAAACTTATAGATTCATGCTATTTAATTTCCAGCAATAGAGATAGAATCTTTACATTTGTTCTTCAAATGAAACATGATATCCTCACTGAGGCCGATATTACTTTTTGGCTGCATCGTTTTTATGATCAACTATTGCTCGACCCTGTCACTGCTCCTAAGTTTACGCATCTGGATTTGCCTGAGCACATGCCGAAAATTATTGATTTCTGGGCCTTTGTATTGCTGGATAAAGAAGGTTATAAAACCAATGTATTTGAAAAACACATGCATTTAAATCTTGAAAAGATTCATTTCGAAAAATGGTTGTTTTATTTCATCGAAACAACTGACGAACTTTTTGAAGGTGCAAATGCGGAAATTGCCAAAAAAAGAGTCAAACTTTTAGCATCCACTTTCCTTCATAAAATCACTGGAGAATATCATATGTTCTGATAACTTTTGCTGATTGGAGGGGCAGCTATTCTATTTATTTTACATTATCTTTGTGTCTGTTTATGAAATTATTTTATACCCTTTGTGTTTTTTCCCTTTCCTGTTTTCAGCTTCTCAGCCAGACCCAATTTTCAAATCCCGGAAAATTATCACTCCATCAAGAGACTAAAGCCGATATTGCTTTTTCTCAGGATGGTATCACTCATGCCTTGATTTTAGTCGATTCTTCAGCCAATGACTCCGTTTTTTTATCACGTGGCATAGTTGTCAATTCAAAATTTAATACCATTTGGTCTATACAGGTTCCAAGTGAAAAACTGTGGATGCTTGCAGAAACTCCGGGTATTGTATATGCGGAAATTTCCAGTAGAGCCAATGCCGCCCGTTTTAAGAATGATATTGAAAGGCAGGTCAGTTCGGTAGACAAAGTACAAAATGGACAACAAAATGGATTACCTTTAAATTACAGCGGAAAAAATGTCGTGGTGGGTATTGTTGACATTGGTTTTCAGTGCAACAACCCGACTTTTTACACCAGCGATGGCAGCAGAACAAGAATTAAACGATTATGGTTGCAAAATGACCCAAGCGGCTCGCCCCCAAATGGTTTTTCTTATGGTAGAGAAATAAGCGATACCACACTTATACAACTTGCAAACGACATGGATGGCACCCATGCCACACACGTAGCAGGTATAGCTGCCGGCAGCGGGTACAGCACACCCGGACTACAATATCGCGGCATGGCTCCTGCAGCTGATTTAGTTTTTGTGAGCATTAAATACAGCAATGATACCATTGGAGGAAGCGCTTTAGGCGATTATGTGGTGGCTAATCCAACAATTTTGGATGCTTACAGATATATCTTTGATTATGCGGCATCAGTTGGAAAACCGGCTGTTATTAATCTGAGCTGGGGCATGCATACCGGGCCGCACGACGGCAGCAGTTTGTTTGACCAAGCAACAGAAATGCTGGTTGGAAAAGGAAAAATACTGGTGGGTGCAAATGGCAATGAAGGAGACAATGCTATGCACTGGAACCACCAATTTAATGCAGATACTGTCGGTACGATTATGATAGAGAATGGTCGCCAATACCGCAGCAGGGAAAGTGTGTATTCAGATTTTTGGGGCAGCGCCAACAGTTCTTTCTCCATTCAGATACAGATGATTGATACCAATAAACAGGTGATTGTGCAGACGCCTTTTATCAGCAGTAAATCCAACAAGGTAAATGTATTTAATTTTACCGCAGACTCGTCTGTTTTTAAAATTGTACTGGCGTGTGACCAAAAAAATCCAAACAATAACAAACCCAATATCACGGTGAAGGCAGACCATCAGAATCAGAGGAAATACGCTATTGTGGCGAAAATCACGTCAGACAGTTCACTGGTGCATGGATGGAACAGCGGTGCTGTAAAGGAATGGACAAGCGGTTCATTCCAGAACAAACTGAATCAGATCGATTTTTCAAGCACCTACATTGCCGGCAACACAGATTACACCGCCGGTGAGAATGGCGGCACGTCTAAATCTGTGATTTCTGTGGGTGCTTATGCGGCCCGCAGTGCTTATTTAAACATTAAAGGCAAATGGATTAATGATAGCAACTATGTCACTCCCGGTAATATTGCAAAATTTTCAAGCAAAGGGCCGACTGTTGACGGACGTGTGAAACCTGATATAACAGCTCCAGGTTTTGATATTCCTTCCAGCATCAACAACAAACAGGTGGATGGATGGATGCCGGATAAAACATTGTTAAAGACGGCCTTCAGGAATGACAGCAATTATTGGACTGCCTTTAATGGTACATCCATGGCGGCGCCACATGTGACAGGTATAGTGGCCTTGCTTTTACAAGCCAATCCCAATTTAAATGCCGCTCAGATGCGCGACATCTTAACCACTACTGCTACTTCCGATCAATATACCGGAACAGTGCCTAACAACACTTACGGATATGGAAAGGTAAACGCCTATCTGGCCATTGTAAAAGCGCTGCAATATGCCGGCATCAATGCCTACCAGACGGAAAAGGGTATCAATATCTACCCGAATCCCGCACAGGATATTTTATCCATTGAATTACCCGTTTTACATGCAGATGCATCCATAGAAATTATTGGCATGGATGGAAAAGCCGTATTAATAATTAAGGATTTAAGTTCCTTGAATACTTATCAAATTGACATTCAAGCACTGGCTGCCGGAGTTTATTTTATCAGATTTAAGCATGGCGGTCAATTATTTGTCTATAAACTGATTAAGACGTAGTTATTTGTTAAGCGTTAAAAGTTAATGGTGGGAATCAGGGGATAGGGTTCAGGGGTTAGGGTATAGTGGATTATCGGGTAAAATCGGGTATTCGAAAAGGGGAAATATTATGATGGACAAACTGGCGTAAGCCACATGCCCCCCTGACCCTGTAAGGGTCAAATATGAATAGCCCGGACGAAGTCCGGGAAGGAAATCAACGAACTTCTGTCAGCAAACACATGCGGTTAAAAGCTTAAGCGTTTATTGATACGGATTAATCGTTTAATTATCGAATTTTATTCCTAAAGCCAATGAAAGGTTTTATTATTGGAATCACTTTTTGAAAACAAGTTTATACATACGACTATTCTACGAAAGTTTATCCATGGCTTTTCAATCGCTGCTGGGGAATAAACTTCGCTCTATTTTATCCGTTTTAGGAATTACCATCGGTATTTTTTCCATTGTATTGGTCTTTACGCTTGTAGATTCTCTGGAGATGAATATCAAAAAAAGTGTTCAATCACTAGGTAAAAATGTGATTTACATTGATAAATGGCAATGGGTAGGTGGCAGCAATGATTATCCCTGGTGGAAATACATCAACAGGCCAACCGCGCAATTACGCGAGATAAAAGCCATCAAAGAACAGCCCGTCAGTTCTCTGATAGATGCTATCTCATATACCAGCAATCAAAGTACAACCATCAAGGCCAAAGATAAAACGGTTGAAAACACCTCAGTGGCGGGATATACCTTTGAGTTTTCAAAAATTGAAAATCTGGAAATATCAGAAGGTCGGTTTTTTAATGAATTTGAAGACAATAACGGCAAGGCCGTTGCTGTCATAGGTTATAATATTGCCAAAGGACTATTTGATACCGATAAAAACATTGTTGGGAAAAAAATCAATATGTTTGGCAAACAGGTGGAGGTTATCGGCGTATTTAAAAATCAGGGCGACAACCTGATCAATATTGATTTTGATGACAGGGTAGTTGTTCCGATACGATTCCTGCAATATGTGTCAAGTGATATGAGTGATGCCAATATTATTGTAAAAGCAAAAGAAAATGTTGGTGTTGATGCTATTTATGAGGAATTGCGAGGCAGTATGCGAAGTGTAAGAAGACTCAAACCTGCTCAGGAAGATGATTTTTCACTCAATAAGATTTCATTCCTGAGTGACACAATTGGAGAGTTTTTTAAGAGCGTGAATATGTTCGGACTGATCATCGGTTTATTCTCACTGCTTGTGGGTGGTTTTGGCGTAGCAAATATCATGTTTGTTTCTGTGAAGGAACGCACAAATATCATCGGTATTCAAAAGGCTTTAGGCGCCAAAAATGAATTCATTCTGCTTCATTTCTTAACCGAAGCCATTGTACTCAGTATTCTTGGCGGACTGTTCGGCATACTGCTCACCTGGGGCGTTGCAGGATTAGGCAATCTATTCATTGCCAGCACCATGGAATCCGGATTCAGGTTGGTAATGACCTGGGACAATGTGACCAAGGGTATTTTTTATGCTTCTATTATCGGCCTCGTTGCCGGTATTATACCTGCCTACAGAGCCAGCAGACTTGTACCTGTTGAAGCCATCAGGAGCAAATAATCACACCTTATTGGCCCAGTTCAAATTCGCGGTAAACAGGATTTAATAAAAAGAAATAACCTGCACCTTGTTTCACATTGCCCGGAAAATTAATTGGCTCACCGGTTAACTGATTGATAAATGAGCCCATCTTTTTGTAGACGCACAAATAATTGTAATAAGATTCAGATACCTCAGAGACATCCACTAGCAGACTGTCATCATCGCGAAAAATACAGGTTTCCTTTTTATAGGTTCTTTCATAGGTCAGTTTTCCGTTCTTTATCTCACTGTTGTCAAACAATTCAATCTGGTCGTAAAGGGATTTTTTGGTCAATGAATTTTTAACGGGAATGGCCGGTCTTTCCTGGTTCAACTTAAATGTCGCCAGATAAAATTTTCTTCCGATTCCGGCATCATTCATCTGCAATTTTAAATGTAAAGTAGAGTCTTTCTCCTGCTGCTTGAGTTGAAGCGTCATGACATCCAAGTCAACCTGGGGAAGCATGATGGTTGTAGCTGTAGCCGACTTGCCGCTTAGGGTATCGGAAACCGTAATGGTATATTCTGAATAGGGCAGAAACGAGATGTCAGAGGCGACATAAAAAGGACTGACGCCAATTAATTCCTGCGTTTTTCCATTATTCTCTAGACGCACTGTGGCATTGTTAATTTTATAACGGAGAAACATATCTATCGGGTCTTTCTCAGGAGCTGTCAATGAAGTGAATGATTGTGTCACTAAAACAGCCAATTCATTTTCACTGTTAAACAGCGAAGTGATGACAATCTTCGGAGCCTCCATTTTGACCTCTATATCCAATGGTTTGGGCTCGCAGGCCCACAGGCCGGTAAGCATGCTTAATGAGATAAAATAATATTTACGTCTTGTTTTCATTTGTTTTAAAAT
>Ga0123337_10004391_pt1 | contig 14414 bp, 13 predicted proteins | sample frozenSSSSmetaG_FD_89792 | JGI IMG/M metagenome (GOLD analysis project Ga0123337, IMG submission 89792) | Glacier valley bacterial and archeal communities from Borup Fiord, Nunavut, Canada, to study Microbial Dark Matter (Phase II) -... | ecosystem: Environmental > Aquatic > Freshwater > Ice >... | reverse complement strand
TAATATAACCTTTACTCACCCCCGGACCGGTAATGATCCGGCACCATATAGCCTAATCAAAAGCTGCTATTATCTGGCTTGACAAATTGGCTGCAGATAGTAATTTTTATATAGATTATATTCAGAACACAGATAAGATAGATATAAAGATGCTTGACAGTTATTAGCTTTTTATCCAGCTTGATTATCCTCCTTTTGGCTGGACGAACACGGCGATGAATGCTTTTCAGGATTATATAGAGAGTGGAAAAGGAGGGTGGATAGGTTTTCATCATGCCAGCTTGTTGGGCGTTTTTGATGGCTACCCATTATGGTCATGGTATACTGATTTTATGGGTCGAACTTTCGTGTAAAAGCCCGTAATGTGTATATTTTTATGGTTCATTCATCCTTATTATTCAAAAGTTCTGTTCACAGGCAACTTTTTAAAAACGCTATTTTCTGGGCTGCAAAAAAATAGATGTTGATGAAATTGAAGAATTTGCAGGTATTGAAAGTCCGTTGATCAATTTACGGGCAGGCATTTCTATGTAGCGGTAAGTGAGAAATGAAATGAATAATGTAATAATTATAAATGGTATGCTTATAATCCAATTTGTCAGCCGGTCAGGTACTGGTGGTGGTAATGAGGGTAAGCTTTTTCTGATTGGTTGAAGATAGGTCGTAATCGCACCAAACGTGTAAAGCAGGGGCTCATGTATCATATAAATTGAAAATGACCAATCTCCTATGAGCTGAAGTGGCTTTTTAGAAAATAATTTATTAATTCCGCTACTGCCATAAGTGCCACATAGCAATATCAGCGGAAAGAATGCTACCGTGATAAAATCTGGCAAGTCTAAATGCATGCAGGTAAATAAACCGATAGTGACTAATGTCAGGATAAAGCCGCTATTTAATAATTTTGAACCCCAGTCTGCTTTATAACACTGGTAAATACACATTCCCAGTATAAAGCCACATAAACATCTTATATACCCGAACTGGTAAGCTACATTTATAACATGTTTTGCAGGATCTAATTTAACAAATGGTATCTCAGGTGGAATTGTTACTAGTGGAACAAGTATGTAGGTTATTAAAATATACCCTGAAAAGCAAAGCCCAATTCCCAATAAAATACCTTTAGTTTTTAATCTCATGATAGGCTTTACCAACAATGGGAATACCATATAGGCCCACCATTCAGCACTGATTGACCATGAAGCATGATTCCACGTAAACCAGTTGTGTAAATTTAGAGAATGTATTAACAGTAGGTTTGTGATAATTGAAATCGTACTGTCAGCAACTTGTAACACAGGAACTTCAGGGATCTTTAAACGTGAAGAAATATAAAAAAGAGTAATGGTGTAAAAAAGTGTTAACAGGTGAATGGGGTAAATTCTGGCAAAACGTGCAATAATAAATCTTTTAAATTCTTTGAAGCTAACAGCTTCTACGAACCATTTACTATAAACATAGCACATGATAAAACCACTCAGGATAAAGAAAAAATCTACCATCAGATACATTTTTGAAAGTATGATAGAATCTTTAACCGGTACAAGTCCACCTCCTCCATTACCCAGCATTAAGTCAAGGTGATAAATCACCACTAGTAAAGCAGCAATTCCCCTGAAAGGTGTTAAGTTTTTTAAATAATGTATTTGTCTTTGCATAATATTATCTAACGTGTTGAGATTAAAAAATCAAACCTGAAAATATGCCTGCAAACTCTTGCCAGGGAGCAGACATCTGAAATGCCCATAATAAATGAATACCTGCTAACATCAATAAGGTAATCAGATAAGGCGCATATGATAAGCGGTATTTTTCTTATTGATCATTGCCAGCATATATAAGGTTCCGAAAACAACAAGTGTGGGTAGATTTAGAGCGCGTGCTCCTAAGTTAAGGGCCCTTGGGATAAGAGGTTCCATACGGTGAAACTGTCCTTCGGTTACTAAAAATATAGAGAGTAAAATAAGAGGCACTTGCACGTAAGCTAGCTTTCCTAAACTCCTGTGCAGCTCATATTTCTTGTAGCGAATTAAAAACGGCTGTGCAATTAACATCGCAAACCAGCTCATCAGCATAAAACCATGAAAGTGCTGCAAATTTGTTATGCCCTGAAATGTAGGAAACAAACCAAAATAGGTTCTATAAAAGCCCCATAAAACAAAAGCAAGAATAATAACAACAAAGTAACTTACATTTTCATAGGTTTTTTCCATGGTTATATAGGGCTTATTGTGAGATTTCAACTCAAATATATATAGCATGAGAAAATTGGTATTGTACAAATACGACAATTATGAGTGTAAAAAAAATTCAGATAATATAAATTAATACGCTGTAAGTAAATAATTTATGAATTCAAGATCTAATTTGACAAGGTTGTTAGGAGATATATTCAGGTACTCTTTGAAATACCTTATCATATGAGCCTGATCAAAAAAACCATTAGTATGCGTCAGTTCTGCCCATGTAGTGCCAGGGTTAGATTCTAAATAATTCAGCACATTTTTAAAGCGAATTATCTGGGCGTAAACTTTTGGACTGATACCTATTTTCTGGCTGAACTGCCGCTCAATGGTTCTTCTTGCCATGCCGGTATTTTGTTCAATTGTCTTTACCGTTATATTTCCTTTTGCATCATGAATAAGCTGCAATACCTGTCCGAGTGCTGAACAGGTTGCATGATTAGGTAATAGACTCAGGAAAAAGGTATTTAAAATAGTAATTTGCCTGTCTATATCGTCATCAAGGGTAAGATCTTCTAAAAAAGGCAATCCAATGTCAGGGCCCAGGAATTCGATCAGGTCAATTGATTTATTCGTAATCGCAGCCGTATCATATTTGAAGAGCTCGAACATGCCCATGGGCTTGAAGAATACAACCAGCATTGTTAACTGCCCATGACCATAGCCTGAAATCGGATGAGTCATTTGACCGATGGCATAGCTAGGCTGGTTTGCTATAGTGTTGCCGAAAGAGTCTTTCCCGTCAAGAAACCCATTTTTATCACTTTTTATCCTGATCAGGAATCCGGTCATTCCATTAGGTGGTGAAATTAAAGGCGAAATTATGCCTTCTTGCAATTCCATTATTCCGTAAGAAAATATATACCTGGATAACCGTTGATCGGTTGGTAAAAAAGAATATTTAATCATTTTGATTAATGCCGGTTCACCTGTGTTGAATATACAAATAATATTCCTGGTTTAATTTGATACCTGTAAGATTAACAGATGTGATATGGTGATTAAGCCGAGGCCATCAGATCTTTAACTCAGCATCAAATGGGAAAACCGATAATGTATTGGAATAGGAATTTGATTTTTAGGTATCTATATTTATTACACATTCTTTTGACTATTAATCATTTCTAAAGAGCGTAAAGGCAAACCTAACGGTGAATATCTTATACAGGCCGTTTGCTGACAGGTAGTTTTAGCTTTTATTCACACCTTTGAATATGGGCCAACAAAACATTTGGGAAATGGGCACATGCTAACTACACCGATTATGAAAAACTTTTTACTCATTTTGATATTTACAGTTTTAAGTTTCTCAGCTTACAGCCAGGATATGGTAGGTAATAAGATGGCAGATGTTAAAAATCTGATCAGAGAAGCGTCAGGCATTCGTGTAAAATCAGTAGGTGATACGGTATTAATTGTTTTTAATAAGGAGCTGAAAAGAACCTTTACATTTAAATTTGATCGTACCTCTCATATTTGTTTTCAGGAAGACATCAGGCTGAATTTTTCTGCGCTGAAGAATATTACGATTATGAACCAGCTTACACATTTAAGGAAATCGACAAGCGTTGATATCTCTGCCGATGAATCAATCTATGAAACACCTGAAAAAATGATTTTTATTAGGGCTGCTGGCGAGCAGGTGAACATTATTTTCAGTTTGAAAAAGGTTAGTCCCAGACTAAATGATAGAGCGCAAAATACTTCTTGTACATCTGCCCTTCTGGCATCAATAAATTAAATTTAATTTTCAATAATCTGCCACCGCGGGCCGTTATTAAACCTTGCGATAAGCATAGCAGCCACTGTATCACCCGTTGCATTTAATAAAGTAGCCACTGGATCTATCAAAGTTCCGATAATTATTGCGGGCGGTAAAGCTTCAGGTGGAAACCCATAGGCAGATATAAACAGGAGCTCACCTATATAACCTCCGTTAGGAATTCCACCTTCAACAATACTTACCAGTATTGTCATGCCCAGCACAATTATAATTACTCCAGGGCTATTAAAGCTTTTTCCAAACATGGCAAATACGACTGCCATCTTTAAAATTGAGGAAATAGCTGAACCATCTTTATGTAATGTACCTCCAAGAGGAATGGTAATACCAGAGATGACATCTGATATACCCATGGCCCTGGCAGCATTCAGATTTGCAGGAATGGTGGCAATACTGCTACAGGTACCAACAGCCGTTGTAGAGGGTAAAATATTATTTTTCCAATAAATTCTGATACCCTTTATTCCTCCGGCAATGAATGCATAAAGGCTAAAAAATACCAGGTAATAGAAAATACTAACCCCGTATCCCAGGGCCAGGGTATGTGCATAGGTGCCAAATAGTGATGGCCCAAAAACCGCAACCTGATAGGCGAAATACGCTCCCAAGCCGATCGGGGCAGGTTTCATGATGATGATGAACACATTCTTGAATACTTCGGAGCCTGCATTTAGCAAGCGCCTGAAATCGTTACCCTTATCACCTGATCTTAACGTACCAAAACCAACCAGAATGGCAAAAATAATTAGTGCCAGCATGTTTTTTCTTGAGAGCAGCTCGAAGAATTCACTGCTTGTAAAAAGATGAGTGATCTGATCACCGCTAAGACCTGAGCTGCTGGTAGCGATTACCGGTTTTATGACTGCTGATGAAGTTTGGTGAACGGGAAATAACCATACCCCCACAATTGTAACTGAAGCGGCAATTATGACTGTTGAAAGAAATACCAACGTCATTATACCCATTATACGGCTAAGTTTCTGGGTACCCTGAAGGTTAGCAATAGCTGAGGAGATAGCAAAAAATACCAGCGGTATGACAGCAACAAATAAAAGATTTAAAAAGATATCACCTATTGGCTTAACTATTTCCGCCTCCTTTCCAAAAATCAACCCACATATACTGCCAATTAATATGCCCCCTATCAGCCATATCATTCCTTTATAACTTTTTACCCAGTTATTCATGTAGCTATTTTTAAAAGGCCTTGTATAGTGAATCTATAATACTATTTCAATATGCGCCTATTTTTTTGACCGAGCGATGTATCTCCCCATTTTCTGATATAAATAACTCCTGCGTTTTAGGGCCTCAGTTGAAGAAACCTCTTTCAGGTATTCATCATTTGTGATTTTAGGTACTGCAATTTTCTGTGCGGTATATATTCCAGAGTGACCGCTAAAGATATAAGCAGTAAAGCAGGCTATTGCAAATAAAAGTATGTGCTCACCCCCGAAAAGCTCTACACCCATAATCGTACTGGCCAAGGGGGTATTGGTGGCCCCTGAGAAGACGGCAAGAAAACCAAGTGCGGCAAAAAGGCTAACAGGTGCATTCATCAGGCTTGCAAGGGTATTGCCCAGCGTTGCGCCGATATAAAAAATGGGAGTTACTTCGCCGCCCTTGAAACCAGTGCCCAGGGTTAATGTGGTATAAAGTGTCTTCCATAAAAAACTCCAGGCATCTGCACCCCCGGCATGAAATGAAGAAGATATGGTAATAGAGCCTGCATGTTCAGGATCGATGCCCAGACCCAGGTAATCTGATTTGCCCAAGATCAGTGTTATTGCAATAATCATAAATCCGCCAAAAACCGGGATCAACCATTTTGACTTAAATAATTGCTGGCAACTATTCTTAATTTCATGAATAAGGAAGGCAAAAAGGTAACTGGTAATTCCGAAAACTATGGCCGCAGTGATGACTTTTGCCAGAAGAAGCACATCGAAATGCAAAAAATCTTTGATGAAGTAAGAATTTGGTTGAAGAGCATCTATATGATAATGTAAATGCTTTATTTGCCACCCTGACACGGTAAAATCTCCAATAATTGATGCGAATAATGCAGGAATTATTGCATCGTACTGAATGCGTCCAATGATGAGTACCTCCATTGAAAAAATGGCTCCACTAAGTGGAGTACCAAAAACTGCCCCAAAGCCTGCTGCTACCCCTGCTGTCAGGATGATGCGCCGATCAACTCCTTCAAGCTTAAATTTCGAACCAAACCAGGCAGCTATACTGCCTCCAATCTGTACTGCGGTACCTTCCCGCCCTGCAGAACCTCCGAAGAGGTGCGTCAAAACCGTTGTCAGTAGTATTATAGGAGTCATTTCAATAGGTATACCCGTATCATGCTCGTTGATTTGCTCAATAATAAGGTTGTTCCCTTTCTCTGATGATTTACCGATTGACTGATAAATAAAATAAATAAGCACACCTGCCAGGGGCAGAAGATATAGTAACCAATGATGTTGAAACCTGAAGTGAATGGCTGCACTCAGTAGCCAGAGAAAAAACGCCACGATGCTACCAATTACAATTGAAACAGGAATGACCATAACTGTCCATCTTATCATCTCTTTAATGATCGACAAATGTTCTTTAAATGAGATTGGTCTGCTATTCATATTAAGTCGTTTTTCATTTATGCAATTTGCAGTTTCTTGCAAAATGCGGTTTTTTGTAGGATGATGTAATAAACTTACCGAATCAAGGTTAAAGCTTTGATAAAATACTTAATAACGCAGAAACAAATGATAGGAATGAATTTTATGTCTCATGTAGGGGCTTTTTTGTGAATATATTGTATTCGAAAGAGGTATCTTTTGGGTTATTCTTTTAAATGGCCGTAAGGAGGGTGAAAAGTACAAATGACTTGCTTTTTATTTTGGGCCCCTTCTCCAAAAAAACCTATTTGTAACACATTTTTTTTAAAAGGTATTACAGATAGGTTTTTTAACTTTAAACATATTAATCAAGATTTAGTATGTTTAATATTTAATTTCCAATGTTCTAATTTCATATTTTCTCAGAAGGTAAAAAATTTTGGTCGTTAATCGTATTCCATCCTCATCTCCTGAAATTGATCCTGTAAGTGGTCCTGAACAACCTTTTTGGTCGGTTATGATTCCGGTATATAATTGTACTGCTTACCTTAAAGAAGCCTTAGGAAGTGTACTTCTCCAAGACAAGGGAGTGGCAGATATGCAAATAGAGGTTGTTGATGATTGCAGCACTGACGGGGATGTTGAAGCTTTGGTTTTATTAATAGGAAATGGCCGTGTTTCTTATTTTAAACAGTCTGAAAACAAAGGAAGCTTAAGAAATTTCGAAACTTGTATTAACCGTGCTAAGGGGAAATACGTTCATCTGCTACATGGAGACGATAGAGTTGAAGTTGGCTTTTATGATGAAATAGCTGGTTTATTCGATAGGAATCCGCAAGCGGGCGCAGCCTTTACTAATTTTTCTTATATTGATTATCAAAGTTCCACGATAAATATTACAAATAAAAAAATTCAAAAAAATCAAGGGATCATAACTGATTTTCTATATAAAATAGCTGAGAAACAGCTAATTCAACCCCCCGCAATTGTAGTTAAGCGCACTACATATGAAAGTTTAGGCAGTTTTTACGCCATACATTTCGGGGAAGATTGGGAAATGTGGACAAGAATTGCGTCAAAATACCCTATTGCATACTCACCGAAATATTTAGCATCATATAGGGTAGGGCATGGCATTGGCATTAGTTATAAAAGTTTTCTAACCGGTCAAAACATCATTGATATAACAACTGTAATCAATATAATTCAGAATTATTTGCCAGTAGAAAAACGTTCTAAATTAAAGAAAGCTTCATTTTCTTATTATGCCAAGTATTGTGTAAAAATTGCGAATGGTTTGTTATTGCAAAATAAAGTAGCAGCATTTATTCAATTAAGAGGTGCTTGGAAGATGGATAAAGGTATAATTACTATTTACTGGGTTCTTCGTTTTTATATCATGTATTTATTTCGTTATAAGGAAATTGAGCAAATGTTAAAAAGTAAAAAATTAAAAAAAATACGAACCTAATACTTTTTAAATAGGGTTTATGTCAATTATTCCAGACGAAAAAATATAAAAATAGCAATCGAAAATTTGCCAGATATAATAATCTGATAATCTAGGATAAATCACTGATGCGCAGGATTCCATTGACACCCCCAGAAATTTTACCAATTAGCGATCATGTTCACCGTCCGCTTTGGTCTGTAATGATCCCTGCGTACAATTGCTCAGATTATTTACTTGAGACAATTTTAAGTGTTTTGCAACAGGACTTGGGAGCTGAGATAATGCAGATTGAAGTTGTAGACGATTGTAGCACTGATTCAAATGTTGAAGAGTTAGTTCGAAACGTAGGAAATGGACGTGTATCTTATTACAGGCAAAAGGTTAATGTTGGAAGCCTAAGGAATTTTGAAACCTGTATTAATCGCTCAAGAGGTTATTATGTACATCTCTTACATGGTGATGACAGAGTAAAAAATGGTTATTATGCAGCCATTTCGTCCCTATTCGAAAGATTTCCAGAAGCGGGAGCAGCATTTTGCTCATGGGATCATATAAATAGCAATGGAGCCTATTCTCATTATTCAAGGCAAGAAGCAGACGAGCCGTGTATCTTAGAAAATTGGTTATACAAACTAGCTGAATATCCCAGACTTCAATATGTTGCCATTACTGTTAAAAGAGAAATATATGAAACGTTAGGAAGCTTTTATTTAGCTAATTACGGTGAAGATTGGGAAATGTGGGCTAGAATAGCAAAAAATTATCCTACTGCATACACCCCTAAAATACTTGCGGAATATCGTGAGCATACTAACTCAATTACATGGAGAAGTTATCAAAACGGACAAAATATAAAAGATATTGCAAAAGTAACAGCTGCCATTGCCAGTTATTTACCCAAAGCAGATCAACAAAAAAAATTAATAATAGCACGCAAGCATTATATATACTGGATCATAAATGAAACTTATGGGGCGTGGTTTTTCCATAAAAATAAAAAGATAGTTTATGGTCAGATACGTGCGGTTTTATTAACCTACAGAGACATATATGTATTAAAGCGGATCACTATTTTACTATTATATATTTGGACAGATTCCTATCGGAAATATTTTTTAAAAAATCCCAAATAATATTATGTCAATCACTTTACCCTATCATATCATACACATGCAATTAGCAGATCAGTTTAGTTATGATAAATTAAACGCTTCTCAAATTGAAAGGGTACAGTATTATATTGTTTTTTGGTGGCATGAAATTGCACTAGGTCAATTATATATAGAAGATATTAACAGGGATGGTACTCAGTTAAACATTTTGGAGGCAATTCTTCCTGCTTTAATTAAATATGCATTAGATAAAGAGATAATTAGCAAAGTAATAGCATCATTTGAACAGCAGGATTTTTTATCTTTTAATCGCATATTGGATCAAATACTGAAAAACTACCGATCAAATAATTTACCAAATAATGTTTCGATCTCAATTGTAGTTTGCACACGCAACCGTAGTGAAAGCTTAAAAAAATGCCTTGATAAAATAATTAATCAACTTCCTGCTCCAGGAGAAATAATAGTAATAGATAATGCCCCCACTGACGATAGCACGAAAGAAGTGGTAAAACTCTATGCTAACGTAATCTATTTTAAAGAACCGCGTGCGGGTCTAGACATTGCAAGAAATACAGGGGCATATCTGGCAAAATTTCCTATAGTTGCTTATACAGACGATGATGTTTGTGTAGATAAATTATGGGCTTACCGTGTATGGGAAACCTTTTTAGACGAATCAGTCAATGCAATGACTGGTTTGGTAATTGCAAATGAACTTGAAACGGAAAGTCAGCAGATTTTTGAGAAGTATTGGGGTTTTAACAAAGGGTATCAGGATATTTATTTTAACTCGGACTTTATTAATTGTGATGTGTTTGCTCCTAAAGTATGGGATATAGGAGCAGGTGCAAATATGGCATTTAGAAAAAGTGCAATTCAGGCGGTAAATTATTTTGATGATCGCTTAGATGTTGGTGCTGCCGGTTGTAGCGGGGATTCAGAAATCTGGTTTAAAATGCTATCAAAAGGTTTGATAATTCATTATAATCCCAGGGCAATAGTTTTTCACGATCACAGAAGAGAACTTAAGCAATTACACAAACAATTATTTGGATATATGCGAGGGCATGTTGCTGCGGCACTAATTCAACATTCACAGAATAGAAGATCAGGATATAGAAAATACATATTTAGAATGATGCCTAGATACTATCTTTTGTTGCTTAAGCTTGGGTTTCCTTATTATGAATTTAGATATCAGACTTTATGGAGTGAAATAAGCGGTCTTATCTCAGGAGTTGTCTTCTTTTACAAGCATAAAAGTACCTCCTCATATACATGCGATATACTAAAAAAATAGACTTAACAAAAATTACGATTTATTCGCGCTGCAAACCTATACCTTAATCCAACTTGTTTATGCAACCATGTAATCAGTAATCTGAACATAGTTATTATTCGATAAACAGTACAATCATCTATGGAAGATTTAACAGAATATGAGTGGGAAATTAAGTCAACAAGTTCCATTATTGATCTTAAATTAAAAGATACGTGGGAGTATAGAGATTTGCTTTGGTTGTTAATCAGACGTGACTTTGTTTCTGTTTACAAGCAAACTATATTGGGGCCAATATGGTTTTTGATTCAACCAATTATAACAACAATAACTTTTACCTTTGTTTTTGGAAAGCTTGCTGGATTATCTACAGATGGTGTTCCACAGCCTTTATTCTATATGGCGGGAATTACTATTTGGAATTACTTCTCAGATTGTATTAACAAAACGTCGAACGTTTTTAGAGAGAATGAATATATTTTTGGTAAAGTCTATTTCCCAAGACTTATTATGCCAATAAGTATAGTGTTTAGTAATTTAATAAGATTTGGAATTCAATTCATTCTGTTTTTGTTTGTATTGGGGTTTTATGCTTTTCATGGAACTGGTTTCCACCTTAACTGGGTAATACTATTATTTCCATTAATTATCCTTCAAATTGCGGCCCTGGGCTTAGGGGCTGGAATGATAATTTCTGCCTTGACAACAAAATATCGTGACCTGGCTTTTCTTTTTGCCTTTGGAATGCAATTACTAATGTACTCCACTACAGTGATTTATCCTTTGTCTGCTACCCCTATGCGGTTTAAGTGGATAGTTGAACTAAACCCAATGACCCCGGTCATAGAATTTTTTCGTTATAGCTTTTTGGGTAAAGGGGATTATTCGGATGCATCAATAGCTTATTCTGTATTAATTACTGTGGTTATACTTTTTGCTGGATTAGTAGTTTTTAATAAGGTTGAAAAAACTTTTGTCGATACAGTTTAATTAGTTTATTAACGCAGGGTCCTAAGCCTATTTTGAACCAGTTCTTTTGTTTTCAGCTAAATTAATTAGTGATTTGATAAATAACTTGAACCCTTTAATAGGTGAAATTCTGCCAGCAAAAATATCGGCCTGATGTTTTTGCAAATTATACAGCTCCATTTTTCCGATATTAATTTCATTGTTTAATTGATCAATTAACGAAGTCTTTTCGTGTTCGCTTTGTTTAATTTTTTCTGGGTGATAATAATCATTTATTTTTTTCTGACTAGCTGTTTTCTGCTTTGAAATAAGGAATAGATTCTGTCTATACCACCAATCTATTCTATCGTCGTCCCAGATTCTTTCTCTAAATAGATCATCAACAATAAAGCCCTTATTATTAAATTTTTCAACCCAATAACTAAATGGTTGTTCATTAACATGATTTTGACCACTCTGAAAAGGTAAGGCTGCAGAGAATAAAATAGTATCAGAATAAGTAGTCAGTAAATCGATGAGATTATTTGCTTTCTCTTTTGGTAAATGTTCACCTACTTCTAAACAAAGAGATAAATCATATTTCTTTTCTAAAAATAACGGTTCTCTCAGATCATGCTCAATAAAATTTTCAAGTGGTATCTCTAGTAATGTAGCATCCACATTAAAACTGTCTACTCCAAGTATATCGGAAACCCCCCTATCAATGAATACTTTTAACCAAGTTCCTAAGCCACACCCAATATCTATAACTGAGGATGGCTGAATAAACTCAAATAAAATAGGTATAAATGCCTGTGCAGCCGTAGTATTATGAACACCTGTTGTATGTATATAATTTATTTTATTCATGGCTTATAAAATTCCACTTGGTTTTTGGCACAACGTTACCAGTAAACGCCTGTATATATTGCTTGTTTCTTGTCATCCCTATTACTTCAAAAACCAGACTATCTAAATCTTCAATAAAGTTCTCCTTGCTATTTCCGAACCATATTGAAGCATGATACTTCCCATCTATCAGTTGCGGACTTTCAATATCTATGTTTATTTTTCCTTTTCCTGTTGTTTTAATTGATCTGGGATCGATCTGCTCTAATGACGGGTTTGACGCAAAAATTGGTTGACTATCTGAATTATAAATAATGAAACCCAAATGTGGTATATCCAGGTATGTATCAACATTGTATTCCGCTTCGACAATTAACTTTGATCCTGACTGTTCTATTTTTACATACTTAAGATACTTAGTATAAAATTTTATATTCTTATTATCATTTCCTGCATTTAGATACTGTTGTATTATCTTCTCAGTTTTACCAATGTCTTGTAGAAGCCCATTATTTAAAAATATACACTTGGTACATAAAGACCTTATTGAACTCATTTGATGACTTACAAACAGGATTGTTCTGCCAGCTTCTTTACTAACAGCATCCATTTTACCTATACATTTTTTCTGAAATTCTATGTCCCCAACAGCTAAAATTTCATCTACAATTAATATTTCGGATTCCAGATACGCCGCAACTGCAAAAGCTAACCGAACATACATACCAGATGAATATCTCTTGACGGGAGTATCTATATACTTCTCTATGCCAGAAAAATCAACAATTTCATCAAATTTTCTGCTGATTTCACGTTTTCTCATTCCTAGAATTGTTCCATTCAGGAAAATATTTTCGCGGCCAGTCAGCTCAGGATGAAAACCAGTACCTACTTCTAGTAGGCTTGCTATCCTACCATTACCTTTAATATAACCTCTTGTAGGTGCGGTTACCCGGCTTAACAGTTTTAATAATGTACTCTTTCCGGCACCATTTCGCCCAATTATACCTACTGCTTCTCCTTGTTGTATCTCAAAATTTAAGTCTTTAAGACTCCAGACAAGTTCATTTCCATTCTTTATTAATGATTGATTTACTGCGCCTATTTTTAAAAAGGGATCTTCTTTTCCTCTCACTTTAGCAAACCAGCGAACAAGATCGTTAGATAGCGTTCCTGTACCAATAGTTCCTAATTGATACGCTTTTGAGAGATTTTCGGCATGGATTGCTACGGCCATATATTTAGATACAATTAGTTTTTATATTAATCACACTATACTTCCTTTTAACAAGATACATTTAACCCAAAGTAAAGTTCAATTATAATCAGTGTATAAAACGGTGATATGCTTTCGGGCGTGACTGTGATAACTGTCTACTTTGAGTTTTCTTTCTTATTAACCGTGACAGTAATATTAATACACAATTTTATGTTTTATTTTTAAACTTTTTGTATCAATCTTCTGATAATTCTATTCTGGGTGCTAGTGCGACTGTTCCTGAATTCGTTTTAGATTAAAGTGGCGTACCTTAATCAAAATGAACAACCCAAAGAAGAATATCAATCTACCAGGTTATTCCTTTTATAGGTATCATGATGCTTTTAAAAAGAACGTTCTAGACGATGTAGCCAAGGGTTTGATCAGCGAATTAAATCTGCTCTTTTATATAATATTGATAGGAAACGTATTTCACTCTGGAGAGAAGCTTTAAAACGTTCGTTATTTGCTAAGCTAGAAGTTCCAAAAGTTGTTCGGCTTTTCTCAGAATCAGTATCTGTTTCTGCGGTTATTGATTTAAATAATGAACTCAAATATGTAAAACACCAGCTCATTCATGAAAAATTACGTTCAGAAGTGATTGATAACAATTATCCAGTTTAGGAGTAACGAAGATGCTTCACATCCTGAATCATCAATCAGATTATAAAGAAGTATGTTCTGGCAGGGATAAATTTTAAGACTTTCTCAGCAGACATTCATTGCTATTCATCAAAAGGATAAAACGATGACAAATTCCAAACATCGATATATGTTATACCCAAATCTAATCAGAGAGCTAGTTGTAAACCGCCCAGATATGCTGTGGGTCAATGATATATATTACTTATCTACCTGTGCTGGTTTCTGCTAC
>Ga0123337_10004389_pt1 | contig 14418 bp, 12 predicted proteins | sample frozenSSSSmetaG_FD_89792 | JGI IMG/M metagenome (GOLD analysis project Ga0123337, IMG submission 89792) | Glacier valley bacterial and archeal communities from Borup Fiord, Nunavut, Canada, to study Microbial Dark Matter (Phase II) -... | ecosystem: Environmental > Aquatic > Freshwater > Ice >... | reverse complement strand
ATTTACTCCGGTTTCAGGGGGTCAATTTGCTCCGGCGAGAGGGGGTCAGTTTAAAACGGGATTAGGGGGTCAGTTTGTCCGGTATTTCCACATTTGACGTTTAAATCCGACAAAAACCCATTAAGAATTGAAAAGATAAGGAATGAGATAATAAATCCCGCCCCTTTCAAAAAATGAAGTTATTGAAAATCATTATATTAGGCCTCTTGCTTGTATTTGCATTTCTTATCGGTGTAATAGTTAATGACTTGCCAGTGATAACTCTTGATACGAAAGTTCGTCTATTCGAACCACTTACATTTTTACTAACGGTTATGATTGGTCTAATAATTCCATTTTTCATCAAAAGATGGATGGAGGATAGCCGCCATATCAAGAATAGCTTGATTGAAGAATTGAAAGATATGCTTAAGAGTGTGGAGAAAATTCGCGACAAAATTAAGCAATGCTATCACCAAAAGTCTATTCTAAAAGCTAGCAAAGATGAAATAAATGAGATGTTTGAAGAGGCGGATTTGAAATATTCTGCCTTAGAAGAAATGATGACCTTTGCTTTTGAAAAGGAATGCCGAGAGATAAAGTCCGCAATTTATGCGGAGTATCTGGCTTATTGGAAATTAACTACTGGTGCTGAAATTATGGCGTCAAAATTTAAGATGGTAAATGACACCTTTTATAAAAACCATAATGAAACATTTTCAAAATTTGAAAGAAGCATAAAAAAGGCAATTTATGCCGTTCATCGAATCTAATTAGTTTGAAGTTAAATTGATCATTTATTTAGTCATTTTATGTCTCGGCAGCCCAATCTCCTCCGCACTCGGATAAGGCGCCCTATGCGTATAACTGACATCACTTTTTAGCATCCCCTGCGCTTTATCCTTCAAATCCTTGTCGTCTTCATAACGGGGGTCTGGTATAAAGGGCAGTCTGCCCATTTTTTCAATAACAATGGTTGGGAAATTAAAATCAACCTGCACTTTGCCTTGCAGCAAATAACAGCCGCTCCCTCCAAACGGGTATTTCGCCAGACTGTCGGCAAAGTGGGCGGTGTCAAAATGGGTGCCTTCGATGTCGAACCAGGTGCCGAAGTTCATCATGCCACGCTTGGTGGGTACTTGTTTGATGCTGACTAAATAGCATATCATACGCACGGTTTGGTGCTTGTGTTTTAGAAGGTCTTTACACCACACCACGGTCGGAACTGTCACCGATAATTGGGGGTAGTCCTGCAAGCTTGGGATTGACCAAACGCTCACAAGAAACAAAAAAAGTATCCAGGTCCATGTGGACTATCGCTCTCATTACGCTTGCCTATAACGGTTTGTGGGTGTAAGAAGTTGGCGATTTCGGAGCACAAAACTGTCTGCCAGCACTGCACTTGATACGAAGTACAAATGTTCATTTAAGCAAATAACCGCCAATTTCTTAAACCCGCTGTTATAGGGCGTTTTTATTCTTTCCACGATTGTGTCCTAACAGTTATTGTTAACTTCATTCCAAAATTTGTTACGTCAACAGCTTTATTTGATAAGATAACAATGCCGTAATTATTTGTCTTATCTATTGCTATGAAACTGGCATAGCCACCTGCCATTCCGTTATGCCAAACGATGTCTTTGTTTCCAATTAGTTTGTCTGCACTTGATGGTAAAATCCACCCTAGTCCCGTCTGTCCGTTTAGTTGTTGCTGGTGAGAAAGAATTAATGATTTTGAAATTTTAGTTTCGCTTTCTTTCAAATTGGCTTTAATGAATTTAATCATATCTGAACCATTTGATAAAAAAGAGCCTGCACCCGTTAAAACATTATCTGTCCATACTGGGGTTGGTTTACTATTTTCATCATAACCCTGTACAATATATTTTTTATTAACACTGTCAATGCTCACAAAAGTGTTTCTCATAGCAAGTGGGTCAAGTAATTTTTGTCTAACCAATTGCTCATATTTTATCCCTGTTTTTAATTCAAGTAAATGTCCCAATAAACCCATGCCGAAATTTGAATATTCAAAATTTCCTTCGCTTTGCTTTTCTTTGCAGGTTTTTAAGTAGTCGTATATATCTTGTGTTACCAACTCTTTATATGGGTTTCTTTCATCGGTCATTTTAGTGATAAACGAATTTGGCAAAGAAGGGAATCCGGAAAGATGAGTTGCCAAATGTTGTAATGTGGTAGTTTGTGCCGATTGAGGTAGTTTTACTTTGTCACCAACAATAGTCTGAATTTTATCGTCAATTCTAAGTATTCCTTCGTCAACTAATAGTTGCAAAGTTGAAGTGGTAAAAAGTTTGCTTGTTGAAGCTAATTCAAAAACTGAATTGCTGTCAGGTGAAATTTGTTCTCCCTTTTTTAATGTACCGTATCCTTTTATAAGAGCTTTTCCATTTTTAACTATAGCAATTACAAACCCTATTGAATTTCCTTCTGAAATATATTGGTTTGCTTTTTTGTCAATTGAGCATTCAAGGTCTTTATTATCTGCTACGTTATTGGACTTGTATTTAATGTAAAAAAATAGTATTAAAACTGCTATTATAAGTGTTATTGTAATTATTCCGATAATTTTCATTACTTTCATTGTTTATTGTGATTGATACGTTGTCGTCCTAAAATGCCCTATAACGGAAGTCGGCTTGGCGAAGTGAAAAACGCTACACCGATGCAAATATAAATAAGTTTTTCATTTTGCCAAACCGACAGTTATCAGTAGTCACAGCCTTGATTGTGTCTGGCCTCGGGTGACGGAGTCGTGTCGAAGCTTACAAATGTTCACAGGTATCAGTTATTTTAGTTAAAATTATTGCGCTAATAAAGCCTTAGTGGCGGCTGTTGTTTTAACGTCAGTGCTTAAAAATTTTGAGTTTTTTTGTTAGCCTATTGACTTTTTGCATTTTCACGGCTAACTTCGCCAAGTCGTTTGTACGATGCTCCATCGTCTGAAAGAATGTCTTTCACGATTTCAATCGAGACGACTTGACCAGCACTTTTTAAGTGCTAAACTCAAAGTTTTTATCCCCTCACTGAAAATAGCTGTACCTTCTAAACCAAGCTTTGACACGATTACTGATTTAACTTGTTTATACCAGCCATAAATGAACACAAAGCAACCCGTTTTTGGTTGGCTTTGTGCCATAAATGGCCAAATTGTAATGTACAAATATATTCATATCTTACAGATTATCGAACGGGCTTTTGATCTGTTGGATACTTTTTGTACTCACATGTGTATAGATCTCCGTCGTTTTACTGCTGTTATGTCTCAACAGTTCCTGAATATAACGCAAATCTGTTCCGGCCTCCAACAGATGGGTGGCATAGCTATGTCTTAACCAATGCAAACTGACTGGTTTGGATATTTTGGCTTTAACCAGGGCCTGTTTTAAAATATTCGACAAACTCCGCTCGTCATACGGACCATCGCCTTTTATATTTTCAAATAGCCATTTCTTTGGCTTATATATTTCATAATATTCTCGCAGCATAGGCAATATTTTTTCTGAAAGAGGTGCAATCCTGTCTTTTCGCCCTTTGCCTTGCCTTATAAGTATTAAATTTCGTTTTGAATCTATGTCACCGAGGGTTAAAGTAAGTAATTCAGATCTCCTTAATCCACAACTATAAATTAAGCAAAGCATGGCCTTATGTTTAATATTACTGTGTGCATCCAAAATCAATTTTATCTCCTCCTTACTCAATACATTCGGCAGCAGTTTGGGCTTCTTGGGCCTATGAATAAGGTCTACATTTAACATTGTACCTTCCACTTGTCTGTAAAATAATTTCAGGGCGTTTACCACCTGGTTCTGATAAGAAGCTTTACAATACCGTCGTTGTATTCTTTGATATCAAAATCTGAAATAATAACTTGTGAGTACAAGCGATATTTTTCAAAGATGTTTCGCTTTGCCTGTAAACATTCAGAGACTTCGATTTTTTTACCATAAAACGTCACTTTTTTATTAAACAGCAGTCTGAGGGTAGCAAAATCCTGTGTATTATTTGCAATGTTCCACTGGTTAGTCCGCTCTTCAATTTCGACTTTAGATAATGCATGTGCAGATAAACCTATCAGGGTCGTTATGAATAATATGATATATTTTGGAGACATGAGTTGGTTCTTTTTATTTTCCATCCATTCCAGCCACAAAGGTCTCAACAAATTCCACAATCCGTTTTAATATTCTGTCGCCAATAGGTTTACGCTGTAATAAACTAGGTTTTTCTCCTTCAATCAATTCCAGCACTTCATCCCTTAATGGCTCTCTTTCAGCAAACAGATAATCCTCTATGAGCTTTTCGGTTTTAGCTGGTGAAAGGTTTTCCTCATGAACCAACAAATTAAAGGCCTTCTGTTGCTCTTCTGTCCAGAACTTTTCAAATTCCTCAGTAATATGGTCTGCATCATCAATTACCGGTAAGTTCTCTAGTATAAATTTCTCTATCAACTCCCGCTTGCTGCGCAAAGTAGCTTCTGTACTTAATAGATTGAAGATTTCTTTCTCTGCTTTGCTGGTGTCTTTCTGCGTTTGTGATTTTAGTTTTATTAGTAATTGAATGATATAAGACACATTGATTTCATCGCGGTGAATTAATTCCAACTCAAAATCTACATCTTCTAATATCGATACCTTTTCCTTTTGGTGGTTGTTTTTTACCTTGTCATAAAGGTCGAGGTATTTACTTTTGAAATCTTCGAACTCCTGCTCAGACATCTTTAGATCAGTCCACTTAAAATCGGAAAAGGCCGTCAGAATATTCTTAATACGCATTAAATTTCTAAAAGCCTTGATAAACTCCAACTCGTCTGCTTCCGTGACTAAGTCGTTCACACTGTCAACCGTTGGTGTGAGTATCAGCAATTGATCAAATGCTTCGTCAAACTTCGCCGCATAATCTTCATAGGGTTTCATGACAATCACCTCTATAGCTTCCTTATTGCTGAAAAGGGTAATGGCCTCATCGGTTCTGCTTTTAAGATTTCGGAAAGTAACGATGTTTCCTTGTGATTTTTGTTCGTTGAGAATTCTGTTGGTGCGACTATAAGCCTGTATAAGGCCATGGTATTTCAGGTTCTTGTCGACATACAGTGTATTTAAGGCAGGACTGTCGAAACCCGTAAGGAACATATTAACCACCAGCAGAATGTCAATTTTTCTTTCCTTTACCTTTTTTGAAATGTCATTGTAATAATTGTAAAAGCTTTCGCTGTCCTTTGTTGTATACTTGGTGTCATACAATTGATTGTAGTCATTGATGTACTCATCCAGCTTATCCCTGCTATGCTTTTGAAGCCCGATTAGCACTTTAGGTTCTTCCACTACTGATAATTCCTCAGGTAGAAATCCGTTGGCATCCGCATCATCCTCATTGGCGGTATAACTGAATATCGTTGCTATATTGAGTTGGTGTTTGCCTTCTTCTTTTTTTCGCTTAAACAGGTCGTAATATTTGATGAGGGTTGGAATGCTTTCAACACAAAACATAGCTGTAAACTGTCTATTGTGGGTCTTACGGTGGTGGTGTGCCAGGATATAATCCGTAATTTTTTCAAGTCTAGCCTCATTTTCCATTAATTCTTTGGTGTCAATGTCTTCCACCTCAATATCAATTTGAGTATCTCTGCCGTCTTTGTATTTATATCGGCCTACGTATTCGATAGAGAATTTAAGGACGTTTTCATCCTTGATGGCATCGGTAATCACATATTTGTGCAGGCAGTCTTCAAAAAGGTCTTTGGTGGTTCTTTTTCCTAGCGCATTTTTTGCGGCATTGTCGGCGAAAATAGGTGTACCTGTGAAGCCGAACATCTGACTATTTGTAAAAAACTCCTTGATCCGCTGGTGGGTGTCTCCGAACTGGCTGCGGTGACACTCATCAAATATAAATATGATACGTTTGTCTTTTAGTTCAGCCATCCTGTTTTCATATCGGAATTTACTGATGGCTGTATTTAGTTTTTGAATGGTAGTGACTATCAGTTTTGAGTTTTTAGCCTCGCCTTTTTTGTCTACATACGTGCCTGCAAATTGTTTGACCAAATTATTGGTATTATCAGTGCCATCAATACATCCATCGCTAAAACTGTTAAATTCTTTGGTGGTTTGATAATCCAAATCCTTGCGGTCTACTACAAAGACTACTTTATACACCTGCGGTAAATTCATGAGAATCTGGCTGGCCTTAAAGGAGGTCAAGGTTTTACCCGAGCCAGTGGTATGCCAGATATAACCATTTTTAGACGAGTTTTTGACCCGTTCAATCAAGGCTTCGACGGCATAATACTGGTACGGTCTAAGTATCATGGGGATTTTATTCGCCTCGTTCAGCACGATATATTTGCAAATCATTTTACTGAGGTGGCAAGGCTCAAGAAATGCATCCGTAAAACCATTTAGAATATTGGTAAGGCGTTTGTTTTCAAAGTCTGTCCAATAAAAAGTTTGTTTATAACTCTGATGTCTGTTATTGGCAAAATACTTGGTATTGACCCCATTGCTGATAATAAATATTTGCACGTATTGGTAAAGCCCTGAGTTGGCAGCAAAAGAATGCCTTTGGTAACGATTAAGTTGATTAAAGGCTTCTTTCATTTCCAATCCTCTGCGCTTCAGTTCTATCTGCACCAAAGGCAAACCATTGATGAGAATCGTGACATCATAACGGTTTTTGTAGGTGCCTTCCTGCCTTACCTGATTGGTGACCTGGTATTGGTTCTGGCACCAATGTTCTATATTCAGGAATTCAAAATACAGATTATCACCATTATCCCGAATAATATGTTGCTTTTCCCGTAGAGTCTTGCTTTTTTCGAATACATTGCCTTTGCTGAGTATGTTTAGCACCTTGTCGAACTCGCCGGCAGTAAAACTCGTGCGGTTATGTTTCTCTAATTGGGACTTTAAATTTGCTAATAGGCCTTTTTCATCACTGATGGATAAATATTGATAGCCCAGTTTTTGCAGTTGAACTAGCAGTTGTTCTTCTAGAATTTGTTCAGATTGTTTAGGCATTGTTAGCAGAACTTAGATAAGTTAATAAATGGGGAGTTTCAGATCTAATATACGTAACGGTTTCATCCACCAAATAACTTATAAATCTTTCTTTAACGCCTTCATTGCTGAGAATGAATTTAAGGAATTCACTATGAGAAAGATTCACTAATTGCCCATCAAAGCTAAGACAATCTGTATAAAACGGCCAATTTTCATATTCGGCATTTATATTGTATTTTTTAGCGGCACCTTCAGGACTGTAAATGCCCACATAAATACCGGTATTTTCTGTAGAATGTATGGAGAAATTCTCTAAGCCAAAATACAGCGGCAGGTTCCCTTTTTCTTTCAATTTTATCCATATTTGAGCATACTCTTTGGTAGCCGCTTGACCTCGTTCTACGTTATAAAGTGAACCCAATTGCCTACTTACTTGATTGTAAACTTCATTGCGAATACTTTCATTAAAATTTGCCTTATATGTAAAGTAATTGATTGCAACAAAACTAGCTGCTTCATTGTTTTCAAGCATTGTTTTAAGCAAAGAGGTTTCATGTTTTTTATCCATAGAGTAAGTTAGTTTTTTAATTAATAAAAGATATTGCCGAATGTTTTCTCGAATGATCGGTAAATCCGATACACTATTGCAGCATTTTTCCAACCAAGCAAGTATTTCGTTCTTATAAGAAATGATGAAAAAATCCTTCCCCGCCACTAGTTGTCCGGCACTACTTACGGAAGGATTTGCACCAAACAAATTGAGGTAAAATACCTTGTTGATATGCGGTTGGTGATTTACATATCTTTCAATTTGAAAATTTTGGTCGTAAGCGTCAATTTTGTTCTCAATTGATATAGACTTATTGTTTTTATCCCATAAATAGATATCAATGCGACCACCCGATTTGGTTTCATCATTGCGGGCACCAATATGATATTCAGGTTTGGTAGAAACAGAATCCATATCGAGATGATCAGAGTGGATGGTTTCAAGAAATAATTTAAGGAACAAGGTGCCTTTATGGTGCGAGCCACGTGGATTTAATAATTCGCATATAAAACCCGAGTGCGTTTTGTTTTCTTTGCGTTCTAATTTGAGGATGGTAAACAGATTAAAGGCCTCGCCATTATTTAGAGTTTCTGCTTTCATCTCATCAAGCTGCCTTGCGGATTCTTTTAGAAGCTTTTCAACTTGAAATAGGTCAATCATCTTTTGTTTACAATTCAATTATACAAACATTTTTTGAAGTAGACCCTTTTTCCAGATTTCCATTTTTTTAATTTGAGTGTCACAATGTTTAATTTTTATATCTACATTAGATAAAAAGGTAGCTATGTACTGCTGCTCCTCTCTTGTCGGTATTGCAATTACAATATTAGCAAGGCGACCCGGTGAGATACTTAGTACTTTAGTTCCCTGTGCAATTTTCATAATTTGTGTCCTAACAGATTCTGACCTCATTAAATGGCCAGCAAACCCAATAAAAAACCAATTCCTATTAGGTCTTGCATGTATTGTGTGTAATCCTGCTACCAGTTTGGAATTTCCAAGCTTAACTAATTCAATTGCTTTCCCGACATCTAAATAATCTTCAGATGCATCCGCAAAAATTAAATCACCCTGTCTGCAAAATTGATCTACCTTTATTTTATTTATTGATATCGATGAATTTAAGTAGGGGACATTTTCGATATCTATGTCAAACAAAGTACTAAATTTGGTATGAATATCACCGTAGTGGATGTTTTTTACTTCGCCATGCTTATAATTAAGATTTTCTCGGGAAAAAGAATTAGTGCTAATAAAATTGAATACGTCTCCCATTTTTTTCTTCTCCCAATCCGGAAAGTCATTCCCATTTTCGTCCTTAAACCTCAATTCCTGTGAAAACAGTTTTTGCATTACCCCTTTTTTGTATTGTTCCAAAAGACTTTTCTTTTTTTTCAGGGCTTGTATTTTCTCGTCTACTGCGGTGAGAAATGAGGCGATTTTTTGTTGTTCAGGGATTGTAGGCAAATTCAATTGCAAGTGCGATAATTGACTAGCATATAAATGTACAACTGAAATACCTTGTGCCAAGTTTGCAATTTCAAATTTCTTTCTGTTGTTAAGATAATATGAAAGAAATACGCCATTGTTTTTGGTTTTTATTATATTTAAATCACCACCTAATGCAATACCAGACCTCATAACACAGGATGCTGTTGCAATATCTATTTGAGTTTCTCCCGATGCCGGAATAATGATATCATTTTCTGCACTGAAAACCAAATCTTTTTTATCAATATTTGTTTTTGAAACCACCTTGTCAATTGTCTCGCCATAAGTGGTGTAAAGTTCTCCATATCTGATGCACTCATTTTTTCCATCATGAACAATATCTGCTTTTGATATGCCTTTTCCTTTTGAAAAGACTCCAATTGTTCCCAATTTATTAATTTTCCATTCATCAATATAACCCTTGAATCGTATTTTAGGTATTTTGTAAGTTCTATTCATTTAAAATGGAGTAATAATGCTCAATTCTGTGCAATACTGTTCAATAGTCTTGTCAATACTTTTAATCTCCTTATCCAAGGATTTCAATTCCTCCGCAACAATGTCGATTGATATATCAACTTCGGCCTCAAATGTATCTACATATCTGGGGATATTTAGATTGTAGTCATTGGTAGCAATGTCACCTAGTTTTACCTTCTTACTATATTTATTTTCCTCACTTCTGCTGCGGTAAGTTTCAATGATCTTGCTAATATCACCTTCACGCAATAAGTTCTGTGTTTTTACTTTTTCAAAATGCTGACTGGCATCTATAAATATAATATCATCAGGATTTTCGCGACACCTTTTAAATACCAAAATACAAGTGGGAATGCTGGTGCCATAAAAGATATTGGCCGGTAATCCAATCACTGCATCCAGATAATTTTTGTTTTCTATTAAATACTTACGGATATGTAATTCGGCTCCGCCTCTGAATAAAGCGCCATGCGGCAATACAATGGCCATGGTGCCGTTTTCTGCCAGATGATGCACCATGTGCTGCACAAAGGCAAAATCAGCTTTGCTGCTTGGTGCAATTCTACCGTATTGGCTAAAACGTTCATCGCTTGTAAATAAAGGATTAGCACTCCATTGCGCTGAAAATGGTGGATTGGCTACAATGGCTTCAAATTCCTGTCCGAGATGTTGCGGATGCTCAAGCGTATCTTCTTGTTTGATGTCAAACTGTCGGTAATGCACTCCATGCAGTATCATATTCATACGTGCTAGATTGTAGGTTGTGCGGTTCATTTCCTGCCCGTAAAAATTACTCACGTCTTTTACTTCTCTCGCCACACGCAATAATAATGAGCCCGAGCCGCAAGTAGGGTCATACACGGATTTGAGTTTGTGCTTGCCTGTGGTGACTATTTTGGCCAATATTTTACTTACTTCCTGCGGCGTATAAAATTCACCTGCCTTTTTACCCGCGCCACTGGCAAACTGCCCAATCAGATATTCATAAGCATCGCCAAGGACATCTAATTCAGTGTTTTTAAGGTTAAAATCAATTTTGTCGAGATGGGATAACACTTTCACAATAATGATATTCCTTGCACCAGGAGTTTTACCCAGTTTGGTGCTATTCAGATCCATGTCCTCAAAAAGGTTATCAAAATCTTCTTCGCTGGCTGTACCCATGGTACTCAGTTGGATATTAATCAGGATTTTCTGCAAGTCCTCCAAGATAAAATTGGTCTTGGCTTCGTCCAAAGTATCCACTTCCCCATTATCCTTATTGCCACGTTTAGCTACCTCAGAAAAAAGTTCCTCTGGTTTTAAATAATAACCCAATTTCTCCAAAGCTTCTTCTTTAATGGCTTCAAGGTATTCCTTGCTGTTTTTCATTTTAGGGTTGATATCCCTAAAATTGATTTTGTCTTGTTGAAGAATATCATTGGCGAAAAGCTCCATTTTCTCACTCAGGTACTTATAGAAAATAAAACCCAGAATATAGTCGCGGAACTCGTCGGCATTCATCTTCCCTCTAAGGGTATTGGCTATATTCCAGAGCTGCTGCTCGAGTATTCGTTTTTGGTCTTCTGACATATGGTCGTAAAATCGTAATAGGGCAAAAATAGGTTTTTTTTATTTTCTTTACCCATGGTGATTGTTGAATTTTGGAATGTTAAGGATAGGCAAGGGGCTTATGGCGGATGTTGATACCTTGCCAATAGAAACATTTGAGTTAATTCAATGTAGTTATTTTCGGATGATTTCTGTTTCAATGTTTATCTTGGTATTTAATCGAAAATAGTTATTTGATAAATAATAACCTTCAATTGCATCAGCTAATTATTAGCACTTTGCTAGCCAGTGATTAAGCCAATGCCATCTTTGATTACGAATTTCCTAATAAAACTGTCGCGCCTCCCCACATAAAACGTCTCCGAAAGTCTAAATTTTTATACTAAAAGTGTAATAATTTTATTTACCACCCGATTCTTAATGGTTAATATATTATTTACGCTTTTTTGGGTTAATAATAGTACAGAATTATGTGAATGAATAATGTAATACGTATGGTAATAGGAATTTTTATTATCACAATGTATTTCTTGCAATAATATCCTTGGGTTTCGCAATAATAATATTGTATTGCGGTTTGTCTCCGTAATATTTGTCAAGAAAGTACTTTAATTAATCATTTATGGTACCAATAATACTATTTATAGTATACCAATGATATTATTGCTTTGTTTGGCGCATGCAGAATAGCTGACAAGTAATTGACATTAAACGTTTTTCTGGACCTCCATTTGCGAGCTGGAATTAAGTAAAACATCAAAAGACTATGCCCCGACCTACATAGTAGTACATTCATATCTGACCACCGCATCATTACGAATAAAGTAGCCTTATAACTTATTGTCGCACAAGTAGATGAGTACTTTTCACTTGATACCAATCCTTCCACAAAAATCAATAGGCCTAAAGAATCTAAATTATTTAAATATATTTGCAATGATATTTAACGAATTGCGTTAGTTTAATCTGTTCACCTGAAAACCGCGAATTTTCAAAAAACCGAACAACGATTATTCTGTATGCCTCGCTACAGCGTGGGCTTATGGTTTATTTGTTCGGTGGGCCCTCGCGGTGCCTCAGGGACGATACGCTATCTGTCCCACGCTTTTCTATTATTAATTTTATGCTTTCCAGGGCGGAGAAAGCAAAACATAACAATGAAAGCAGAATTAATATCAAGAGAAGAAATCAAAGACGACGATGAAATTACCATCTGGACAATTAAGGACGGAGAATCAGAAATTTGTCTAAACAATTTATTTGACTCCAACATCTACGATTGCGATTGGCTTGATGATGAACATACATTTTGCATAGTAAACTACAGCGAATGGGAATCGACTGAACTCACCGCCATTGTGCGTGTTTCCGGGGAAATTATTAAAATGGGCCTAAATTCAATTGAACATTTTATAGAAAAGGAGGCTCTATTTATAGTTATTATTTCAGGATTTGGGGTAGGAGATGAATCTGCTTATTATATGATGGATGATACAGATTCAAAATGGGCGGTTTTAAATTCCTGGGGAGGATATCTTATTTCGCCAGAATATGACAGTATTGAATTTGACGAAGAAGAACAAATATTTTATGCGGATGATTATAAGTTTAATATATCGGGAGAGAGTATCACCTAGTGAATCGTCCACTGGTCTAATTCTGATGGCCGGCAGTCCTCATGCCGTGCGCCCCAATGCACTGAAGAATGTATAATGTCGAAGAATGACTGTTCATAATTTAACTTGGCCAAGAAAAATATTGAATAAAATTCAATCAATTTATTTTCGGATAACCAATATTCAATGTTTAACTTGACTAAATATGGATATATTTATATGATAAATGAATTCCTTCATTGTATTCGTTATTAAATAGTGTTTAGATTGCCTCTGATTAAACCAACCTCATGTTTGAATACAAATTTCCTATAAAAACCGTGATGCCTCGCCATTTAATACATGTCCGAAAGTCTAAACTTATCTACTAAAAGTGTTATAATTTCATCGTGACCTCATGATTCTTGCTGGTTAAAACATTTATTACCCTTTTTTTGCTTAATAATAGTCTTGAATTGTGCGTGATGACTATTGAACCTTGCATTCTAATTGAGTGTTCAATAGTCACAATGAAGTTTACCATTCTATTTCTGGCAATAATGTCCTTGGGTCTGAAAATAATATTATTGATTAGCAGCTTCACGCGGTAATATTCGTCAAGAAAGCACTTTAAATAATCATTTATAGTGCCAATAATTCTATTGATTAGGATACCAATGATATTATTGATCTATTTGGCGCATACAGAATAGCTGAGCACTTATAATCTTTTACGGAATCGTTTCAATAATATATAATCAAGCAGTTAATTGGATGGATAAATAAGGGCTGCAATAATTCTATTGATTAGTATACCAATCATCTTATTGCTAATTTTGCAGAGCAAAGGTGGAGGCAGATAGGATTTACTTCATGCCTTTAAAAAACTCTTCAAGCGTAATCCCGTGAATGTCCAGTATTTTTAACAGACTTTCCAAAGTAAGATTCATTCCCTTTTCAAGCCGCCAATAGTGAACTCGCGACAATTCATATTGGTAGGAAAACGTTTCACTTGAAGTGAATCCAGCACTTTGCCTTAATTCCTTGATCTTTTCGGCAACCTTTAACATTCTGTTGTCTAAAGGTTTAACAACTTTATCTGGAATTTTTTTCTTTGCAGGCATACCGTAGCAATTACAAATTTATTAACATAAAATATTACAACATATATGTTAACAACATATGTGTTTATATATTCACTTTTATTTATTATGTTTGCCACCAACTAATAAATATATAAATGAAAGCACTATTATTTTGCATTATGGCGTTGGTTACGATAAGTTCATGCCATAAGAAAGAAGATCCAAAACCTACTATTGTCCACGATTTTAGAGATCAGATCATTGGCTCGTATCCCTCAAGCTTAGTCCGCTTCTATAAAATGGATGACAGCACTTTAGAAAGCGAAATTACAGCTTCATTCAAAATCTTAAAAAGCGGAACTAATGCCATGACCATAGATGTATACGACCTGTCAGATAACACAATTCTGTTTCATGCTAGTGACTTCAAACCTATTGGCACAGTGGGCTATAGTTTCAATGTGCCTAGACAACTTATAAACGGTGACCTAATTGAAGGGAGTAAAAATTATGAAATTGCCTCAGAATATTTTGATGGCCTCTTTGCCTTGGAAAAACCGGTTAAATTGACCCCCTCTCGCCGGAGCAAATTGACCCCTCAAAAGTAAGCCGTAAAAATTGCCTGTTTTTCACTCGTAGTTTTTAGTTGTTACAAAGCTAAATTTTTTCCT
>Ga0123337_10004388_pt1 | contig 14419 bp, 8 predicted proteins | sample frozenSSSSmetaG_FD_89792 | JGI IMG/M metagenome (GOLD analysis project Ga0123337, IMG submission 89792) | Glacier valley bacterial and archeal communities from Borup Fiord, Nunavut, Canada, to study Microbial Dark Matter (Phase II) -... | ecosystem: Environmental > Aquatic > Freshwater > Ice >... | reverse complement strand
CTTCCTGTATGTTCCTCGAAGTTTTTACCCAGTTCGGCAAAGCTGATGGATAGATTACCGCTCACCGAAAGTTTGGGGATCTGTTCATATAACCATTGTCCTTCCTTTTGTGGAACCTGTATCGTCAGATTTTCCTTTTTATTGAAGAATGTCAGTTCGGCCATATCGAAGGTCTGGTTCTTTTTCTTTTTGGTGAAATAACGAGCAGTAACAGGTCCTCCCAGCCAGTAAACTTTGGCATGAGGACTTGCAGTTTCGAAATCATCCGTGTCAATGGCTTTCTGAATAAAATCAGGCGCCACCATTGTGCGGGGCACTTTAAAGCCAAACCATTCCTGAAGGGAAAAATCGAAACAGATACCGTGCATGTAATTGAACAGCGACTTGCGCAACCCTTCGCTGAATAGTTCATGGTTGGCACCGGTAGGATCACTGTGAACCAGGTCGTTATTGGCAAATGGACCAGGCTGTTCGTTTACAATCTTAGTCTTGAACTGTGCAGGATTCAGACCAACAGGACTGTGGGCAGTCATGGCAAACTGATGCCAGAAACCTGATTGCACCACTCCCACTTCGAACAACTGACGCACCACTTCCAGTGAGTCAATGGTTTCCTGTTCCGTTTGCGTTGGAAAGCCATACATCAGGTAGGCATGAACCATGATGCCGGCACGGGTAAAATGGTCGGTCACTTTGGCCACTTTGGCCACGCTGACTCCTTTGTTGATCATACCCAACAAGCGATCGGAGGCCACTTCTAACCCTCCTGAAACAGCAATGCAACCGGATTCTTTCAGTAAAAGACATAAGTCGTTGGTAAAACTCTTTTCGAACCGTATATTGGTCCACCACACCAGCGTGAGTTTTCTACGGATAATTTCCAAGGCCAGGGCACGCATCAGTGCAGGAGGTGCAGCCTCGTCCACAAAATGAAAACCTATTTGACCAGTCTGCTGAATCATTTGTTCAATGCGGTCGCATAAAAGGCAGGCCGTATTGGGTTCATATCTCTTGATATAATCAAGTGAGGTATCGCAAAACGTGCAGCGTCCCCAGTAACAGCCGTGTGCAAGGGTCATCTTATTCCATCGTCCATCACTCCACAGGCGGTGCATGGGATTTACTATCTCGATGACTGAAAGGTATTTATCTAACAGCAAATCAGAATAATCAGGAACCCCTGCATCTGCTTGTGAAAAGTCTGCGGAGGTAGCGCCATCCATATAAACGACTTTGCCATTTAGAAGTGAAAAAGTTCTTTTCAGGTCTGCCATGGCACGATTCCCATCGAGGTGTTCCATCAAATAAAGCAAGGGCGCTTCGCCATCATCGAGGCAAATAAAGTCGAGGTAATCAAAAACACGTGGATCCGTCAATGAGCGTAACTCAGTGTTTGGGAAACCACCGCCCATTACAATTTTAATTTCAGGAAAGCATCTTTTTAACCATTGCCCACATTTAAAAGCGCAGTATAAGTTTCCTGGAAACGGAACTGAAAGGGCAACTATGGAAGGTTGATAGTATTCTATTTTCTGTTGTAGAAGTCCAATTAATAGATGGTCAATTAGACTATCGGGACTATTGAGTTCCTGCTCCATTTCATCAAAAGTAGAAGCCGATCGTCCCAATCGTTCGGCATAACGGCTAAATCCGAAGTGCGGATCAATGGTTTCAACAATCAGATCAGATAAATCCTCCAGATACAAGGTGGACAGATGTTTCGCCTTATCCATGATGCCCATTGTCCCGAAAGCCAATTCCAGGTCTTCAGCCTGATCAAAACGTGAAGCTTCAGGAAGGAAATTACCGTCACAAACCACATGAGCCAACGGATCACTTTTACCATGCAGGAAGGCTACTACCAGATCAATGGTTTTGATATATTCCTCCTTCAAAAGTATCATTCGCAGGCTATTATCTGACCATTGCCCTTTTAGGTTTTCGATTTCATGAAACAAGTTTTTCAATCCAGAAGAAGAAAACAATTGAAGAATCACTTCAATGCCCAAATCACATTGATTGGAAGGAATGTCTCTTGTATTTAGAAACCCTTTCAAATAAGCAGTTGCAGGATACGGCGTATTCAACTGCGTAAACGGTGGCGTTATAAACAATACTTTTTGTTTCACAGTTTCAACTTTTGCGAATTGTAAAAGTAATGTAAAGTTGGCAAAGATTCATTTGATAATAAATTGTATTTTTGTGATTATGAAAAAGGCTGAGTTATCCGATGTATTTAATTTATTAGACTTTGATACAAATCCTAATAAATCTACATTGTTTTTAACTTCCAGTAACCTTTAGGCTAAATCAAGTATTCTTATAAAAATATGAAGTTACCCATTCTATATCTCAATGAATTAAATATTCAATCGGTTGAAAAAACCTTTTCTAAAACTATAAAGCAATTACAAGAAGGTGATTTCAAGAGTGCTGATGTACGAAAAATGTCCAATAGTGGCTATTATCGCGCCCGTCTCGATATTCGCGACCGATTGCTCTTCACCATTGTCAGTTATGAAAATCAAAAATATTTGCTTCTGCTGGAAGTAATTAAAAATCACAATTACAGCCATAGCCGCTTTTTGCGTGGCGCCATTATTGGTGATGAAGAACAATTTGTGCGCGTGCAATCGCCTGATGAGATTTCAACTCAGGAGAATGAATTAATTTTCCTCAATCCTAAGTCACCCAAAATTCATTTGCTCAATAAGTTCATCTCATTTGATCACTTGCAGGATTCCATTTACTCGCTCTTTCCACCATTGATTATTGTCGGGTCGGCAGGGAGTGGGAAAACTGCCCTGGTACTTGAAAAACTAAAAGAATTACCTGGAGAAATAGCCTACATCTCACTCTCTAAATTCCTGGTCGAAAATGCTTCTAAAATCTATTATTCAAGCGGCTTTGATAACGAAAACCAAGAGGTCGAGTTTTTATCACTCCACAATTATTTGTCAAGTTGGGAAAAACCACAGGGTACCGAAGTTACTTTCCGCCAATTCGACAGTTGGTATTTTCGTTACGCGCAAACTGTGCGCATCAATGAGCCCTATCGTGTGTTTGAGGAATTTAAAGGTGTAATTACAGGTTCACCCGTTCATACAGCGTGGCTTTCGCAAGCTGAATACTTGGAACTTGGCGTCAAGCAATCCATTTTTTCGACTGCAGAACGTGAAAGGTTATACCCTGTTTTTCTGAAATACTTAGATTGGCTGAAAGAAATCAACTATTACGACAGCAATATTTTGTGTTATCAATACCTGGATAAAATTAAACCACGCTATGATTATATTGTAGTGGATGAGGTGCAGGACATTACCAATATCCAGTTGAAATCTATCTTACAATCGCTTAAACACAAAAATCATTTTATCCTCACAGGCGACAGTAATCAGATTGTCCATCCCAACTTCTTTTCGTGGAGCAAGGTGAAAACCTATTTTTACGAAGCAGGTGATCATGATAAACAGATTAAAATACTTCAAACCAATTACCGCAATAGTTTAAATGTGGTTGAGCTGGGCAACAATCTGCTTAAAATCAAGATCACACGTTTTGGCTCTATCGATCGCGAGAGTAACTACCTGATCGGTACAGTGAGCAAAAACAAAGGCGAAGTTTTGCTATTTCCCGATGATGATAAAAAGAAAAACGAACTTAACCGACGAACGCAAAATAGTACCCAATACGCTGTGATTGTTCCCAACAATGAACAAAAAAGTGAAGCCCGCCGGTTTTTTAAAACACCATTAATTTTTAGTGTCCAGGAAGCCAAAGGTTTGGAATATGAAAATGTTATTTTAATGAACTTTGTTTCTAACAATGAGGCAGAGTTTCGCGAAATAATAAAAGGAGTGACTGCCAGCGATTTACAAAAAGAGGACTTGGTATATAACCGTCCATCGGATAAGCATGACAAGGATGCCGAAATATATAAATTTTACATCAACTCCTTGTATGTTGCCATTACCAGGGCAGTGAAAAATATCTATATCTTTGAAAAACAGCCACGTCACCCCGCTTTGCAACTGCTTCAAATGCAGGAGAACAAAGAGGAGGTAAAGGTTACTGAAACCAAATCAACCCTGGACGAGTGGCTGGCCGAAGCTCAACGCCTCGAAGATCAGGGTAAATTAGAGCAAGCCGAACAAATCAGAGCCAAATATTTAGGCTACGAATACTTGAGTCCCGAACAATTGGAACGCATCAGTCAATTGGCGCTCGATCCTACTAAAAAGGAACAGGAAGTAAAGAAAGAACGCAAACAGCTTTTTCAATATGCCGTTACCCATCAGCGGTACGATTGGGTAGAGCAATTGGCTCAGCTGCAATTTCAGCGTGCCATTATACTGATGAAAGAACTCAGGCACGACAAAAAAGAGTATGAAAAGAATATCAGGTTAGGCCGAAAGAAAGAAGCGTTTTCATTTGTGAAAAAATATGGCATCGATTTTCCCATAGAAGAGGAAGGACTTACCGGCTTGATGCTTGCCCTACAATATGGTCAAAGTGAATTGGTCTCCGAATATATTCAACAACATGCTTCGCTCTCACAAAGAGATAATTCAGGAAAAATGGCGGTAGATCATCTGCTTTCCATCATCATAAAAAATGCAGCTCAAAAGAACCCTAAGGGTACCCCACCGTCTCCGATTTTGCGCTTTTGGAGTGCAATTCAACCCAATAGTTTCACCTATGAGACTTACAACCGGCAATTTCAGGCTAGTTCGCACAGCATGGTCTATTTCCTGATTATTTTAATGCGTTGTGTAGATGAGATGCACCCCAACAAATTGATCTATAAGAAAGAGACTCCGGATGAGAAACAACTCTCCTATTTTATGATGGATCACATGGTCACTTATGCTGAATTGATTCCTGATGAAATATTGCCCCCTTACCGTAAAAAAAGACATTATATCAACAGTGTACTCTCATCAAACGAAATAGGCCGGGGTGATTTTTCTAATTGCAAAATGGCATTTAGCCGTGTGCAGAGAGGAATTTACGTGGTTAATCCATTAATCAATTGGCTTTAAATTAAATACAAAATAATGAATGACACGCTTACTTTCGGCCTCTTGTGCTTCACCTCGTTCTTTACCCTGATCAACCCACTGAGCACCATGCCTGTTTTTATGACCATGACCGCTGAACTAAGCGTAAAAGAGAGGAATTACACGGCCAGAAAAGCCACCATCGTTGCATTGGTTACCATTGTGTTTTTTGCTCTCTCGGGACAATTGCTCTTCAACTTTTTCGGCATTTCAGTCAACAGTTTCCGCATTGTAGGGGGTGTGATCTTCTTTATCATGGGCATGGACATGCTTCAGGCCCGCATCGGTCAAGTGAAAATCAAGGATTCGGAAGTTAAAGCTTATGTCAACGATATATCAGTTACACCCCTTGCCATTCCAATGATTTGCGGACCTGGCGCCATCACCAACTCCATTGTAATGATGGAAGATGCCTCGACTTTAACGCGCAAAATTGTTCTGTTTGGCACTATTTTATTGGTGATGTATATCACCTACCTGGTTTTTTACAGTTCTTCCCGAATTATTAAAATACTTGGGCAAACAGGTATCAACGTGATGATGCGGCTTATGGGCCTGATTGTAATGGTAATTGCCGTAGAATTCTTTTTCAGTGGATTAAAGCCCATCATACTGGATATGATTAATTGATAATTGAGTATTGGGATCCTTATATGACATATTTGTGGGTAGTTATTAATTCCTGCACTGAGAGAATCCAGTAGGCCTAAAATTAGTCAGGGCTTTATTTTTGAAGTAAAGCCCTGACAGTATACTATTTTTTTTAATCTACTTTTATTTGATAGGGGTAAATATCACAGTATCCCAAAATAGCACTCCCCAGTTCGTACAAACTAATTTGACTTTATGTTCTTCTGTGGTGGTATAATTCACTTCACCGAAATCCATTTTTGTGCCCCCTGGCCTGGCATCAATATCAGCAACTTTTATCCCATCTACATAGGCTGAAAAACTAGGCATGTCCTGGCTTCCAGTCCAAATACCAGCACTAACCGCATAACGGCCTTTCATTATTTTTGGAGTAGTTATTTCAACCCACCAATAACCTAACATGGAGATACAATCATCGTGCAGGTTTGGGCGTTGGTTAGGTTTATAATAATAAAGCAGGTAATCAGCTTCGAATTTAATTTTCTCAAAAGAATTTTGGCCATCGTGCCATTTCTTGTAATATTTACCAATACAATCTTCTTGTTGAAAATCAAAATAGTCAGTGGTCTCACAAACAATCACCGCAGGTTCCGGATCAATGACAGGCAATAAACCTTGAACCGTATGTACCACACCGTTTTTAGAGGGAATATTTGATTCAGGGAGTATAAATCCTGTATATTTATTTGTTTTACGGTCAAGGTTTATTTTATAGTCCTCTGCAATAGCAACCGAAACGTAATTGTCACGCGATAAAATCGGATAGATCGTGGTCCTAAACTGAGATAGAAAATAGCTTTTGTTCAAACAATGGTATTCGATGTACCGGTAAAATGAATTTTCTTTTGAAGTTAAATTATCGGATGTTGCACCACACCAGGCAATCAGGCCATTTACATCATTGATCCCATAACGATGATAGGTGGAATCAGCTACTGCCAGCAATGTAAATCGGGTACGGGCAGTTTTTGACCCATAAGGGAAAGCGATAATTTGAAGGGTGTCCTTTAATCCGGTAAGGCTGAGCCCCTGGGAAAATATGGAATACGAAGGATTTGAAGCTAATAAACTGTAAACATCTTTCGTAATTGGATCAATAACCCTTCCAATTACATGAATGTATCCGTTGGCAGTACGAATATTCTGATCAATAATTTTTGAATCTTTATTGATATAAATATCAGATCCCTGAAATTCAGTAGCCAAAAAGTCCCCAAGGGCATTGGGCTCTCTTAAAGCTCCCAACCCGATATCGCTAATTGATATTTCAGCGGGCACAATGTGATAACGAACTAAATCACTGCGTTCTGATTCCGAAAAATCCGTTAGTGAATTTACATTCTTCAGCTTGTAATAATCAAACATAGCCGCATCGGTGGGAAGTAAAATGGTGAAAGGGCCACGAATGTTTAACAAACTTCTTAAACCGGTCATCTCGACAAGTTTAGCAAACTCCGAATATTGCTCAGGATGGTTTTGAATGTAATCGCCTGCAACCTGTTCAGTAGATTTTAATTTCCATTCACGTGGCTCCTGAACACAAAAGCTCAAAAGAAAACACGTGAAAAGTGAAATTAAAATGACAGATTTGTATCCGCAGAAAAATTTGGAAAAGTAATTGGTGTACATATAGAAAAATAATTAGTTAGTAAGATCAAGTGCAAATTAGTCAATTATGTAATTTTTCATTCACGATTCAAAATTAATAAATATTTTTATTTTCTTATAAAATATTTTAATTATCACGAGTTATATTTAAAAACTCTATATTGTACATAGTTTATAATAGAGATAATTTAATAATTCACCTTACGCAAGGGTCAGGGGGCAAGGGGTAGGGGGCAAATAGACAATTTTAAGAATTGCCCCTTGCCCTTTGCCCCCTGACCCTTGCGTAACGTCAATTATTCATCTAAAAATACATTTGCCAAACACTGTTCGAAGTGCTTTTGAATAAGATATAAGTAATTATCAATAGGGGTTTAAAATTAGTCAGGGCTTTACTTGAAGTAAAGCCCTGACAGTAAAATATTTTTTAATCCACTATTATTTAACAGGGGTAAATATGGTGGAATCCCAGAATAGCGAACCCCAACCAGTACATACCAACTTAATTTTATGTTCTTCTGTTTTAGTCCATGTCACTTCGCCAAAATCCATTTTCGTGCCCCCTATCCGGGCATTAATATCAGCCACTTTTACTCCATCCACATAGGTGGCAAACATAGGTAAATCGTCTCCTCCTGTCCAAATATTAGCGCTTACAGCATAGTGTCCCTTCATTATTTTGGGAGTCGTTATTTCAATCCACCAGAAACCTACCATCGACAGGTTATCGTTGTTCAGAATTTCCGTCCTTCCATGATTGGGTTTGTAATAGTAGAGCAGGTAGTCGCCTTGAAATTTTATTTTGGCAAAAGTATTTTCACCATCGTGCCATTTTTTGTAATATTTGCCATAAAAATCGCCCTCTTTAAATTCCAAATAATCCGTTGTCTCAAAAATAAGCACCGTAGGTTCAGGATCAATTACGGGCAGCAAATCGTTAATGGTGTGTATTACTCCATTCTTAGCAGGGATATTTGATGATTCGATAATAAATCCTGTATATTTCTTGGTCTTAAGGTCTAAATTTATTTTATAATCCTCTGCAATAGTAACAGAGACGTTGTTGTCTCTTGAAAGGATCGGATAAATACTTGATTTAAAGTCTGATAAATAATAACTATTGTTCAAACAATGGTATTCGATGTACCGGTAAAATGAATTTTCTTTTGAAGTTAAATTATCAGATGTTGCACCACACCAAGCAATTAGTCCATTTACATCATTGATACCATAGCGATTATAAATCGTATCAGGCACTGCCAGCAAGGTATATCGGTTACGGGCAATTTTGGTCCCATACGGAAAATCGATCGTTTGAAGCGTATCACGGAGCCCGGTAAGTCTTAGCCCCTCAGAAAATATGGAATACGAAGGATTAGAAGATACTAAGCTGTAAACGTCATTGGTTATTGTTAATGGGTCTATAACCCTGTCAATTTCATGAATGTATCCGTTGGCGGTGCGAATATTCTGATCTGTAATCTTTGATAATTTATTGATATAAATATCAGATCCGTGAAATTCAGTAGCCAAAAAGTCCCCCATAGCATTGGGCTCTCTTAAAGCTCCCAACCCGACATCGCCAATTGATATTTCAGCCGCTACAATGTGGTAACGAACTAAATTACTGCGGTCTGATTCAGAAAAATCCGTTAGCGAGTTTACATTTTTCAGCTTGTAATAATCAAACATGGCTGCGTCGGTGGGAAGTAAAATGGTGAAAGGGCCACGAACGTTTAACAAACTTCCTAAACCGGTCATCTCTACAAGTTTATTGAATTCAGAATATTGCTCAGGATGGTTGGCAATATAATCCCCTGCTACTTGTTCATTAGATTTGAGTGCCCATTCCTGGGGTTGCTGGGTACAATAACTAAAAAGAAAACATGTAAAGACTGAAAATAAAACGACAGATTTGTACATTCTGAAAGTTTTATAAAAATAATTAGTGCCCATATCGTTTGATAATCAATAGTTAGATCTATTACAAATAGTAGGTAATTGCGCTACCCTTTCATTCTCAGTATAAAATTAATAAATATTTTTAACACTAAATAGTTATTTTAACTTTTTATATCATCAAATTATTTCAACCATTGCATTAGGGTGTGATATTTCCAACTATAAAATTATAATAAATTATTGTCAATGCCAAATAGTACGTTCAATATATTAATCCAACAGTTGAAATGCCCTGCTCTTGATTATAGTTGGCACAAATTTGATGGTTGAAAACTCATTTGATATGAAATAACATAATTAAATTTTGTATATTTCAGTTACGTTCAACAGAGAGGGCTCCTGAAAATAAAGCCCTGATATTTTATTTAATTACTGTCCCTCAATTACTTTGTAATATTCCATACAGGGTTCATTGATAGAAAAATGTAACTCGCCCAAAGTTATACCCTTCAATTTTATTGTTGCTCTACCTCGTTCTTCCAGCGAAAACTTTAAGAATTGGACTGCATTTATTACAGGTACCTTTTTTTTTATCTCTATTTTATCTCTGTTTTATCTCTGTTTTGTAAAATACATATATAATGCATATATAATACATATCAAATAGTAAAAAATACGAATAATATACGTATTTGATATGTATTTGATATGTAATATATACGTATTATACAAAACAGAGGTAAAATAGAGAAAGGACAGAGGTAGAATACTTGTAAATGGAATTACTGTAATTAACCCAGTTATAAAAGACAAAGGAATTGGATTTAGTACCTGCCATTGTCAAAGGTGAAATTGAAAAAAAAGCTTTATTGATGGGGGATAGGAGAAAGATACAGGGATGAAATTAATTGTGCTCTCCAAATTTAACAGGTAGGCTATAATAATATGAACTAAAATAAATTACTGTTAATTATGAATTGAAAGATAGGTGCAAAGCAGATCCTACAAGGCATCTAAGCTGCGAAAATTTGATAAACAAATTGGTTTTTAGCCCAGATTGCCTGTTCTTTTTTTCTGAAGGAAACTTCTGTGAATTTTTATTTTAATTGTGATAAATAGAAAATAATGCAGAGGGAAAATCGCAGCATACATAAAAAAATGAAAGGCTGCCAAATGAATGGAAGCCTTTTATTGATCCCCTGTACAGGGAATCAAAATTTACTGACAGAGATCTACTTTTTAACGGTTGTAGAGATGCTGTCGTTCATGGTCAGGCCATTGGCAGTCATGGTCCAGTATTTACCAACCATATCACCATCCCACATATTGTTTACATTTTCTATGTCATCGATAATTGATTGCATTTTTTCATTCATAAAGATTGATTTTCCTTCGGGAACTTTCAGTACCATAGATACTTCCTGTTCGCGCCATTTGGCATTGTCGTTCAATAAAAAATACGGATCAAGCTGTAGGGTTGAATCTTTTTGGGCGAAATTATAGGTGATCTGTTCAACGTTCTTTTGGGCATCCAGGGTATTGCTTCCACGTGCCCGCTTTTTAATTTGAAGTAAAAACTCACCGGTAGTACTTTTTTCAATGGTGAAGCTAGGATGGCCCAGGAGCTTTTCTTTTCCATTCACCTCAGCCACTTTCATCCGGTCAAAAGAAATATGATCGTCAATCAATGTTTCATATAAATCGTCATTCATATCCAGGTAAATGGTTTTACAATTGGTGCATTCCACCTTTTGAGTAACAGTCTGGCTGGTTTGCTTCGAGAAATTACCGGCTTGGTTAACGCCCACAATGATCAGTGTGACAAGAGCGAGCAACCATACGCCAAAAGTTCCCAGTCCGATCAGTTTATTATTGGTTTTATACCTGAACAATAATTTGGTCCCGATAAAAAGCAAGACCAGAATTGGTATTCCAACCAGGATCAGGATTGCTATCAATGAGATAATATAGGATCCCGGACTGATAAAGTGGTTCATTAAATTGGCCATGTTGATGTCTGATTCCCATCCAAAGTTCCACATGCCCCCATGTAAAAATGAATGTCCCATCACCATGGTGGTAATGAATCCGATCAGGCTTGCAATTCCAAATACAACCAAGGCAGCGCCAAACAGAAGGACGATCACTCGAAGTACAACCCTTAGCGAACTGCCTGCTACATCTCCCAGTCGGTCCATCCGGGTGGTGCCTTTGTCATAATCGGGAGAATTCATAAACTTGTTATAATTATCGCCCACTTCCTTCACTTCTTCCTTGATTGATTTCTCAATATTGGAAATGGTCGCCTCTTTTCCTCTCATCTCAAGCCGTTGAGCAGTTGTTTTGGCTTTTGGGACTGAAATCCATAAAATAATGTACACCAGAATGTTGAATGGCCCAATGAGGAAAAACAGCAGAAAGAAAATGACCCGAATTATAACAACATCCATATTGAAATAGGCTCCCATTCCAGAGCACACACCCCCCAAGACGCGATTGTCGCCATCACGGTAAAGGCGCCTGCGAACGGGTTGATCACCTGTTAGGGATGCTCCATCTACCCCTGGGGTGGCTGAAGTCTGGTCATCCTCTGCCTCCATAAAGTCTTCCGCTCTTCCCATTCTGGCAATCACCTCATCTACCATTTCATCCGTTACCACTTCCACCTTGTTGCTGGTCCGCTCGATTAACAGCTCGGCAATGCGGGCTTCAATATCCTGAAGGATTTCCTGACCTTCGGGAGCCGGACCGAAATGACGGTTCAACATTTGTAAATATCGCTGAAGTTTTTCAAAGGCATCCTCGTCGATGTGAAAAATACTCCTGCTTATGTTGATTGTAAATGTCTTTTTCATTGTATGAGATTTTATCCGTTTCTTTTTCTTTGTACTGATGATCACCTATTTATTTCTTTTGATCATCCTAACTGCCTCCACCAATTCATCCCAGGAAGTACCCATTTCATTGAGAAAAAACCGGCCTTCCTCAGTCAGTTCATAGTATTTACGGGGGGGGCCCTGGGTCGATTCTTCCCATTTGTAGGCCAGCAAGCCATCGTTTTTCAGACGGGTAAGCAGGGGGTAAAGAGTTCCTTCCACGACGATCATCTTCGAATTTTTTAATTCCTCAATGATGTTGCTTGCATACAAAGGTTTCCCCTCGATTACCAGCAGTATGCAGTATTCGAGGACCCCCTTGCGCATTTGAGCTTTTGTATTGTTCAGGTCCATTGTTTTTTTCCTCCTAAAAATTTGTACAAATAATCCATCCCACCAATTGGTAGGAGTCTCCTTCTAATGATTTATCCAACATCCAATTTTCAACATTCAAGGCTTTGTTACATTCTTTCGTAATTGAAATTGTTTTCATGGCTTCGATTTTAAAATCTAAATTGTTTGTGTTTGCCTATTCTTATTTTCCGTGCCTATGAAGATCAATATTTTTTGATTTCTTTACAGCTTCAGGGAACTTTATTTAAACCTCTACCTTTTCTTACATTGTTATTGGCTTTACAAACATACGAACTTTAAATGGTTCTATGCTACACAAAGTACTATTATTTTTAATTTATTTTAATAATAATTTAATAATAGCTGATTATTAACTCTTTACAAATGCTGAAAATTAAATATTTTTATGCCATCTGCAATAAGGCAATCAGAAGAAAGGTATCCCCAACATTAATGCTCAGCCTAAAAATGAAGCCAAATCTCTACCAGGCCTCTAACGAAACCAGTTCACCAAATCATGAAGATTAAATTGTCAGTAAATTGGACCTGCTACAAAGCTGGTTTTGGATCCATAAAATTATATTTCCCTATTTTTGCAATTTCATGGTTGATTTAGCCATCGAAATATTCTACAGTCCACGTACAGCAAGGAAATAGTATGGCAATATTTAAACAGACAGTAACTTATGAACAAGAAATCCCGCTTGAAAAAAGAAGGGTGCGGATTGCTGTTGCGCTGTTTTATTTCAGCATGGGGCTGTGCTTTGCCTCATGGGCCAGCCGGATTCCTGATATCAAAACACTGCTTCACCTGAATGACGCGGCATTTGGCAGCATCTTGTTTGCATTGCCCGTGGGACAGTTTCTGATGATGACTTTTTCGGGAAAGCTGGTCACTCATTACGGAAGCCGGAAGGTGCTCCTTTTTGCCTTGCCTGTTTATACCATTTGTCTGAGCAATATTGGCCTGGTTTCTCACGGCTGGCAACTGGCCATTGCCCTTTTTATGTTTGGGATATCGGGCAACTTATGCAATATCTCGATCAATACTCAGGGAGTGCAAGCCGAAAAACTTTACAACCGTTCTATCATGGCTTCCTTCCATGGAGGCTGGAGCATCGCGGGATTTACCGGGGCGCTGATCGGATTGGTTATGATTAATCTGAAGGTTGCTCCCTATACCCACTTCTGGATTGTGATATTGATAGTTTGGATAATTGTATGGCGTAACAATCAATTTCTGGTTCCCTTTCAGGCAACTATGGATCAGGAAGGACCCCGCCGTAAATTCTTCTCTAAGCCAGACAGCACACTGCTTCAGCTGGGCATAATAGGTTTTTGCAGTATGGCCAGCGAGGGGGCAATGTTCGATTGGAGTGGAATTTATTTTAAGGATGTGGTAAAAGCGCCTTCATCATTGGTGATTTTAGGTTATACCTCATTTATGATCATGATGGCCTTGGGACGTTTTATCGCCGATCGGTTGATTGTAAAATTTGGTAGAAAGCACTTGCTTCAGGTTAGCGGGGTGATGATCTCCACTGGGTTATTTATATCCGTACTCTTTCCAACACTTATTGCATCCACTCTTGGTTTTATGATGGTAGGATTGGGCGTTTCGAGCATTGTTCCAACTGTTTACAGTACGGCTGGGAAAAACGGGAAGGTGGCTCCCGGCATTGCACTGGCAACCGTTTCGAGTGTCAGCTTCCTGGGATTTTTAATGGGACCACCACTGATCGGCTATATTTCAGCAGCCGCCGGACTGCGTTACTCGTTTGCCGTGATAGGAATTTTCGGCATCTGTATCACTTTCCTTGTTTCAAAATTAAAGGTAATTCATTGAATCTGATTTCAAGTTCAAATATAACACAAATACTGTTATGTTTTAATGCCTTATAACAATAACACATAGATATGTAGTTCACATATAAATATTTTAGATTGTGCAATGAGAGCCTCCTTTGT
>Ga0123337_10004387_pt1 | contig 14419 bp, 5 predicted proteins | sample frozenSSSSmetaG_FD_89792 | JGI IMG/M metagenome (GOLD analysis project Ga0123337, IMG submission 89792) | Glacier valley bacterial and archeal communities from Borup Fiord, Nunavut, Canada, to study Microbial Dark Matter (Phase II) -... | ecosystem: Environmental > Aquatic > Freshwater > Ice >... | reverse complement strand
GTACCTACTCTCGCCATGCGCAACGGTGACCTGAGCGAGCTTCTTAACCCCGCGAATTCGTTCTTTAAGAAAGTGATCGCGATCAAAGATCCGGTCACAGGAGCAGCATTTCCGGGCAACATTATTCCCCCAAGCCGAATCAGCCATAACGGCCAGGCGCTATTGAACTCTTACCCGCTTCCCACCCCAGGGTTCCTTCAAGGGACCGCGAATTACATTGTTACCGATCCGCACTTTTCGGACACACGCAAGGACACATTTAAAATTGACTACCTGGCCAGCGCGACCGAACGCGTCAGTTTTCGCGGCACTCACATTCCCTGGACTTTCGATGGTCCTTTTGAAGGTACGCTTGGAACGTTTCAATCACTTTGGTCGCGCCCGAACCGCACCGCTGCCCTGAGTCTGACCAGCACGCTTTCTCCGACATTGATTAATGAGCTTACGCTTTCCGCAAGCTCTGACGGCCTCGGCTCCATCAAAGCCAACCCCGCCTGCGGCGCTCCTTGCGAACGAACTTCGTATGGAATCAATTACCCGCTCATTTACCCTGGCGTGAAACAATTTGCCGGTAAGCTGCCTTCGTTAGCGGTGACCGGATTCACAAGCGTCGATAATGGCCCGTACCCAGGTTCGTGGTCTGGAGCAGTCTACACGCTGGCCAACAACACTACGAAGATTTTGGGCACCCACACAATCAAGTTCGGCGTGGTGCTGGAGCGCTCAGGCCAGAATGACCGTATTCAATCCACCACAGCTTCAGCGCCAGCCACCGTCAATGAGAATGGAGCCTTCCGGTTTCTGGACGGGACCGTGACCGGTTTCGGAATCGGCAATGCCCTCCTTGGCTCTTTCACGGATTACTCGGAATTGGGTGGGAAGCCGATTACTCCTTGGGTATCGGATTCGCTTGACTGGTTTGTTCAAGACAGCTGGAAAGCATCGCGCAAATTGACGGTGGAATATGGCGTGCGCCATTCCATTTGGCCGCCCTACCACAGCGTATGGGGGAACCTGGCTGAGTTTCTACCGGCTTTTTACGACCCCTCGAAAGCCGCAGTGGTGGATAGAAGCGGCGGATTCATCACCAGCGGAAGCCCTTACAACGGAATCGTGCTTCCCGGTTGCAGGGTGCCGGCAGCGGAAGGAAACCGGTTCCCCGTTCTGCATTCCGGAGAGTTCAGTTCGCTCTATCATTGCTTGCCGGACGGCCTCGCGCAGACGCATTACCTTGTCTTCCAGCCGCGCGTAGGGTTGGCGTATGCCGTAACGCCGAAGACTGCGTTACGGGCCGGCTTGGGTATGTTCGCCAATCGTACCGGTGTAAACCGTGACACGGCCCTGGGCGGCAACGCTCCCTTTCAGCCTCAGACCACAGTTATCAATGGAAGCGCCGATCAACCCGGCGGGGCGACATCCCGCCTGTTTCCATTCACGCTGACCAGCCAGGACCCCGTATTCAAGGTTCCAACCGCTTGGAATTGGAACTTCACGTTTCAACGCGATGTCGGCTGGGGCACGTCGGTTGAGGTGGGTTACGTTGGCCGCCGAGGCATTCACAACCAGCGCAAACGAAACATCAATCAGCTGTTACCGGGTACCATTCAAGCGAACTCAGGCGTCAACACAAATGCACTGCGGCCATACCCGGGTCTCGGTATCGTGGGCCTCGCGGAAAATTCCGGGCTGTCCACCTATGGTGGATTGCAGGTGAGTATCGAACGACGCTTCGCCACTAACTTGCATTTCGGCATTGCGTATACGCTGTCCCGCTCAGAGGACAATTCTTCTTCTCTGACCGACGTGCTTCCGAATAACTATAGTGACAAAGCGTATTGGGGCCGATCGGATTTTGACCGTACTCACGTCTTCATCCTAAACACTATTTACGATGTCCCGTGGTGGAAGGGCAACTCTTCCCTGACAAGCCGTCTGCTCGGCAACTGGCAGTTCTCCGGTGTTTTCCAGGCGCAATCGGGAACACCTTTCTCCATTCGAAACAACGTGGATTACGCAGGCGTCGGCGCCGGCAGTGGCAATCAATTCTGGAATCAGACCCGCGATTCTTCTATCAAGGTTTCCGACTTTACCGATTCCGCCGTATGGTTCAACAAGAATGCCTTTGCTGCGCCGGCAGCTGGGACCTTTGGCGTCCAAGAGCGCAATAGCCTGCGCAACCCGGGGTTCTGGAACGTGGACGGCGCGCTTCGCAAGAACTTCCCCACTTTTGAATCCCAACTGCTACAACTCCGGTTCGAGTTTTTTAACGTCTTCAACCATCCGAATTGGAGTGACGCTAACGCCAACCCTACCAGCGGAAGTTTTGGCTTAGTGACACGGAAGAGCGGAAACCGTAACATTCAACTTGCAGTGAAATACATTTTCTGATGGCTACCCGACGAACTTTCCTTTCAGCCAATGTGGCGGCATTGCTAGCCGCTCAAACCGAACATGCGCCCAATAGCGAACCGTGGTACCGGCGGACCGTCCGATGGGGCCAAACCAACATCACGGAGAAGGACCCCGAGCAGTACGATATCCCGTGGTGGCGGGAATTTTGGAAGCGAACCGCGGTGCAAGGGGTGATCCTGAACGCGGGCGGTATAGTTGCCTACTACCCCAGTAAATTTCCGTTGCAACATCGCGCTGAATTCCTGGGCAGCAGGGACCTTTATGGTGATTTGGCCAAGGCCGCTCACGCGGATGGTCTGGTCGTGATTGCGCGTATGGATTCAAACCGCACGTCGCCGGACTTCTTTCAGGCGCACCCCGATTGGTTTGCGCGCGATATTGAGGGCCAGCCCTACCGTGCCGCCGATAAGTACATTACCTGCGTGAACAGTTTGTATTACGACGATTACTTACCCGCGGTACTGCAAGAGATTATCGAGCGCACCCACCCTGAAGGGTTCGCCGACAATAGCTGGAGTGGGTTGGGCCGTGACAGCATTTGTTACTGCGATAACTGTGCACGCAAGTTCAAGGACAAGGCGGGAGAGGCGCTTCCGCGTAAGCAGGATTGGAACAGCACGGTATACCGGCGCTGGATCGATTGGAATTACGCCCGCCGCATTGAAATTTGGGATTTGAATAACCGGGCCACGAAGGCGGCGGGCGGGGCCAACTGTTTGTGGTTCGGAATGAACAGCGGTTCCATCACCAGCCAGAGCCGTGCTTTTCGAGACTGTAAAGCAATTTTCGGCCGCGCGGAAATGGTGTTTCTGGATCACCAGGCGCGAGGCGTCTCCGGCTTTGAGGAGAATGCCGATACCGGCAAGTTGGTCCACGGCATCCTGGGCTGGGACAAGCTGGCCCCGGAAAGTATGGCCATGTATCAGGTAGGTCGCAACTCTTTCCGTGTCGCGAGCAAGCCGGCGGTGGAAGCCCGTATGTGGATGATCGAGGGCTTTGCCGGAGGCATCCAGCCGTGGTGGCATCACATTGGCGCCTATCATGACGACCGGCGCATGTACCGGACGGCGGAACCGGAAATGAAGTGGTATGCCGCCAACGAGCAATACCTTATCAACCGTAAGCCGGTGGCCAACGTGGGGCTTGTCTGGTCCCAGCGAAATACCGATTTCTACGGTCATGAGAATGCAGCCGACCTGGTGGACGCTCCGTACCGGGGGTTCACGCAGGCATTGATCCGGGCGCGGATTCCTTATATTCCGGTTCACATCGATGATGTGGAGAGAGAAAGCGCGAACCTGAAAGTTCTGATCCTGCCAAATCTGGCGGCGATGTCCGATGCGCAGTGCGCCTCGGTCCGGGCATTTGCTGCGAAAGGTGGTTCGGTAATCGCCACGGGCGTCACCAGTCTATTTACGGAAATGGGAGATGCCCGAAAAGATTTCGGGCTAGCGGATTTGTTTGGGTCTCATTTTGGCGCGGTTGCCGGCGACGAGAGACCCTGGGGTACACAGTCTCAGCATTCTTATTTGCGGCTAATTCCTGAATTACGCGGTCAGGTGCCTGGGCCGAACACGGGCAAAGAGCCTGCGGTTACGGGTCAGCGGCACACTGCTCTGCGAGGCTTTGAGGAGACTGACATCATTCCGTTTGGTGGAATGCTCTGGCCCATGAATGTGGATCCTGGAACTCTGACAGTAATGACGTTTGTGCCGTCGTTCCCAATTTATCCGCCGGAAACCGCTTGGATGCGGCAGCCCACCACGGACATTCCGGGCTTACTCATCAAGGGGCGCACTGCGTTCCTTCCTGCCGATATCGACCGCCGCTACGCTCGAGAAAGTTTGCCGGATTATGGGAACCTTCTTGCAAACCTTGTGCGGTGGGGAGCGCAGGGCGAGTTCCCTCTCCAACTGGAAGGGCCGGGTCTATTCGATTGCAATCTATATAGGCAACAGGACCGCTTGATTGCTCACCTTGTGAACCTTACAGCTACGCGGCAAATGCCCATCGATGAACTGGTTCCGGTAGGCCCAATGAAGCTCAGTCTGCGGCTCCCCGCAGGCAATAAAGGACGCCATATTGCATTGTTGGTAGCTGGGCCGAACGCGAAATCGAAAGTCGAGAAAGGCTGGGTTCACGTCACTCTTGACCGCGTCCTTGATCACGAAGTGGTCGTGATTACGTAACAGGAGAGCTTCAGCTTAAGATTGCGTTAATCGGGCCCATGCCTTCTTCCACCAAGTGGAAGGGACGGCCATTCAGCACAAAATCCATCTTTTTGTAATCGAGACCCATCTGTTGCAGGATAGTGGATTGCAGATCGCTGATGTAATGCGGTTTCTCCACTGCGCGATAGCCCACCTCATCGGTTGCCCCTTCAATAACGCCGCCTTTCACGCCGCCGCCCGCAAGGAGTGAAGTAAAGCCCATGGCGTTGTGATCCCGGCCAGTTGTGTTCTGCGACCACGGAGTTCTGCCGAACTCGCTGGTAAAGACGACCAGCGTGCTGTCCAGCATGCCCCGTTGCTTCAGATCGCGGATCAAACCCGCGATGGGCTTATCAACGGCGCGGCAAAGCGGACCGTGAGTTTTCATATCGTCGTGCGCGTCCCAGCCGCCGTTGCCACCGCCGGAGTGGCAGATCTGAATAAAGCGCACTCCACTTTCCGCCAGCCGGCGTGCCAGCAGGAGTTGCCGGCCGAAGTCGTCAGTCTCTTTTGTGCCGATGCCGTAAAGTTCCTTGACGTGTTCGGGTTCAGTGGAAAAATCGACGATTGCCGGTGCCTTCAGCATCATGCTGGCGGCCAGTTCAAAGGCCCGCGCGCGGCCGGCGATTTCAGTTTCCACTGCGTAATCGGCCCGGAACTGCTTATCCATCTCAAACAACGCTTTCATCTCACGGTCGCGCTGTTTGCTATCTGAACCGTGCGGCGGGAGAAGGTTGGGTACAGGTACATCTCCGGTGCGGAAAGGGGTTGCGGAGTAGCTCGACCCAAGATAGCCGCCCGATAATTGCACGGGCGAAGAAGGCCGGCCGATGTTCACGAATGTCGGCAAATCTTTGTTGGCTGTTCCCAGTGCGTACGAAACCCAACTGCCCAGGCAGGGGTGTTCAAACTGGCGGAGCGGTTTTCCTGTCGCGCCTTCAAGGACCGCCGGGAAATGATTAGTCTGGTGGCAATACATGGAGCGGACCACGGCGATATCGTCAATGGTTTCGCCCACATTCGGAAACCAATCAGAAACGGGAATGCCCGATTGGCCATACTGCTTGTATGTGCGAAGAATCGGGATGACCGGCCGCTTCATGGGAGCGTTGTTATCGCCGAAACCGATGGCGTCCATGATCTTGCCTGCGTGTTTGTTGTCCTTGGGATCGAATGTGTCGATGTGGCTCACGCCACCGCACATGAACAGGAAGATGACAGACTTTGCTTTAGGTGTTCCCGGAAGGCGGGCATCCTGCATCATCTGACCGTTTTCGGCCCACAGGGAGCTCAAGGCGGAACCCATAAATCCCGCGGCCGTTTGGAATAAGAAACGGCGCCGCGCGATCTTTCCGCAGGGATAAAGGCTACTGAGGTTGTCCATCGTTCACCTCACGTAAATAAATTCGTCGAGATTGAACAGCAGCCACGCCAGATCTTTCATTCGGGCCGGATCGTTCTCGATGAACGTCAACGCATAGTCCGTTTCCGAGCCGGAGGGCTTTCTTCCCAGCGTTTTCTGGTAGGCCAAAGTCACGGCGCTATGCACATCGCCCGAACTTTCCTGCAACACCAGATCCGCGAATTTAGCCGATTCTTTTTCCACCAGATCATTGTTCATCGTAAAGAGAGCCTGCGGCGCGGTGACCGTTTGCGTGCGAATGGGGCAAGGCGTACGGCCGTCATCCACATCGAACGAAGTCAGAAAATTGTTCATCACGTCCGTGCTGGGGATATAACCGCGCGTAAGATATACACCACGCCTATTGGTCTTAGCGGCTTCCGTTACAGCATCCTTTGGCAGGAATATACTTTGCTTTTGATCGGGAACCGTGAGCTGGAAAGACTTGCCGCCCACCGTTAAATCCAGATCGTTCGAGGCGAAGTGAATGGAATCCCAAATGGGTTCGGCCTCCAGGCGCTGCAAACGGAAGTGCCACAGATAAGTGTTTCTGGCATCGGTCTTCCTGTTCTTCGATAGCTGCGGAGGTTCCGGTTTCGAGGAGAGCTGGTAGGTATCCGAAGTGACAATCAACCGGTGCAGCCACTTCATGCTGTAATTGTGCGAAACGAACTCTGCAGCCAAGTAATCGAGCAGTTTCGGATTGGACGGCTTGCCGCCTAACAAACCAAAATCGCTGGTGACGCGCTGCAGCCCTTCGCCGAAATGCCACCCCCAAACACGGTTCACCGCCACACGGGCAAACAGAGGGTTCTCCGGAGCTGTCAGCCACGCAACAAACGCCTCACGCCGGCCATCGCGGGTGTCCAGGTCTTTCGGCTGAAAAGGGAACCCTGGTTCCACTGGCTTATCCATTTCAGGCCGCTTTGGGTCGCCCGTCGTCAGTATGTAAGATTTCTCTTTTAAGAGATCTTTATCCTCTTCTACTGTCCAGTACGAGGGAAGCGCCGACACCCGGCCCAGAGCGCGTTGCTGTTTCAGCAATGCCTCGAATTTGCCTACTTGCTCAGGCGACAGGATGGCCTTAATTTTTGAAGGGTCGATCCGCAGCACTGGAAAATAGTCGTCGAAAACTTTTTGCTCGGCCGGGCTCCGGTCTTTTTCGGCTTTGCGAATAACGGCCTGCACTTCGGGCGTCAGCAGCGCAACCCGCTCGTCGTAAAGTTTCGTCCGGTATGGCCCGACTAAGTCTTCGATAGCCTTGTTAATGGGAGCGCTCTTTCTCTTAAGTTCATCGAGTTTTTCGCCATTCGCGAAAATTTCGACGGGCGTGGCGATCATCACGTTCTTCAATACCAACGGATCGAAGATCGCCTTCATTGCATAAAAGTCTTTTTGCGTGATCGGGTCGAACTTGTGGTCGTGGCACTTTGCACAACCCACCGTCATGCCCATAAACGCAGTCGAGATCGTCTCTACCGCACCGAACGGCACATCGTGATCTTTATCGTTACGAGTGACAGCGGAGCGGGCCAGGAAGCCTAGCGCGAACGTATCTTCGACGCTTCCTTCTACTTTGGTCCGGCGGCCACTTGTACTGGTCGCTGTTTCCGGGCGATAGCGATTCCCCAGGATTTGCGCGCGCACAAACTGGTCGTAGGGCATGTCGTGGTTCAGCTCTCGAATTACCCAGTCGCGCCAGAGATAAATTCCGCTCGCAGCGGGCATCACGGAACCGTCCAAGCCGTCCAGATCCGCATAACGGAGCACATCCAGCCAGTGGCGGCTCCAGCGCACACCGTGCTGGTCATTCGCCAGCAGCTTATCCACCACCTTTTCGTAAGCATCGGGCGCAGTTTCCGCCAGAAATGCATCCTGCTCCTCGGGGGTGGGCGGAATCCCGATCAGATCAAAATAGACGCGCCTGAGCAGCGTGAGCTTATCGGCCTTACCAACCGGCAGCAGGCGCTTAGCTTTATAATCCGCGGTGATGAAGGCGTCTATCGGATTTGTTGAAGTGGTGGTGCCAACAGGGACCTCCGGCCGCGTGACCGGCTGCAACGACCATAGCCGCCCTGCTCTCTTTGCGAATTGTTCCTGAACTGTTTCTTTCTGAGCGTTTTCTTTAGGCGCGCCGGCTGCATATAACCAACCGAGTGGGATTAGGAGGACAGCAGTCAAGATCAAACGCATAGGGAGAGGTACTGCATGGTTGATTTTATCATTCAAATTTTGCACGAACCCGGCTGTCACCTATTGCATCACCGCGGCAACCACCATCTCCAGCAGCCTCCGCACGGAATCGTCACCCCCGACGGGCCCATCGTGAAACTGGTCGTGAGGAACCGGCTTCCAGTTATCGCGCGAATGGTCTACTTCGTAAGTTACCGGCAGCCCGGTCAGTTCTGGATTCAACTGGTTGTCGCTAGCCGCCATTTTGTACACCACCAAATCGAGTGAAGGAACAACATAAATGCCCGAACCGCCTGCTCCCGATTTGAAGAACGCATCGCGCGGAGCTCCAAAGACGTGGCCATCGGCGTTCTGTTCAAACATCAGTCCCATAGGCGAGTGCGGGTTGTAGGAGGAGGGCTTGCCGCAGAGAGCAACGTAATCGGCGGGAACAAGTTGCTGATTGCCCCATCTGCCGTGGTGCAGCAAGAGGTAGGGGAGCCGAACGGCATCGGTTGCCCGCAGCGCAATGCTGCCGCCGCCGGGCGTATGAGTCAGAGTGTTCCCATTTCGATGGATTGCATAACCCCATGAGCCGAAACCCATTGGTCCGGCCAGCTTCTCCTGAATATACTGCTGCATTTCCATGCCTGTCGCATGGCGCAGAACAATGGAGGCAACGTGCGGAGAAGCGGAAGAATATGAATATCCGGCCCCCGGCTTGGTCCACATACCGGTCTGAAGAGCGCTGGCGTCCTGGTCCTGGGGTTCGGTTGGGCGGGGTAAGGGCTCAAGTTTTTGATTCACTCCATTCACGATGCCCGGGTTCCCGCCCTCACCGTGGAAGCCGGCCGTCATGGAGAGAAGCTGGCCGAGCTTGATGTCGGCCTTAGCCGGATCTTTCAGGGGGAAAGCCTCGGGCAGGTATTTCTGCGTGAAGACTTTCGTTTCGAGCCCTTCGGGCAGCAAGGCGCGTTTCTCATTCAGCATGATCCCGCAGGAAATACTGGTGAAAGCTTTGCCGATGGACGCCATATCGGGATGCGCTTCGCGGTTGGCTTTGCCGAAATACTTTTCGTAAACCAGATACCCATGGCGAACAACCACTAAGCCTCCATGTTGGCTTGTCTCCTTCTCAAATTCGAACGCTTGGTCCAGACGGTTTAAGTCCATGCCGGCGAGCTTGCGGATCTGTCCGGCATCGGTCAGAGTTCGCCAGCCACCATCTTTATCCGCGGGCGGGAAGTAAGTCTTTTTCTCAGCGGACAGAAGCGGAAGAGCACAAAAAAGTATCGATAAGAATGGGAATCGCCGCAGTTTGGTCATTGGTTTCCTAGAAAAGTGTACTTGTATCGGAACCGGCTCTGCCGAATGGGAAATGGCAGGCGAACGGTGCTTGCGAAATATCGCATTGGGATAATTCGGGGGCTTGCCCGCGAATTGCACTTCACGTGGCGATTGCGCCGACAACACAGCAATACTATTTGTGTCGCCCATGCCCTCCGCCCGAAATGGTTAATTCTTTGCGACTGAGCTTCTGATTGCGAACGCGGCAAGCGACTGCTACCGCAGGCGGTGATCTTGTTTGCGCAGTATTCAAATGAAACCGCAATATCCTGATCAATGGATTTACCGCGACCGTGTCGCCAACCGGCAACTCCAGGTCAAACAGGTTTATGTAACGCCCGCGCGAATTGTAGATCTTGGCGTCGGGTGTTATTTCGTCGAGCCCTGCGTCTAAGCTCTTCATCAACTAAAACGAGAGCCACGGGCCCATCTGGATGTTCCGCAGGCTGTTACCCTGCCCTGTGAACAGCCCGAACTGGCTACTGGAAGTAAACAGATAGTGGCGCTTGTAAGAATCGCGGCGCTTAGGATTTTCGGCATGGCTCTCCTTCGAATTCCGTGGCAGATATATTCAAAATTGAAGCTGGCTAAAATTCAGCAGCGGATGCGTAATCCGTTTACTGGCTCGACCATTTCCTCCACGTGGTCTGATTTTCCAGCATCTTGATGAATACTCCGCCCACCACCGATCTGGCCTGAAATCCTCGCTGCTTGCCATCCTGCGTCCAATACCAATCAGACAACGGAACACGCGTGGGGCTTTCGTTGGCGAACTTATAAGCCGGATTTATCAGCGCCTCGAAATCTTCTGGTTTCTCGGCTAGCGTCGCCGTCCAAACAATCCAATCGAGTTTGGTGTAAGTTTCGCGGTTATCGAGAGGCAGCCCAAAAGCATTCTGTTTCGTTTTGTAAAACGCTATTTCCTTGCGGGCGACCTCCAGTGGAAACAGATGGAAATCCAAAATCTTGTCCCACACCAGGTTGTACTTCTGACTCCAACTACCTTTCTTATCGAAAGCCAGCAGGTAATGACTGCCATCTTCCGCCATGACTTTCCACTTAGCAGCCATTTCCTGTGCCGACGCAGTGAAGGCTTTTTCCTGATCCGAATATCCGAGCATACCGGCGAGCATGCCGTAAGACTGAACCGCCAGAATCGCCTTCAGTGATAAGTTGGTGTTGTGTGCCAAGTGGCCCGCGAAATCGTCCGTGCTGAGCTGGTTCTCAGGGTCCAGGCCTTTCTCGCGAAGATACTCCGCCCACTTCGAAAGCACGGGCCAATACTTGCGCGCGTACTCGGCACTTCCTTCCGCCTTCGCCAAAGCAGCGGTCAGTATCAGCATGTTGCCACTTTCCTCTACAGGCATCTGACGGTCTTCAGTCTTCTCGCCACCGCCATAGACTTGGCCATTCGCGAGGGGATAGGTTCCTAGATCATGCGGCGCGAAGGGAAAACGCCAGCGCGGGAGCGAAGAGTACTCAAAGATGGGAGTCAACTGCGCCCTCAGCAATTTGGGATTGAAGAGCAGGAAAAACGGAGCTGATGGGTATGTTACATCCACAGTATCGATACATCCGTTGCTGAAGTTCTCTTTCGAAAAATAGAGCGGCGTTCCATCCAAATCAGCCGCCAACTTATGAGCAGCCAGCGTCTGCCGATACGCCAAGACGGCGAGAGCTGCATACTTGGCCCCGCCCGCCTTTACCAAATCGGCGGTCAATTCCTGATCGAATCGCTGAGCTCGGATATTGAGTTCCGGGTACTCTCGCGCTGCCGCTTTCAGCAGATCGGCCGCAGTCCATCCATTCCGGCGCCAGTAAGGCCGCAAATTCCTCTGAAAATACTGAATCGCGAAAAGATCGTCGTAGGCCAACATGAAATGGCGGGATACGATCGATGCGCCGACTGGCCCTAGTTTCCATTCGCCGGCCATTACGATCTGGTTTCGCGATGTCTGCGCGGGAGCTTCGAAATCGTCGGCTTCTGGTAGAGCTCCAGTCTCGATGAACTGGCCGCGTGTCAACTGGTTCGATGCCACTACTTCGACGCCCTCTCCTTCCGGTACCGCAAGATAGGCATACCCCCAATCAATGCGGAGATTGTCGCCTGCTTTCGCCAGCACCGGCTGTTCCGCGGTTCCGACACTCAAGACCTGCATGCCGGGAAGCTTGTGCCGCGACCAGTTCACCTTTTGTTCGGGCGTATTCGTCGCCAGTTGTGCTGTCGCATCGAAGTAAAGCGCGACGTCGTGTTGCTGGCCATCTGTGGAGCGGGTTTCCATGGAAATGTAAGTCAGCGGCCGGGAGAGGACGTCAAGATCGCCTGGCAGCGCGGGAGTAAGAAATGTCAGATCCAAATGGACACCCCCGGCTTCGAATCCGAATAGCGTACGGGTGGGAGTAATCTCTCGAGAGACTTGCTGCATTGCCGGTGCCGGGTTCGCGTTCCTGGGCTGGCCACCAATAAAACGTAGAGGCTTGCCGTCGATGCGGATAAGACCCGTCAAGGGCTGCTCCGTTCCCGTCCAATGCTTGGTGGGCTGATCCGTCAGCTTATCCGCCATAAGCCAGATGCTCAGGTACGGGTCATGGGTGATCAGCGGAGTCGCGGGTGGCCGAATCGTGACACCAGTCTGAGCGGAGACAGGCCGACAACATGAGATTGTGCAAAAAATGCTGATAAGAATGCTGCCGTGGATTCTGTTCATTTGATTCCTGGTCCGGCCCTAGACACTGGATGACGGGCCTGCCTCCCTAAGTGGAGAGCTTGTGATAGCTTACCTATAAAGCTAGTGGTGAAAAACTCGCAAGTTGGCCCCACACTCGGGCAAAGACCGGTTCGCAGCTTTCAATATTGCCGGTTGCTCGTTCTAGGATATGCGTTTGCAAGCCCGCTGCTTCCGCAATCGGCGAACACGGCGCTTCTCAATCGTTATTGCCAGGGCTGCCACAACTCAGAACTGAAAACAGGCGGCTTTGTTCTGAATCCACTCGCCGTCAATGAATCGGCACAGCATGCAGAGGACTGGGAGAAAGTAGTTCGCAAACTGCGGGGCCGTAACATGCCTCCTGCCGGGTTGCCCCGCCCTAACGAAGCTGAGTATAAGTCGCTGACTGCGAGTCTCGAAGCCGCGCTCGACCGCGCGTCGGAACTGCACCCGAATCCCGGGAGAACCGACACCTTCCGCCGCCTCAGCCGTACGGAATACCAGAATTCGATTCGCGACCTGCTCTCCTTGGATATAGATGTATCCGCGATGCTGCCGGGTGATGATGCAAGTCATGGCTTCGACAATGTGACTGTCGGAAATCTGTCGCCGACACTATTGGAGCGGTATCTCTCAGCGGCAAGAAAGATCAGCAGACTGGCAGTCGGCAGCCCGAGCCATTCACCCGGAGGCGATACGTTCCAACTGCCGCCCGATCTGACGCAGGAAGAACACTTCGATGAACTGCCTTTTGGGACACGCGGTGGAACTACCGTTCAGTACACTTTCCCCCTCGATGCCGAATACGATTTTCAACTTCGGCTGGCGCGCGACCGTAACGAACACGTCGAAGGCCTGAAACAGCCCGACCAGGTGGAACTGATGCTGGATGGTGAGCGAGTGAAACTATTCACGGTTAGCCCTCCCGCAAAAGGGAACGATCATCATCTGGTGGATAAAGACCTGAACATCCGAGTTCCGGTCAAGGCCGGTCCTCACCGGGTGAGTGTAGCGTTCCTGAAGACGCCCTCGCTATTGCTTGAAACGGAGCGGCAGCCGTACCAAGCCCACTTCAACATGGACCGTCACCCACGAATTCACCCGGCGCTCTATTCAGTTTCCGTCAATGGCCCTTATGCGGCGACCGGGCCTGGTGACACACCGAGCCGAAAGCAGATTTTCGTTTGCAGACCGGTGCGGCCCGCGGATGAAGATGCTTGCGCTAAGCGTATTCTGGCCAAGTTGGCGCGGCGTGCGTACCGGCGAGCGGTGAACGATGCGGACCTTCGTAGGCCTTTCCAGTTTTATCAGCAAGCCAGCAAGGAGTCAGGCTTCGAAACAGGAATCGAGATGGCCTTAAGCGCAATACTGGTCAGCCCCGAATTTCTTTTCCGTGTGGAGCAGGACCCCATCGGTCTCCCGCCGCAGACCGCATACAGGATCAGCGATGTTGAATTGGCCTCCCGCTTGTCGTGTTTTTTGTGGAGCAGCATTCCCGACAATGAACTGCTGGATCTTGCTACCGCGGGAAAGCTAAGAACACCCGCCGTTCTGGAAAAACAGGTGAAACGGATGCTGGCCGACAACCGGTCGCGCGTCCTGGTCACCAATTTCGCCGAACAATGGCTGCAGCTGCGCAGACTCGCGGCAATCACTCCCGACATGCGGACGTTTCCCGATTTCGATGACAATCTGCGGAAAGCTTTTCTAACGGAAACAGACTTGTTTGTAGAAAGCATCCTGCGCGAAAACCGCAGCGTGTTGGATCTGATCCGCGCGAACTACACCTTCGTAAATGAACGCCTGGCCAAACACTATGGCCTTCCCAACATATATGGAAGCCGCTTCCGCCGGGTTACTTTTGACGACAACACCCAACGTGGTGGATTACTCCGTCAAGGAAGCATTCTGATGGTGACCTCTTATGCCACCCGCACTTCACCCGTGATTCGGGGCAAATGGATTCTGGACAATGTTCTGGGTGCTCCTCCGCAGCCTCCACCCCCATTTGTACCGGCACTCAAGGAGCATCACGAGGGCGCAAAGGTGCAGACCATGCGCGAGCGCATCGCCGAACATCGAGCGAACCCGGCGTGTTCGGGATGCCACAACGTAATGGATCCGCTCGGCTTCTCGCTGGAGAACTACGATGCGGTGGGCCGCTGGCG
>Ga0123337_10004385_pt1 | contig 14423 bp, 22 predicted proteins | sample frozenSSSSmetaG_FD_89792 | JGI IMG/M metagenome (GOLD analysis project Ga0123337, IMG submission 89792) | Glacier valley bacterial and archeal communities from Borup Fiord, Nunavut, Canada, to study Microbial Dark Matter (Phase II) -... | ecosystem: Environmental > Aquatic > Freshwater > Ice >... | reverse complement strand
CGTAATATTTATCACTTGTCGGCATTTCCATTAGTCAGATAAATACACTTCAAAAAGTAAACAGCTAAAAATAAATAATTTGAGTTACTAAATCTCCATTATCACTACATATTTACCACTACCCAGAATCTAACGTAGAGATAGATTTAGATGATGAATCAGCAATAGATAAGTTTTTACAAAGGAGCAACTGGACACCAAAACAAGTCAATTTAGTTGTAGCGAAGGCTATCTATAAAAATCATGCCTGGGTGAGAGTATTGCTGATTTCTACACCTGATGTTGAAGAACCCTACTTTCAAAATTATGAAATGGAGGCAATTCGTTTAGGAGTCCAATTGCGGAAATACATCAAAGAAGATATTCCAGTAATTAATGACTGCAAAAATGCTGTCAGACATTTACATGGAAGATACGCCCTCATTGGCTGGCAACCAAGAAATTGTGTGACAGCAGCTCACAACCTAAAAATATCTCAAGCAACTAAGGTTTACAATGAACTTCTCTGGGATGAAGATTGGGTAGATGAAGAAGACTGTTCAGGAGTGGATAAATCAGCACCATGACTATAATTAAATTCTGCCGTATTAGTTAGTTGTCTTTGCTGCGATCGCCCTCACCCCCCAGCCCTTCGCCCAAGCCAACCATCGGAATGTGCCGCCCTTTTTCAAAAAGGAAAGCTCTTTATATGGGGGGAATAACTGTTGACTATTGACTGACAAGGTAGCGGTACTAGCTGTTTGAGGAACTGGCTTGATTAAGAAGGTCAATAGCATCTTGGTCGAGATGAAGATTGACAGCTTTGATGATATCGTTGAGTTGCTCAACCTTTGTTGCACTAACTATAGGGGAGGTAATGGTAGGATTAGCAATCAGCCACGCCAGAGAAACTTGGGTGGGAGTAGAGTTATAAATCTCTGCCACCTGATCAACTGCCTTTAGAATTCGCAAACCACGAGAGTTTAAATATCTTTTTACAGAACTACCACGGAGACTAATAGACAAATCTTCTTCTGAGCGATATTTACCAGAGAGAAAGCCACTGCACAGAGAGGAATAGCTAATCACACCAATTTCCTGTTCTTGGGAAATTTGTTGTAAATCCTGCTCATAACCATCTCGGTCATACAAGTTATAACGGGGCTGAAGGCTTTCGTACCGAGGATAGCCATGCTGACGGCTAATTTCTAATGCCCTCCGCAAACGCTCTGCACTATAGTTTGAAGCACCAATCGCACGTACTTTTCCCTGACGAATCAATTCCCCGTAGGTTTCAAGGGTTTCTTCAAGTGGAGTGTTTTCATCGTCGATATGCGATTGATATAGATCGATATAATCGGTTTGTAACCTTTGCAATGAGTCTTCAACAGCTTGTTGAATGTGTTTACGAGAAAGCCCTTTGCCTTTAACACCCATATCGTTGCCAACCTTCGTTGCAATCACAACTCGATCGCGGTTGCCACGCTGCTTGAGCCAGTTTCCTAAGATGATCTCCGACTCTCCACCCTGATTCCCAGTAACCCATTTGGAATAAACATCAGCAGTGTCAATAAAATTACCTCCAGCCGCTATAAAGTTATCTAAAATCTCAAATGAACTATTTTCATCAATAGTCCAGCCAAACACGTTGCCACCAAAAGATAGTGGCGATACTTCTAGTTCTGAACGTCCAAGTTTACGTCTTTGTGTAATGACCATAAGTTTTCTCTCAAGACAGTTTTGGAATTACTTCCGCCAACTATGACTTTATAAAAAATACAATATGCTATTTTGCGATAAGGCTATCGAGAAACAGTATTTTAAGAGGTATACGTAGATTATCATGGAAAATCATCCAAAATCAAGTCTTCTTATCGTAATGGTCAAATACCTCTGCCAATTCAAGAGACAACTTTTAGCAAGCGTTCGTTAAGCACGTCTAATAATGTTCGGTTGTTACACACACCAGTCTGATTGCTATTCGTCAGAATATAGTGGTGCAATATATTGCACTGTTACAAAAGCTAAATACAGAGGTAAAATATGTTTCCTTTTTGGGGTAATGCCTGTTATGGAAGCGAACCCATTTCGCACAAAGCTAGCTTAGAGGGGAAATTAAAATTCTTGATTTGGATGCGAGATGATTTAGAGTCCAAATTGGCTGGCATCAATGCTTCTATTGATACCATTCGGCAGCAAATAGAACGCTCAGACTCAGCTGCTTAGAACTTAGTTCTTGCAGACATTTGTACTTAAGCTGATTGTAAATATGAAAGTGACTGGGGGCTGTACATAGGCTGCAAAGCGTGTTGTAGGTCTTTGTGCAGCACTCTGTCACAAAGTAGGTAGTCTTGAAAAACGAAGCCCAGTCTTTTGTGCTGGTGACTGGTAGAGTTGATTAATATCTGGAAGTTAGAGCCGTAATCGTTTGAAAGTGCCAAAACTTATAGAAATGAAAAATATTATCTCGATTGGTTTGAATAATTGGTTAAAACGGCACAAAGACTCTGTTTTACTATTTGACTCAATTGCTGCCGCTAGTGAGATTGCCCTGATGCTTAACGGTGAGTGGGATGGCTGCAATGGTGTAATCATAGCTAAATGTGATGAGATAGCTGTTAACACTGCTGCCAAACTTAAGATAACTACATGGTGTTATCAAGGCGCATCAAAAGCTGTTTTAGGCAGAGTAACAACTGATCAAATTTTACGCCGTTATGCAATCGGAGAAAGAAATTTTGTTAATGCTAACTTGAGGTGTGCAGTACTTGCATCAGTGAAGCTCAGTGAAATTAACCTAAGTTATGCCTCGTTGAGTTGGGCAGACCTCAGTCAAGCCAATCTCAGTAAAGCTGATTTAACAGCAGCAGACCTAAGCCAAGCTAATTTAAGTGGAGCGGATCTGAGTAAAGCATACCTAATGAGGACAAACCTAAGCGGGGCAGACCTGCAACAAGCTTCACTTCATGGGGCTAACTTAAGTAGTGCTAATTTAAGTGAAGTTAACCTCACTGGTGCAGATTTAACTCTCGCTAATCTATCACTAGCAGACCTAAGAGGGGCAAATTTTCACTTGTGCAATTTGAGTGGGGCTAATCTAACAGGTGCCTTGTTTATTGAAAGTGACTTGGCTTTTGCTAGACAATGATCGCGTCTGGAAGCGATCGCACTTAGGTGCGGTTTGCTTAAGTAATCAACGATAATAAATGTACTCCCAGCTCCTGCTCATCGCCCCACTAATTCTGTTAAAATCGCGTCTTCCAGCACGTAAATTTTGAGGCAGTGCCATGTGTGCAAAGGGATTTGGGCAATCTCAACCTACTAAAATCGATAAACTAGTTGAATCTGCGGTGCGTTATTGCCACAAGCGACACCCAGAATCCCTAGACAGCATCTTTGATTATCTATCTGTCAACCTCAACCAACGAGTAGTAACGGGGATTTTGACAGCATTGCAGAAAGATATTGACACTTTGAGTTGGTTTTGCGGTTACATGGCATCAGAAATCAACCGTAGTGAGGACAACCAAAAGCCCCATCATCCCATTGCGGAACTTAGCAAAACTCTGATTACATCGGGGATGGAACCCTTTACTGATTTTATGCCTTACCCAGGTTGCCGCATCGTTATACTCAATTCGGAAAAATTTGAATCATTGCCAGAGTCAGTTCAAGCTGTGGTGCAGCAGGCTTTTGACATCAAGGAAAGTACTGGAGAAGAGGCACAAAGGATAAATGATGCCTTACTGCAAGAGTTGGTGGTTCAGGAATAAAAAATTGAATAACAGGAATTGTAGTAAGCGCCAGCCATGTCGCTCTTGCTTATCGCCCTTCATTCAAGCGCTCGCGTTCAGCGTCTCGTAGAGAGGAAAAAAGAGCGATGCCTCCGGCGGGCGGGTACGCCATCGCACATCAAAAGCAGTCTGCTTTCAAGCGATGCCTGCGGCGGACTATTCGCCTATGCACTCATAGATTCAGAAGCTAGCAAACCCGACATCTCCAATACTCGCTGTGACCAAGTAGACGCAACAGATGCAATATCTGTAATTTCCATTGATTTGTCCCAAACATTGATCCAGTTTTGTAATAAGTCTTGGAGTTGATTTAATTCAACATTATTTATTTCACTTTTTTGTTGTATTAAAGACACGTACAACAAACTTTCTGACAACAATATTGGAACTAATTCACGAATTGCACTCTTTTGTGACCAAGAGTTAAGGCGTGCCAAACTTGCTGCCAATTCTCCTAATTGTTGCGCGTAGGGTTGACGTAAAAAACTCGCTTCAATTGCACTCCAGTTAGGCATTACAATCCTCCTAGCAATTGCTTGGTAATTTGGCTAACTTGTTCTCGAATTTGGTTAGACTGTATTATCATACTACGGTTATTCTGGCTTGGGCGAATGTTGATGATTGACTCAAACACGATTTCCTGAGTGAAAACAGACCAATCCACACCCCAAATATCTCGTTGTCTGCTACCGTCTTTGAGTAACTCTTGTTCACATTCGTAATGGCGAACGCCACCACCTGCAAGAATTTTGCGTTCGATGTCTACTGCTATTTTAATGAATACATCCCAAGTTTTTACCATTTCGTCTATTTCTTCACGGCTAGCAGGCTCACGGATTATTAAAATCAATTGAATTTAGTCCCAAGTAGCAATCAACAAGATCATTCCATAGATCAGTGAATCACGCTAAACAATTGAACACTGATGAATAAATTCAGGAAAGTTCGCTTATATCCCCCGAATTTGGCAAAGCGCATTCGGGGGCTTTACGCATCACCCATCGTAAAGCTATTTGCTTCGATCAAGGATAAAAATGATAGAGGCTGACTCATATTAGCAGCAAAGCCCAGAATTCCTGGATCTCGATGAGAGTAAAGTAACTGGCCTTTGCTATCAAACAAAAAAGTTCCACCACGCTGAGTTAAGTAGGCAGAATTCGGTACATAAGTGTGCCAATTGCTCAGAACTTCCACCATATTACGTAGCCGGAGAGTTGCTAATTCAAAGGGACGTTGAAAACCATTTGGGCCAGCTAATCGGAAAAACGAGCCTTTAAAAGTAGGTAGAGGAGTACCTTGAATAATTTCATCATCTTCAATGAGTTGAGGGGCTTGACGATCTCCCCTGTATCCCCGAAAAACTTCTCTTAGCGTTCCTGGACTTCCAAACCCTGCACACATTAACATTAGATTTAGCCAAGCTTGATGAGACACAGAAAGTCCAGGTAGAGTCAGATTCAGACCTGAATAAAGTTTGAGTTGGTGATGTAGTTCTGCATTGGGTTCAACAAATAAATTTTCGGGTGGAAATCCTGTATATTGACAGAATCTTGTTCCAGAGGTGCGTGAGCCAATTCCCACTGCACGAATAGCGAGTTTTTCAGTCGGCAATTTTTTAGCTTTGCGCTGTAACCACCATGCATATTCAAGACTATCAAAATCCCCAAGCTGTGGCCAGACTAAAATCAGGATATGTGAGGCAGTCTCGCAATTTTCTAGTAGGGGTCGGGTCATGCCATCACTAACACGCTGAAGTTCAGTCTGATTAAGGATATTGTAGGGATTCATTAAAAATGATTAACTACTATTGAGCTATCCAATTTTAATTTATAAGAAGTAAGTTGATCAATATAAATTTGTGTATGAGAGCCAAATGTTAAAAGAACTTCACCTCCAGCAAGTTGGTCCTGCTGCCCATTTTGATGTCGCATTTGCCGATAGGCTCAATATATTTACGGGTGATAATGGTTTAGGTAAAAGTTTTTTACTCGATATCGCTTGGTGGGTGATGACTACAAATTGGGCGGAGCAACCAGCGTACCCACAGCAAGTTAGAGGTGAAAATCCGCAAATTACAGCCGTAGTTAGCAATAAAAAAAATATAAGAGAGTATCAGAGCCAGTTTGATTTTTCTGAACAGCAATGGCGTAATTTACAAATGCCTCCTTTATTAAAAGAGGTAGTTATTTATGTACGGGTTGATGGTAGTTTTTCTGTTTTTGACCCAGCTCGCCAACGCGATATTCCTTTTGACTTTAATCCAAATACACTTTGGAATGGATTAAAGTCAAAAGATAAAGTTATTTGTAATGGTCTAATTCAAGATTTGGTTACATGGCAGAATCAACCCAATAAATATCCATTTGAACTCTTTTCTAATGTTATTAAAAAACTTGCACCTCACCCTTCCGAATGGATACAAGTGGGAGAACCAACGCGAGTTTCTATTGAAGACGTGCGCGATATTCCTACAGTTAATCTGCCTTATGGGAATGTTCCTGTTACTCAAACATCAGCCGGAATGAAGCGTATTTTGGGACTAGCTTATTTACTAGTGTGGACTTGGTACGAACATAAAAAAGCTTCAGAATTGCGACAACAAAAGCCAGTAAATCAGATAGTTTTACTAATTGATGAAATTGAATCTCATTTGCATCCTCGTTGGCAGAGGGTGATTTTACCAGCTATTTTATCTGTGGTGACAGAATTACAACCCAGGATGAAGATACAGGCTTTAGTAACTACTCATTCTCCACTTATTCTTGCTTCCTTAGAGCCAAATTTTCATGAGCAAGAAGATAAACTATTTTTATTTAAATTACAAGATAGAGAGGTTAGCCTTGACGAAGTACCTTGGTCAAAACAAGGGGACATAGTTGGATGGTTAACCTCAGACATTTTTGGACTCAAACAAGCCCGTTCCAAAGAAGCAGAAATCGCAATTGAAGCAGCAGAGGCTTGGATGCGTGATGATGATATGAATGCGTTTCCAGAAAATCTGAGAATACCAACAAAAATTCATCAGGAACTTCAAAGAGTTTTACCAGGACATGATCCATTTTGGCCCCGTTGGATAGTTACAACGGAGAAAAGAAATTCTGGGTTATCAGGGGTATAACACAGATGATAAGTAAGAATTCAGGAGTCAGAATTCAGGAGCCAGAATAAATGAGACAACAAGCCTTGCACATTCCAAGACTTGATAGTTTGGCAGAAAGCACATAAGTTTGTTTTATGTGTATATCAATTTACAGGCCAATTTCCTAAAACGGAAATCTATGGGCTTACCTCTCAGTTTAGACGAGCAGCAATTTCTATTCCAGCAAATATATCTGTTCGCGGAGCGTCCCGTAGGGAAGGATTCAAGAAAAAGGGAGCAACAGACAAAGTACGGTTTATGAACATTGCACAAGGCTCTGTAGAGGAATGCCGCTACTATCTAATTCTTTCAAAAGACCTTGACTACGGTGACACATCAGGATTAATGCTTCAACTTGAGGAGGTTAGCAAATTACTAACAGGTTATGCTAATTCCATTCTGAATTCTGACTCCTGACTCCTGAATTCTTACAATGATGCCATTTAATCCTCCTCCAGAACCACCTGATTTTGATAAAAAAGTGCGACAACCAGGAAATGCTTGGTTGGCAAAAAATCCAACCCCTAAAAAAGGAACCAGAGATTATTGGTCGCGTTTCAAAAGTGATTTAGCTGATGGATTTAATAATCTGTGTGGCTATAGCGTTATGTATGAACCAGTTGGTACAGTAGATCATTATCGCAGCCGTGAAAATTATCGCAATTTAGCTTACGAATGGAGCAATTTACGCTTTGCTTCTGCTTAGATAAATAGTAGTAAAGGTACGCTTGATGACCAAGTACTTGACCCTTTTGATTTGGGAGAAGATTGGTTTGAAATTTTGCTTCCTTCCCTACAATTAGTATTAACAGATAAAGTTCCTCCGCAACAACGTCAAAAGGCGGAATTTACTTTGGAACGGTTGCGGTTACGGGATGATGAAAGAGTCCTGCGCCAGCGTCAACAATGGTATCAACTTTATTTGGATGGAGATTTGACTCTACAAGGATTAGAAAAAAAAGCTCCTTTGATAGCGCGTGCGATAAAGAAACAGCAGCAGGTTATTTCTCAAGAAGAATAAGCTTTGTAGTCATCAGATTAGGAAGGCAAGTATTTTCATAAATGGGTAAAAGTCCGATGAACTTGTCACAGACTATTAAGGCGCACATCGCGTTATATATTTCTGTTAGAGCAATTTCTTACCAAAAGAGGTATTGTTCTATTTTTTTAACTCATATATACAAACGTGCTTGCATTCTCAATAGGCAGTATGTAACTTGGCAAGTGTGCAGTTTAGTAGGAGAGGAACTGAAGTTTAGTTGTATCTGAGTTGAGCTATACCTGTACTAAAGTGACATAAATTGTAAATTACTTTTTAATTTACAAGCAGTTTGGTAAGGTGCTAGTTTAATTCGCTTTCAATTGATGAAGTCTTTCAGTTGGAATTGAGTTTGATGATATGTGAGAACGTTATCTATACCCAGAAAACACTTGCCGAAAGATACGGGATTTCCATTGCCGCTTTACAACGGTGGTATCCCTATGCCGGTATAGTCAAACCGCGAAAGCGGGGAGGATATTTTGATGCAACAACAGTCGAGATTGCCGACATTTTCTACGTTGCTATCAAGATTCGGCGGTTGACTTGTGAGGAATATTTACAGCAGGTGATTCCTGCTGGTGGCTTAGATGCTTATTTGCAAAAAGTCAATGACGTAAGCCTTTATGACTTTTTGACTAAGCATATATCTGATGAAGAAAAAAATAACCCAATTGTGCAGGCAGTTATTAGGAGAATTGAGCGAAATGAAGCATATCAACAAAGTGGCAGAGACTTTGCAGGTGTCGCCTGATGTAGTACGTACCTGCTGTCGGTTGTTAGATTTAGCTTTGCAGCCAAATGATACACTTGACGAAACTGTTGAGCAGCAGCTAGTTAAACTCAAAGAGATAGCCTCTGGTGAAGGTATGTCCCTTGAAGAAGCCGCCCAGCATTTGATTGCAATGCGCGATCGCAAATCAGAAGTAGGCGAACATAAGTTCGACAAACGCGAGTATATCAAACAGCGATTTGGTGTAGATCCAGAACAAGCTTTGCCCGACAGCTTTGTAGGAATACTTTACCGAGATGCAGATAGGGGTATTCAATTAGGGGAATTACGCCATAAAGTGGTGCTTGAATCTTCCACACTTGCTCTAGAAGAATTTGTTTTTCATGGCAGCAGTTCGCCTGCTGAAGGTGATACTTCCGTTCCGCCTGGTTACGATGAAGCGCAAGAGCGAATTAACTCGCGCATTAATAACGATTTTTTCGGCAAGGTGAACTGGGGGGAAGAGACTCATCCACTGTTAGTCGGTACATCGACACAGCAGCCGAGACAGTTGAAGTCCTCGCAGCCGAAAACCGGGCAATCTCCGAAGAAATAGTTAGCCAGATGCTACCTATCTGCTATCGAATACGGGATGATAGTTTACTCAACTTGAGAAAGACATCTACCCAGGCAGTTGGTATAAATTTGCTTTCGATAGTAGCTGGGACTGTGATTGGGATGTGGGTAGCAGTCCCCCCAACTCAAGAGAGACAGGAAATTCCGAGTATTCAGCCAATTTTGATTGGTGTGGGTATAGGCGAATTAGTTGGTTTAATTTTGGCACTAGTAATAATTTGGTTTACCAGGGACGAACAAAAAACCTAATCAACTTTTCTCTCATCAAGGGAATTACTCATTTTAGTCGCATTATTGCCAGGGAGCAGTTATGAGTGCAGCATTTGACTTTTTGGTTAACACGGCAGGTGGTTTGTTGATGAACCTGGGTGTTTCCGGGATGGTAGGACAATTATTGGGAGTGGGGGCGACCCTTGCCTTGCATCCTCTGTTGCTACTTACTGGGATAGTTGTGGGTGGTGCGGGAATTGCGATGGCGCGGAGCGCCCGCCAAGAGGCGAACGCGCGAGAGTTAAACAAGCGCCCTCAGTTGCAGTTGGTTGTTGATAATACGTGAGGGGTAAATTATGTTTACTCCTACACCTGTACGAAATAAACAGCCAAGTCGCAGAAAGAAAAAGGTAAATGTTACCCTGTGGACGGTTTGTTCAACTGTTAGTGCGCTGTCTGTTATAGGGGCGGTTGCATTGATGGTTGGATGGAAGCAACAGGTTCCAGGTAATCAAATATCGGAGGTACAACAGGTAAAGGCGCAAGTTTCCCAAATTCGGGAGGTGTACTTAGAAAAGCTTTCTCGTACTGACTACAATATAGACCATCTTTCCAGTTACTCCTCAGTCGAGGGTGCGCCTACTCTTACGGGCTGGCGACAGTTGGCGGCGGCATTGTGGGGACAGCAATTGCGAAGTGAAATATCCAGAATGCAGGCTAATGATAAATCTGGGTTTTACCGCCTTCACTATATGCCGGCACTGGAGATAGTTAAGTTCAACTCGTTGGATGTTTTACTAGAAGCGGCTTCTGGAAATAATACTTTTTACTGGGGGTACCGCAAAACCGATGGTACGAAAGTTGAGGAGAAGATACCAACTGGAGCGGCTGCTGTTTTGATTTTGGGTAAATTAGAGGCGATTGATTACGCTCAAAACTTGGAATCTCAACCATCGGTTGATCTGAATCAAATGCTAATTCAGATTAAGAATGCTCAAGAACCATATTCTCTTGCACAGGCGCAGTTGCTACGGGCGCGGGGGTATTTAGACCCAGTAGAGCAGATGGCACAGGTGGCAGACATCCGCGAGAGAATACGCCAACGGGAGGAGCAAAGGCGGATGTATATCCAACAAATGAAGAAGCAATTACCTCAGCCAGTTCCTAATAAACAGCCTGTTAATAAATCAGGGGGGTGATGTTATGTATGCCAAGTTTGCTGCTGCGATAATTTGCATAGCTTTGTGTTCGCTCAATGTTGTAGCGGCAGTCAAACGTACCCCTATTCGTACTACCCTTGAAGGTTCAACTCGCACGACCGTCGAGATGATGCCATCTCCCAATTCAGGAGTGCATTGGATAAGTGCAGTTATATTTCTGGCTGGATTTGCTTGTTTTTTGGGCTGGGGAATTTCTGACTATAACAATGCAATTGAAGAAAGAGATGAACTGTCTGATAACTTGGCTAATCCTGGCAATCGACAACTTCATGTTGGTGTTTCTGATACTGATATTCAGCCTTCTTTAATGCCCCCAGTGTCACCTACTCCTGGGATGAGATTAAATAGCGAATTCTCTGCCAAGAATGTAGTCCAATTTTCTCCTCGTTCTAGTGTTTCTGGGTTAGGGCGAGTACATAGTAGCCAATTTGTTGAAGATGGAGTGCAAAATCAATTTGGAATGTTATCTCCAGAGGAGTTTTACGCCCAACTTCAGGATGAAGATTTCTGGGAAGATACTAACTCCCAGGTAAATGATAAACCCGCCAGCTAGTTACTTAATTTGAGGTCATATTATGAGCAGAAATCAGCGCCGCAACTTTGATGTTGATTATTCTGAAGGTGGAGCAATTGTACCTGCAAACCGCTTGCAAAACATGTTACAGCAGGTACAGCAACAAGGAGGAATGGTAAATCAGCAACCTAACGTTTCTCCTATGACTACTTATGATACTCAACCTGTAGAGGTTAGGTATATTAATGCACCGACTGCTTACAAGCCGAGGGTTCCTCAAATAGAAATTCCTTACATTGAGATTTGGAAAGCACATCGGCTGCACCCGCAAAACCCCTGGAGATTTGGCTGGTATCCAGTATATTTTTTATCAGATGTAATTAAATCTCCTGTGGGTGTAGCTGGTGTGGGAGTGTGGTTGTTAATAATGCTGTTGAATTTTTTCCTAAATGGCAGTTATACCGGGCCGGGGTATGCGTCTGGAAAGAAGATTGAAGTTGTACCCAAAGAAGTTCCCTCTTTTGCCCTGCCTGTGGTTAAGCAGTTGGAATAATGTGGGTAAAGGCAATTTTTTGGTTCGTACTGCTGGTATGGATTGCAGATATTTTGCAACCGGGATATTTGCAGTTTTATAACTGGCGTAATGCTGTGGCATTGGTACAAAAGCTTCAGTTTTCATCGTCGGCTGTTGTCCCAACTGCCGCACCTGGACTGAATATGTCTTCTACTCCTGTTCCTACACGGTATTCCCCTAAAGTTAGGGAACCTGCAACATCCGGGGATGGTCTAAATTCTCCTGATTGCCGTGTGGCTAGGAATGACTTTGAGGAAGTATTGAGTACTGCAAAGATTGGTTGTTGGCAGGTTTCTCCTGCTAATGCAAAAAGGCGTTGAGGGAATGCGAATAATCTTTGAAACTGACGGTGACAAGGAGGTTAGTAATTCGACTGTAACTAATTTGGATGAGACAGTCGATACTAGTTCGAGTGCAAATTGGAGATATGCGATCGCAACCTCAGTTTTAATTGCAGCTATGGTCATTCCCCAGGTTTCTGGATGGATTGAATCTCAAGTGTTAGTCAAATCTCTCCAAAGTCTAATATTACCAAAAACTATTGGTAGTAATCAGGTTTTAAATAATGGTCGAATTGCCTTTCCTACTGCGGCTGGTACTCCTATTACCTCAGAGTTTGGTTGGCGGACACACCCCATTACAGGCGATCGCAAGTTTCACGCGGGGATTGATTTTGGTGCAGCAAAGGGTACGCCAATTTATGCGGTTGATGCTGGCCGAGTGGTTTTTGCAGGCGACAAGGGTGGTTATGGCAAAGCGGCTGTTATTCAGCATCAGGGAAGTTTATCTACTCTGTACGGTCATGCCAGTCAGCTGTATGTACAGCAGGGACAACAAGTTGGGCGTGGGCAGATGATTGCAGCAGTAGGTAGTACGGGCTTTTCGACGGGGCCGCATTTGCATTTTGAAGTTCACGTTAATGGTGTAACACAGAACCCCCGTCCTTATTTACACGAATATTTAGCAAACCGTTGAAGGTTATTTAGCTATTGGCAAGAGAGATGCAAATTGTACCGATTTTTATATCAGGTGTAGTTGGTGCAGCCTGCTCTGTTGCATTTTCTTATGGAGTAGCTTCACTGCCATGTGGATTGGTATCAAAGGGTGCGGATACTGTTTGTCAGGTGCGTAGTTTTGGTAAGGCACTTGATAGTTGGAAATTTGGGTTTATTGTTGGTGGTTTGGTTGGGTTTATTTTGAGTCCTCGCCATCAGTTTATATCCCGTTTTAAACCCATTCATTTGTCAACTGCTTCCTTAATTACTTTGGGCATTTATTTTTCAATTTCTCAAAGTACTGGTGTTTCTTCAGCATCATTAAATAGTTTAAGAAGAAGAGTTAGTACAAGTTATTACTCACCACATTCTTATTCACCACGCTTGAGTGCTTTTTTAGCAACAATTCGTTGGGCAGAAACAGGAACCAGTGAGCCAGAAAGTTATCGCAAGTTAGTATTTAACGGAACTTTTAATAATTTTTCTACACACCCGTTAAAGAAACAGTGCGCTCCTATTAATGGTAAAAATGTTTGTTCAACGGCGGCTGGTGCTTATCAAATGTTGGATAAAAGTTGGTATGACCTTCAGCCAAAGTTAAACTTAAAGGATTTTAGTCCAGCTTCTCAGGACAATATGGCAATTGAATATATTCGTCGTAATAATGCCTTAAGTGATGTTGAAGCAGGAAGGTTTGATAAGGCTGCCTGTAAAGTGGGTAGAATTTGGGCCAGTTTTATTTGCAACTCGTATAATCAGAATCCACGAACCATAGAAGAGTTACGTAGTTATTATCAAAAAATGCTGGTAGTTTTTGAAGGTCGAAAATAGAGTAAAGGTTTATGCCATTTGCGTTTTAAGTTAGGTAGATTGACTTTTTCCTTTTACTGATTGTCTACTTCTATATGTAAAATATTCCTGATGTATTTCATCAATATTTGAGCATTTTGTAACTGCTTTAGCAAGAAGTTGTTCTTCTTCTACATTCCACCTATTCCAATCTTTCATAGTCAATTTTTGATTTATTAACTCAATCTTATCATTCTAATAATGGAAAAAATAATGTTAAAACTCTATAATGTAAACAATAATATTGAATTTCAAAAACAACAGCTTTTGACTGCAATTGTGCAGGCAAAACAAGATGGTTTGGGCAATGAAGAGATTATAGATAATGTACGGGAGGCTTTACCTGACGTAATGGTTTCTTATGCTGAAACTGTTTTAAAGCAGATTGACTTTAGAGCAAAATTATCACGTCAGATTATAGAATTTAATTTAGAATTTTTATTTCAGGTAATATACGAATCAGTAATTGCAGGTACAAACGATGAAGAAATATTATCAATATGTGCAGAACACTGTACTTTAAACCAATATGAATTTGTACGTTATGCACTTGAGTATATTCATCTCAATCGAATGCCATCACAGTGGGAGCAAAATAACGTATATCAAAAAATGATTGATATAGTTAATCTATCACCCATTGAATATTTATTTGAATACATTGAATCAATAAAAAATACTTATCTCAAGCAGATTGGCTATGAAATAGTTCAGGAAAATCTTTATAATTTATTTTTAAGCCACAAACAGATTAGTTACTTT
>Ga0123337_10004382_pt1 | contig 14427 bp, 16 predicted proteins | sample frozenSSSSmetaG_FD_89792 | JGI IMG/M metagenome (GOLD analysis project Ga0123337, IMG submission 89792) | Glacier valley bacterial and archeal communities from Borup Fiord, Nunavut, Canada, to study Microbial Dark Matter (Phase II) -... | ecosystem: Environmental > Aquatic > Freshwater > Ice >... | reverse complement strand
CTTCGCTCAGTTTTGCTTACTTTTTTTCATAAAAAAGTGAGTGCGGAAAAAAGTTCCCCTTTTTCGCATAGTTAACGGATTATCCTTAAAAAGGAAACATAATGTCTAAAGACAATAAGAAAAAATATTCAAACATTATATTTATAATCAATAAACTACTAGCTTAATGTATAAAGGTGGAGAATAGGAAAAAGTACTGTACTTGTCTGGGAAGGCTAGATACTGGGTTGACTCAAAGTATTCCGTTGTTACTTTTTTACCTCTCGTCTACACCGTTCACTGCAATAAACAACGTGATCCCAGTTCTTTTCCCATTTTTTACGCCACACAAATGGGCGCAAACAAACCGGACACATTTTAGACGGCAGATTTTCTTTTTTCACATGGCGCACCTATCCATGACAAATAAGTAGTGAAAAATGTTTTGAATTCATCAGAAAAATGGTTTGATTTTAACCGCGAACAGATGATCAATCTGACTAGAAGCTATCTCAGAAGGACTTCTTATGAATTTTTAGGCGTATTTTTTCTTGAGATTAGGCGCTTTTCGACATACATACATAGAGGATGTCTGGATGAGAAAAGCAACGACATATCATGGAAAAAGACGAACGACGTATCTTATCTGCAAATCAGTCTTAAAACTTCAAAAAACATAAAGGGGACTTTTGAGATAACTTCTAAGGCACCGGATCATGCCCATGTCCGCCCCCGGGACGGCAACTCAATATACGTTTGATAGCCAGTCTCCCACCTTTGAATAATCCATATTTGCGAATGGCTTCCAAGCTGTATTGACTACAAGTGGGGGTATAACGGCAAACCGGAGGAAAAAGGGGTGAAATAAGATATTGGTATATCCTGATAAGGAAAACGCCGATTCTAATCCCTAGGTTTCTCATTTAATTTATTGATTATCTTTGAAATAGATTTATCGATAGATTGAAAATCGGGCAATTCTTTGTTGGTATAGATAAAGGCACCGTATACCGATTGACCCTGAAGTGCAGCAATAAACAGCGGTTTTTTCAAACGAAAACTTTCACGGATAAGCCTTTTGATCCTGTTGCGGTCAACTGCTTTTTTGAATTTGCGTTTAGGAACAGAAAACAAGACCTGTATCGAAGGTAAAGTGGTAGATTCCAGTAAATTAAAACTAAAAATAAGGGGAAAAGCCTTGATAGATTGGCTAGACTTAAACACATTCTCAATCAGCTTGACATCTGTCAGGCTTTCTTGTTTGCGTAAGCTCAGTCTTAATCTATCACCCATGACAAATCACTGAGGGTGAAATTATTGATTAACGTTTGTGACGTGGTTCGTCAGAAACAGTTAAGCGTTTACGGCCACGTTTTCTTCTGGCTGCAATAACTTTACGACCGTTTGCTGTGGCCATTCTCTCTCTGAAGCCGTGTTTGTTACGTCTTTTGCGTTGTGATGGCTGAAATGTGCGTTTCATGGCGTGTAAATTTTAAAAGGACTGCAAAGGTATGCTAATTTTCCACAATTGCAAATCTAGTTTTAAAATAATTTTTTGATAGGCATGTGCAACCTTTTGAGTAACTTGCAGTCAAAATAACAAAATCGAGAAGAAAATTGAGCGAATTAGAAGAAATCATAGCGCAATGCAAGGAGGACAAAGGTTGGGCTCAGGAGAAGCTGTTTAAGCAGTTTGCCCCTAAAATGCTGGGTGTATGCCGCCGATACCTCGTATCTATAGATGATGCGAGAGATGCTATGCAGGATGGATTTGTAAAAATTTTCCTCAATATCCATAAATATGAGGGGCGCAGCAGTTTTAATACCTGGATTACACGTATTATGATGAACACCGCCATAGATATGGTGAAAAAAATCAATAAAGTGCAGTTTGTCAGGGATGATCATTATTTTAATGATGATAACAGTCCTGTGGAAGATGATTTTGTAGAACCGGCCGGACTCAATCAACAGCAATTGCTGGATTTAATTGATAAATTGCCGAATGGATATAAAATAGTGTTTAACATGTTTGCGATTGAAGGCTTGGGACATAAGGATATAGGAAAAATTCTGGGCATCAGTGAGGGAACCAGCAAGTCACAACTCAATAGGGCAAGAGCTTTTTTAAAGACGGAAATTAAAAAATTACAGGAGGCGATATAAATATTTTGTCAGAAACGAAAAAACATATCGATAAATTATTTTCTGAAGGTTTAAAAAATTTCAGTTTGCTGGTTACTAATAAAGATTTAGAAGCCATTGATGACAAAACATCCATGTTTAGAGAACAGGAAACTCCGGATGCCAATAATGCCTTCTCGGGGTTTGAACTAGAGGTCAATGAAAATGACTGGCTGAGCACCAAGGCCAAACTTGAGAACGAAAAATCAGTTTTGGCGCAAGATAATTTTATGGCCAATGGTTTTAGCGATTTTGAAGTAGAAGTTCAACCGGAAGACTGGACGAAAACTTACCTGAAATTAAGGGCGGCCAAAAAACGCAGGGTTGCCTATTGGTGGTTAAGCGCGGGCATACTCATATTGGCTTTAGGACTGTTCATTGTAAGTCGTCAGTATCAGGGTGCAGAAAATTCTTCTGCGCTTGTGGCAGAAAAGAGTCAGCAAAAAATTGAAACTGTAATAGAAAAACAGGCACTCAATCAAACACCGATAACTTCTAAAGATGAAAAAGTTAATGAGACAATACAGACTCATGCAGAGCAGGACGCAATCGTTAAAAAAGAAAACGAAACGCCTGTAAAATCTCAAAATTCTTTATCTTCTGTCAACACATCCACTGCTGACCATGCACCTCTTAAAATAAAGGCTGGTGGAAGTAAAATGAAGACATCCGACCATAAGATTTCATCAGAAGAAATAGCTCAGATAGATATTTCAAAACAAAAAAGTTCCAGTGATAAAATCACGAGAAAACTGGACGGATTTTCTTCAAACGAAGCCCCGGCATTAAATTCAATTCCGACACTTATAGAAACACCTGCTACAGAATTAAATGAAAAATTAAATCCTTCTAAGCCTGCGCTTACCGATGAAAAAACTATTGAAATAAAACCTGATATACAGGATTTGCCGAGGGATATAGAACCTCTGGATACCAATAAGAAAAAGAAAGAAGATCTACCGGTGACTCCACCTTCAAAACTGCCTAAAACCAGATTTTATGTCGGATTGGTGAACCAGATAGGTTCTACTTACAGGAAATTGGACAAACAGAACAATGCCAAATACAATAACATCAGAAACGAAGCTGAAAAACCATTTATGCAATGGACCTACGGACTGGAGTTTGGTGTTAAGAGAAATAAAACCCAATTCAGTATAGGCATGCAAGCCACTACACAAACGTGGGCAAGCGCTTACAGATACAGTTACAAGGTGTATGATTCTTTGCCGGTTTGGAACATGCCACATACAGTTATTATTGGTTACTTTTTAACCAGAGCCAGAGATACCTTTATCAACGAAGAGCAAGTTGTAAAAATTAATAAAGTTCAGGTACCGTTTGAGTTCTCACAATTCTGGACTTTGACACCCAAACTGAACTTTATGGGTTCCCTGGCAGGAACCATAGGTTTCACCACCCGTACAGAAGGTAAAAAAATACTAAATCCGGTGAATAATTACTTGTATCCTTATAGCGCATTAAAACATCAGGAGCGCAGCGTCTCTTTTGCTCCGACCCTGAGTTTAGGTATTGAATATCAACTAAATTCGCACTTTATGTTACAAAGCGCAGCATATGGAAACTACAGCATGACCAGCAGATTTAAAAGCAGTTTTGCCGCCAAAGATTATCCATATTCCATTGGACTGTCAGTAAAATTATTATATTTGATTAAGTAAACATGTAAATGAAATTAAAAGCTACAATCTCACTTGTTTTAACCTTTGTTTTGTGCCAGTTGGTGCAAGCGCAGGTTTGGTTCCCTGAAGGGGTATTTATGAGCAGTCCGCCCTCGCTAATAACGGTGGACAATCAGGTTACCACCATTTCCAAACTGGGCACAGATGTCAATAATTCCTATTGGCAGGTGTCTGTAAATGATGGCAAACTTTGGGTGAAATTGCCTAAATTGACTCTGAGTAAAACAGCTGAAATAACTGATATTGTCAAATATCAGGGTTTTATTTATGTCAGCGGAAATTTTACATTTGATAATGGAGCCTATAATGCCCTAGTGAGATATAATCCTTTGAATTTTCAATGGCAGGGCATTGCACAGTTTCAAAAAACTTCTCAGCCTTCAAGTATAACGGTCTTAGATGTGCAGAACAATCAATTGATACTTGGCGGTAATTTTGTTAATATCATCAACGGAGGAAATAGCGATACCATATCCTATCTGGCAAAATTTAATGGCGTTAAATTTAATCATTATTTTGATGCCTGTAAAAACTGCAACCCCGACAATGCGGTCATAGATATTGCATCCAACGATACCGTGGTGGCAATCAGCGGAACATTTACAAGCATTGGCAAACACAAGTCCAAGTATCTTGTACGCATATCTTACGGCAAAAATTTTGACACCTTTATGTCAACGCCTCGTATTATGGAAAAGCTGGCTTTGGATGGCAATGTGATCTATTCTACAGCTGGTGCATTAAAAGATAAACGGATTTTTAAGGTTTCCAACACATTTACAGAAGTGAACTACAACCTCGATTCTTCACTTTATATCAACGAAATATTAATACTTGATGGCAGACTGATTGCCAACGGGGCTTTTCATATTCTATCGGCTAGTGCGGACAGAATGAGCATAGTGGCACTTGAAAATAATAAATGGGTAGATATTTCCAATAATTACAGAAATGCAAATTATATAGCTACCGGGCGTTCCGCCTTATTTGCTATTGGGAACCCCGAATTACCCATCAGTGTGTGGAATCCGAATAAATTTGTTGTGCGGTTTTACCCTGGTCTGTCTTTGGTAAAAGTCAAGGTATTCCTTGATACCAATAATAATTGTATCAGAGAAAAAGGAGAAAAACCTGTGGCGAAGCAGTTTGTCAGACTGCCTCTTCTGAATCGCGGTGTATTCACGAATGAGAATGGTATGGCTGAATTTTTAGTGCCTAACAACATCCAGAACACCTTGAAATTTGCCATAAGACCTCTGCGCAACCATGTGAGGAGTAATTGTGCAGATACTACGGTAACTAAAACGTTTATACCGGGTGTGTTTTATGATAGTATACAGTTTCCGGTGGTTAAGTTGCAGAACGTGAATGATATCCGGGTAATATTGTCATCTCCCAAAGGCACTCAGGTGATTAAGAATAAAGGGGTAACATATTATCTGACCTATGAAAATGTGGGTTCTAACGCCATATCAGGTAAAATACAACTGAAGAAAAACCCTCTTTTCAGCAATGAAAAAACAGACCCTCCGGCATCAGCAATCAACAGTTCTACCTACGAATGGACTTACAGCAATTTAGCTCCAGGTGAGAAAAAAACATTGGTATATACAGGGTTTGCAAATGATACAAATTTCAGCAAAGATCAGCAGTTTCAGGCGATGGCTTCATCTTCCATTTCAACAGGAAGTTCTACTTACACGGATGATGATTTTGACTCGATACCCCAGGAGGTGAACAGCACTATAAATCCTTTCAGAAAAGATGTTTTCCCCACACCTGCTCTCGGTGATTCCATTACTTACCTGAGTGTTACTGACAGGGATTTAAGATACCATATATCATTTAATAATTTCACTACAGACACTGTGTTTTATGCAGTGGTAATCGATACACTCGACCTGAATCTGGATATGTCGTATATTCAGGAGACAGGTAGTAATAAGTCATATTATACAGAGGTTCAGACCGACCCTAACAACCAATATAAAGGTATCTTAATCTGGCATTTTCCCAATATCAAACTCACACCTAATCCTACTATGAATTTTGAAGTTTTGTCCAGTGGCGCATATATAGGTTTCAAGGTAAATAGTAAACCTTTGACCGACGGATATATGCTGAAAAATGTCGCGTCTGTGTTTTATGACAACGTTTATGCGGGAAGCACCAATGCTGTGTATTGCAGTTTGGCCATATCGGGTATTGATGAGTTAAACCGTTTGGAAGATGGTTTTCAGTTATACCCTAATCCATTTAATCGCGATATCACGCTGGCCTGTGACTTTAAAGCAGGGGATGTGATTCAAGTATATAATGTTCATGGACAGTTAGTCTATCATCATACGTTAGATGATTCAAGTAAGGAGGAGGTAGTCAATCTCATTGACTTCAATTCAGGCGTTTATTTTATTCGGATATTTTCCGAAGGCAAGCTGATTCAGAGAAAATGTTTGAAGTTATAAGAGATAATATTTGAATCTAAAAGATAGTCTTTTTCTAAAGAAATATAAATTTAGTAAACAAATGAGACTGAAAAGTCTGGGTTTATCGTTTCCTGTGGATTAACGGGTATTCAGTTCGTGTTAAACAGTACCTATTTGGAGTATATGTAAACGCACAGTATTCTGATGAGGCCAAATGATGAGCTTGTTTTAACCTCAGTGTGAGTGGGCATAGATTAAATGAAATATCTGACTAACAAATAGGTTCAAAAGAGAGGAATAAAAAACCTATCTGATTCAAAATAGATAAGACACAAAAAAGCCCGACGTTATCGCCGGGCTTTTTTTATAAATGAATTAAATTCTTTTAAATTTTCAATTTAGCGAAATCAATAATATAGAAGAATGAATACGTCGTCTGAATCAACCTGTTGTAAGCTTTGGCAGGCTGGAATTTAGGGAAATCATCAATGGCTGCGTTGATATTTTTAACCATCAGCCATTTGTCATCGTATGTATCTTCGTCTACATCCGGCATAACCCATTCTCTGTCAATCACATTTCCTTCAGTATCGATGGTAAGTTTAATATAACCAAAGAAATTGTATTTGTCTCTTTTTGCACCTTGCAGATCCACTTTTTTACCTACCTGTTTACCTACCAATTCGTATAAAGCATCTGAACCACCTGTATATTCTACACTTTTAATCAAGTCTTCTTCATATACTTTTTTAGATAATTTTACACCTTCTTCATCATAAAAAGCCGCTTTTATAAATTTGCCTTTTTTGTATTCCACTTCGCAAGATTGTTTGCCATTACTGTGGAAAAACTGCCAAGTGCCGATTTTTTTGTTGTCAGAAAAGTCGCCTTTTTCTGCCAGGTTGCCATTTTCCCAATATTCTTCATATGTGCCCTCAAGACTGTCCTTTACATATTTTCCTTTTTCTTTAATCTTGTTGCCTTTAAAGTATTGTGTGAATTCACCATTTTTCTGTCCTTTGGTGAATATGTATTCTTGTTCTTTATCGCCGTTGTCATAATAGAAGATAGATACACCATTTTTTTCACCATCCAGATAAGTTGGTTTGGTTTTTAATGTGCCATTGCGGTGTAGGTATTCCCATTCGCCTTGTTTATCTCCGTTTTCAAACTTTCCGGTCGTTTTTTTCTGTCCATCTTTGTACCAGTAAGTCCACATGCCTTCTCTTTTACCTTTGCTGTATTCACCTTCAGAAGCTTTCTGTCCGTTAACATAAAAGGTTGTAAATAAACCTTCTCTTGAATCAGATTCGAGTTTTTTAGATTTGTAATGACCTTCCATTTGCATCTGGTCATTGCTGATAAAATAATCTTTAACGAGAAAACTGCTGCCTTCCGGGGTTACAATACGATAATAATAAGCTCTTTTTGCCTTGGTTTTGTTACCATCTTCATCGAGGTAGATTTTTTTCTGTGCAAAGGTGCTGAGCGCTGAACTCAATACCAATAATAGCAACAGTGCTTTTTGAATCTGAATTTTCATGTTTGATTTAAATTAAAATTGTTTTACAAATCAAAGGTATTTTTTCAGATTAAAAAAACCTTTTTAAAAAAATTTTCAATTTTATAAAGCAATAAGTCAAGTCTTTACGCGGTGTCTGGAGTTCACCATCCCATGGTTTACCCATTTTTAACATAGATTTATAGAAGTACCCGGGGGTAATTTTCCACTTCTGAATAAAGGTGGTGCGCCCATCATTTTTCTTGATTTTCTCGGTAGATTTACTCATAAAATGATACACTTTACTCTCACCTATTCCTTTAAAATAACGCACGCCCTCTTGCCATAATTTCATGGAAAAATCTGGGTCACTATACATGCCGGGACTGAACTCGTCGCTATAGCCTCCTACCTTTTCCCACAGGGTTTTCGGAACCACATTGGGAGGCCAGCTGGCACCACTCCAGTTGTGCATTGAAAAATCTTTATAACGACCTATCAGTTCTTTCTCCTTAAAATTGTCCAAATCGCCAAAATCAAGGCCCTGCAGTATATTCAGATCTTTACCCTCGCGAGGTTCAATCATGGTCGATGAAATAAAAAAATCCTGATGTCCGATGTCTTCAATATCCTTTGCGAGAAAATAGTCCCAACCAGGTAGGGCAAACATATCGTCATTAAAATAACAGATATAGGGTGTTTTTGCCAATGCTGAGGCCTGATTAAGTGCCTTGCAGATACCTATATTCTCAGGGCTGTGTGTATACTCCAGTTGATGGTCTTTTACCCATTCCAGCGTTCCGTCCTTCCCGTCATTAATATGCACCACTATCTGATGTTGAAAGGTGGAATGTTTTCTAATGCTCTCAACACAGGCCTTTAGGTAGGGGAGGTTGTTCCAGGTTGGTATGAGGATGGTAAACATGTGTCGCAAAAATAAGAAATCAGTCATATAATGCCATCTTTATTTCAATAAACCTTTTTGTATGACGTATTTGTCAGCCTGCAAGGAGACTTACATATTTCTACTCTGAGCAAAACTTTCTTTTAGCGAAATGCCTTTTCCTTTTTTCATGATAATAACATAGTTTTGCAGCAAAATTTCTTATTAAGATGTCAGAAAATATTTTAGTGGTAGGCGCCTGCGGACAGTTGGGCACGGAACTGGTGGAAGAGTTGAGGAAAATATACGGCGATGACCATGTCATCGCTTCAGATATTCGCCAAAGTCAGGATGAGGTGTTTAAAGCAGGGCCATTTGAAACCCTCGATATTCTGGATAAAAACAGATTGGGTGAGATATTAAAACAATACCAACCTACCCAGGTCTATCATCTGGCAGCCCTGCTCAGTGCAACAGCAGAAGCCAAACCTAAATTAGGCTGGACTCTGAATATGGACGGGCTTTTTCACGTGCTGGATGCCGCTATTGAATACAAGATCGGCAAGATATACTGGCCAAGTTCTATTGCCGTTTTTGGCCCCGGAACGCCGGCAGATGATACACCCCAGAATTGTGTGATGGACCCGAATACCATTTATGGGATTAGTAAACTGGCAGGTGAAAGATATTGCGAATATTATTTCCGTAAACACGGCGTCGATGTAAGAAGTTTGCGTTACCCGGGATTAATAGGTTATAAAAGTGAACCGGGTGGTGGCACCACGGATTATGCTGTTAGTATTTATCACGATGCTTTGACAAAAGCTCATCACAATTGTTTCCTTGGCGACCATACAGAACTTCCAATGCTGTATATGCCGGATGCTTTAAAAGCAACGCTGGATATCATGCATGCGCCTGCTGAAAAAATAAAAATAAGAAGCAGTTATAACCTTGCAGGCATGAGTTTTTCGCCAAAAGAAATTACGGAATCCATTCAAAAATACGTACCCGGGTTTACCACTGAATATAACCCTGATAGCAGGCAGGCGATAGCAGACAGTTGGCCTAACAGTATCGATGATTCTGTAGCCAGAAAAGACTGGGGATGGCAACCGGCTTACGATCTTGACAGTATGACAAAAGATATGTTGAGAAACCTGGCGCCGCGTTATGGCAAATCCTTAAGCCTGTAAATAAATTTGAATAATTTGAGCGAAAAAAAACCTTTGATATTGATATCAAATGATGATGGCATCACTGCACCGGGACTTCGTGTACTAGTGGAGGAAATGTCAAAAATCGGGGAAGTGATTGTGGTGGCGCCGGATAGCCCGCAAAGCGCCATGGGGCATGCCATTACAGTGACAAAACCCTTGCGTTTAAAATCCAATTATATCTTTGAAGGTATACTGGCTTTTGAATGCAGCGGCACACCTGCCGATTGTGTGAAACTCGCTTTAGATAAGGTATGTCCGCGCCGACCGGATATTATGGTTTCAGGAATTAATCACGGCCCCAATTACAGTATTAATGTCATCTACAGTGGCACAATGAGCGCAGCGGTTGAAGCAGCAGTAGACGGTGTTCAGGCTATTGGGTTTTCGCTGAATGACTATAGCAGCACCGCTAATTTTGAATATTGCCGGCCGTATGTAAAAAGGATAGCGGAAACCATATTGGCCAATCCGTTGCCATACGGAACCCTGTTAAACGTGAACATACCAAAGACCGAGAATATAAAAGGTATTCGCATTAGCCGTCAGGCCAGTGCAAAATATGCTGAGAATTTTGATGAGCGCACCGACCCCTCCGGAAGAACGTATTATTGGATGACCGGTAAATTTATCAATATGGACAAGGATGATAATGAAACAGATTTATGGGCCATAGAAAATGACTATGTTAGCGTGGTGCCTACAAAGTTTGACCTGACTTCCAATGGAGTGATTCAACATTTAAAACATTTATTGCCATGAACCACAGGAAACAATTACTAATAGGTTTGTTGATTGGATTATTTGCTGCTTTTCTGATTTCTTTTATTGTATTTCTGGGCACCAATCCCGGTTTTACATTTGCTGACTATTTTAATATTTATGTCAACGGAAAATTGCTGGCACCTATATTGAGCGTGGCTTTGGTGGGTAATCTCGGACTTTTTTTCCTGTTTCTGAAAATCGATAAGGATACCATTAGCAGGGGTATATTAGCTTCAACCATTATTGTAGGGGTCTTGATTTTTATTCTGAAATTTATTTAATCTGAAACTTTAATCTATAAAAACGGTGAGGTTCAATGTAAAATCTTTTTGTTTTTTGAGCATACTTTGTCTTGTTATCGGTGCATCTGCCCAGAATGAAAACAGATGGTCGTTGGGAATCAGTTTTTCTCCGGATTTATGTTATCGCAGTTTGACTAATAGTTCGGGAGACGATACTTATCAGATAATTTTGCAAGACAGAAATAGTTCGGAATTTCATAAGATAGGGATGACAGGCGGTCTAAATATAAAATACAGTTTGAGTAAAAAAATTTCTTTCGAATCGGGGATTTTGTATTCCAACAAAGGATATTCTTCACAAGGAAAATTTTTATTTGGAGATCAAATTGACCCTGTTACTGGGGTTAGAAGTTTAGGGGTCATAACCTATCATTATAAATATGTGGACATACCTTTCAAAGTTAATTTTGTTTTAACAGATCTAGAAAAGATTCATTTCTACTTGACAGGTGGGCTAGTTGGAAATATATTTTTGAAAGGGAAAATGGAATATTATTATACTGATAGGGATGGTACAAAACACACTGAAGCGATTTTGGATTATCAAAGTCGTAAATTTAATATATCACCATTTATAGGTATTGGTATACAATTGCGCAAGCACAAGCGGACCAGCATTCAAATAGAACCATTATACAGACGCCAGCTGTTTTCTACTCACAATGCACCTATACATGAATATTTGTGGAATTTTGGTGTGAATGCTGTGGTATACTATAAGTTGTAACTAAAATAATTAGTCCTTTATTTTTGGTCTGAAGCTTGATTTTTTATCAAAATAACTTCTTTCATGCCTCTTACCCGATCTGTTTTACCAATCCGGGACCCTCATAAATAAATCCTGTATATACCTGCAAAAGTCCTGCACCACTAGTCAGTTTTTCTTTTGCATCTGCTTCGCTATGGATACCTCCAACACCTATCATAGGTACCTTGCCTTCAAATTTCATGTTGAGATATTTCAGCACCTGAGTAGATTGTTCTTTCAGCGGTTTGCCACTCAATCCTCCAGCACCTATTTTTTCTATATCATGGGTATCTGTTTTTAATCCTTCTCGGTTGATGGTGGTATTGGTCGCCACAATACCGTCGATGCCTGTTTCTAAAGTCAATGCAACAATATCGTCCAGTTGTTCAGGGCTTAGATCGGGTGCGATTTTTAGCATTACCGGCAGTTTTTTGAATCCGTTCTGAATAAACGCTTTCCTGATGTCTAACAGCGCATTCAGAATGGCCGTAAGAGGTTCTTTGTCTTGCAGGGCCCTCAGTCCCGGTGTATTTGGACTGCTAACATTCACGGTAAAATAATCGACATACGGATAGAGTTCATTAAAACAGATTTTATAGTCGTTAATGGCCTCTTCATTGGGCGTCACCTTGTTTTTGCCGATGTTTCCACCTACTATAAGTCCTTCAGGCCTGTTTTTTAAACGTTCTCTAATCATTTCAACCCCGTCATTATTAAAACCCATGCGGTTGATAATCGCTTCATCTTTTATCAATCTGAAAAGTCTAGGTTGTTCGTTGCCGGGCTGCCCTTTAGGTGTTACCGTGCCAATTTCAACATGCCCGAAACCCAGTGCCTGCATCACCTCTAGATATTTGGCATTTTTGTCAAATCCTGCTGCAAGTCCAACCCGGTTTGGGAACAGTATGCCCAAAAAGGTAACAGGATGCGGATGTGGATTGCGGTATATCCGGCGAATGAAATAACCCAGCAATGGAACTTTCAGAAAAAAGGACATCAGGTTAAGGGTCACATAATGGGCTTTTTCGGCCGACATCATAAACAGGAAATATCTTGCAATTTTAAACATTCTTAGGTGGTGTAATGCTGACTGCAAATAACTGCAATTTTATCAGGAAAAGAAAAACAAATCAAGGGATGAGGTTACAGGCAAGAGACGGAAAGAAAAAAAACAGATTTGATTGCCCTTAAAATGAGAGGTATAGGAATGTAATTTGTGTTTTGTACTTGATTTTGGAGCGAAGCATATCAAACCGTTAAATTATCCGCCTTAATTTCCTTTTTCAAATTCGGTTTCCATGTGAATTTTAACTAAATTTGCGTCGATTTTTTTAAGATATAGAATGAAATCTATCCCCAACAAATGGTATAAGGTATTGGCAGTTTTGTTGATAGGTTATGCCCTGATTTATGGTTTATTGATTAAATTACCTTCGGATGTGGGTGTTTTGGATGAAACCATCAGAAATCTTTTTTACCATGTACCCATGTGGTTTGGTATGATGCTGGTGATGCTGGCAGCCTGGATAAACAGCATGATGTATCTGAGCAAACCTTCTGTAAAACGCAATATTTATGCCTCTGAATTAACGAATGTGGGCCTATTGATGGGTTTTTGCGGTTTGTTCACCGGAATGTTCTGGGCTTATAATACCTGGGGACAACCCTGGACCAATGATCCCAAATTAAACGGTGTAGCGGCAGGCATGGCTATGTATGGCGGCTATTGGTTATTGCAGAAATCTGTAAATGACCCTGAAAAAGGTGCAAGATTGGCCGCCGTTTACAATGTGTTTGTATTTCCATTGTTCATCGCATTGATTTATGTGATGCCAAAACTATCCCAGTTCAGTATACATCCGGGAAGCGGTGAGTCTGTTAATTTTAAATCGTATAATAAGACAAATAATATGGAACTTGTATTTTATCCCGCTGTTATAGGCTGGACACTTTTATTTGTCTGGATTGCTGAAGTGAGAACACGTTACCAATTAGTTAAATTACAAAAAGAAGATGAAGAAAATATTTCTAAGCATGTTATTTCTTAGTGCCTTGTTGTCTTTGCAGGCTCAGGATGCAACAGAATCCCTTTTCAGGAGTTCCGGTAAAATTTACGTGGTAGTGGGAATTATCACGATCATATTTTTATTGATTGTGTTGTACCTCGTTCGCCTCGATAAAAAAATAACAAAGTTGGAAAACAAACGCAAATAAACATGAAACCTGTACACATTGTTATTCTGGTCGCCATATCTATTGGTCTGGCCATTGCTGTTAGTTTTTACGGTGATACCAGCAGATATGTCTGTTTTGCAGAAGCTGATGCCATCGTGGCGGAAAGGCCAAATATGAAACTACATGTGGTGACCACGCTGAGCAAAGATAAACCTCAGGTATATGACCCTCAGGTAGATGCCGATTATTTTGAATTTTATGCAAGTGATACAGCAGGGATGGAGAAAAAAGTAGTGTACAGAAATTCCAAACCTCAGGACATGGATAAAACAGATAAAATAGTGCTGATTGGTTATAGTCGCGGAGATCATTTTGAAGCCGTGGAAATCCTGAAAAAATGTCCAAGTAAATACGAAAAAAAATAATCTTGGAAACCATTGTCTTTAATAACGAGCACCTATTTATAGGTAACCTGGGTCATTTTGCTGTAGTGTTGGCGTTTGTCGCTGCCATTGTTTCGGCTTTCTCATACGCCTTGTCCGTG
>Ga0123337_10004381_pt1 | contig 14430 bp, 12 predicted proteins | sample frozenSSSSmetaG_FD_89792 | JGI IMG/M metagenome (GOLD analysis project Ga0123337, IMG submission 89792) | Glacier valley bacterial and archeal communities from Borup Fiord, Nunavut, Canada, to study Microbial Dark Matter (Phase II) -... | ecosystem: Environmental > Aquatic > Freshwater > Ice >... | reverse complement strand
TTTAGTAGTAATTTGGTAAAGTGGTCAATGAATTAAGAAATTTACAAAAGTAGGTGTCAAAAAAGCGACGCGTCGCGATGCTCGCTTAGGTGGGCGGAGAGTAATGGCCCCAACTCTTACGATTCTGGGCTCCCGTCTATTATTTACTTCGTAGGTTGCTCGCGAGTTTCAGTGTCTCCTGTGATTCAACTAGGGCGTCTTATCGGCCACCACGTGTTCCACCACTGAATTCGTTGCGACTTGATTGTCTATTATCACATTGCAGAACTTATTCGTATAACTTATCGAGTTCGTACCGCAAATGACAAGGAGCGACATTAACGTCTACACCAATTCTCAGGATGAAACTCGATTCCAAAGGCTATGCAGAGGGTGTTGATGACACTGAAGCCGTGGCCCATTCCTCGTCGCCTCTCCCGCATTTGTCTTCATCTACAAAGGCAGGCCACCAGCATCTGCTTGTACGCAGGCCTTCAGTGCCATTATGGCAAGTCGCAATCGCCGTGGCTCTGCTATTGACCAACTATTTCCTAGCCCAGTACGACAAATTCATCCTGTCCTATTTCCAATCCGAGGTTACGTCCTCCCTCTCTATGACCTTGTCTGAATATGGCATTCTTTCTGGATATGCAACCGGCATCGTCTATGCCCTTCTTGCCATCCCCGTTGCCTACCTGGCCGACTATACTGGGTATCGAGTGTGGATATTGTTTGCCTCTGCCGTCTGGTGGAGCCTGTGTGTGATATTTCAAGGCTTGAGTCACAACTTCTGGCAAATTTTGCTGGCAAGGATCGGAATGGGGATTGGACAAGCGCCTGTTGAGGCCCTGAGTGTCAGCTTAATCAGCGATTTGGTTGGGAAAGAATGGGTGTTCTTTGCTGAAAGGTAATACTGGTCCCTTGCGGGCAGCGTCCGAAGACTTCTAATTCGACGACAGTGTTCTCTATGTGGGTGTCTATGTTGGAGAGGCCATTAGTGCCCAGATTGCGACTGCATTTAAGAAGACGGACACGCCATGGAATACTGCAATGAAGGCCATTGGAATTGTTGGATTGGTCGTTGCTGTACTCGTCCGTGCCGCTATCCGAGAGCCTGCCCGACAACCATCTTTGAAGCAGGGAGAAGAAAGCTTTGAGATCGATAACCCCATACATGCTCATACCGCCAAAACCGATTTAATGGCAACTCTCAAACATGTGCTACAGATGCGATCATTCTGGCTACTCACAATTTCTGCTGGCTTCCGACAGCTCTCAGGCAATGTTTTTGGATACTATATGCCAGGTTATCTCTCTTCTATCTACCCCTCTCAGGCGAACCTTCTCTCGAATTATGGCATTATTGTTGGCGTGGTCGGCTCCTTCTCCGTTGTGGCCGGGGGCCTAATCTCATCATTTCTCTCGCGCAAGACTGTCATGACACCTCTGTATATGACTGCATTTGGGGGCATGGTCTCAAGCATTTTTGTTGTTCTCATGATCTTCTCTAAGGCCATTGCAGGGGGGGATGAGTCGGGAGGTACTATTGTTCTTTACGGCGTCATGAGTGCTGCATATCTCACAGCCGAGACCTGGCTAGGGGCTTTCAACTCCTTACTCGTTCTACTTCTTCCTCCGCAGTACAAGACCTTTGGTTTAGCCATCTACATGAGCACTATCGTTTTGATGTACTCCACTGGGCCGCAGATAATGGCACTCGCGTTGCGGAACATCGACGTAAACAGCGAAGGATATGTCAAGAGAGTCCGCATCGTTCTGGCTGTCTTGATCCCTCTTGGATATTGGCTTGCTGGTATTGGGTTTCTCTTTTGCATTAGAAAGGTCGGGCTAGATATACAAGGCGATTATGTGCAGCAAGGAGAGATGTCGCCGACGAGGAAGTTGTCACTTACTGCGTTTGCAGTGCTATTAGGATGTCTCGTTGTAGCGCTTTTCGTGACTAGTTTGCTCTTCAGGTAGATACCACCATCAGGAAAACTTGAAATACAAAGGAGGGCACTCTTATTTGCCGTAATAACTTGCATTCCGAATAGTGTTTATGGGAGCTTATTGTCACTAAAATGTTGGAAGGAATCAATATTTGGGGTGGTGACGGCGGTCTCCGTGAGAATATGAGAATTCCATGGAGACGACGGCTCAATACATAAGGATTCTCAAACCCTTATACAAACGCTGTAGCTCATGCAAACGCCGTGTCCTATACAAATAGCAGTTCATAGCTCAGATAGTTTCATTCAATCTATCCATTCTTGCTACGCTATCTACATGACTATTTACAGCATAAAACACCACGAGTTCGAAACGCTCTGATCTACCTGTAGTCATGGCATCTTCTGATTTCCCAGACGCTGATCGAAACGCCTCAGCGATGGAATCACAAAACAAACCCTTTGTGCAATCCCTATGATCACCGCAACGCTCATTCCCCAGCATAACAGCGTCAAGTACTGCGGCCAAACGAACATGGCCGTAAAGATCAAGCCACTTTCCAGGCCCTCAATCAACGCCGGCCGCATGGCAACACTCGTCAACTCGTCGTCCGGCTTCGCAGCAACAACAGCACTGATATAAAACAGTACAAAATTGTTAATGTGAAAGGTGGCTTCCAGCATTGCGACAGCTCTCCAATCCACGCTCATCGACGAGATAGGATCTACGGCGTCTGCTAGCCTCCTTTCGTGGCCATATGCGAGCATGGCCGGGATAAGAGAGTAAATGATGAAGTCGCCGAGGAGGTCTAGAAACCCCCCGAGAGCTGTAGCTGTGCCTCGCATGCGTGCCAATGTACCGTCGGCACCATCGAGGAGACGATTGAGGAGCCAGAAAATGAGTGGCCAGTGGCTTGACGGGGAGGTCGAAAGGGCCGCGGTGCCTACCGCAAGCAGGCCTGAAACGAATGCGGCTAGTGTTATGTGGTTTGGGGTGGTTCCTGATGGGAGGATTCGACAGAGAGGCGTTCCGATGCAATCTTTTAGATGACGGAGATAATTGTCGTACATGATTTTGGTGCTGAGGGGAGAATAGAGAAGGAAAAGATGATCTTTTCACTGTAAAGGCACGAACGAGGATGCGCCAATTATCGAGTAAGTGCACCTTGGAGCTTGTGCACTAGGTAACTGCAAGGAACGGAATAATGATGGCCTGATCTTCAGACGCAATGACAAATACTCAAAACACGACTTTCCTTTTCTGGTGACTAGCTGAACCTTAAAAGTTGAATTACCCCGCCACCAGCGATAACGAAGTCAGATTTCCTTACTTTGCTACCCCGCTATCACCAGTTAGGTACTCATTCTCTCTTTCGGTGAAGACGTCTTGCTCTTGCAACTTCCATCAACCCATATTCCGCACTCATCTCACCCCAACTCGACCATACCATCCATCAGCAACGACTTCGAGGATGGGTTGTCCTTTCTCCTCCGTTACCACACCACGTATAATCGTAGGGACATTTATCCTCACGGCCATCTTCCTTCCTACTCTCTATTCGCCTGTAATAGCGGCATTCTATACCTGGCTGTTCAATTCCCGAGTTTACAGTTGTTCATTATTCGAAACTGGGGAGATTCTTCTCCTTTACGCCATCATCGAGCCTATATACACCTACAGATTTGCCCGGAACCCATCTCTTCGCATAGATGTGCGACCACAAAGCGAGCATGGTTCCAAGCCTCTCCTTCCTCATTTGAAACGGCCCACAAGACGATTGATCGAGATTGGAAAATCCATTCTTCCACTTGCAACTCTCGACTTGATCCTCATCAAGAAGTACGCAGGTGTAGCAGTGCCAGAGATCAGACGAAGCGGGGGTTATGAGCCTTCTCCCATCGGCCAAGGAAATATCAGCGGTTCATTCCTCGCACCTACAGTCCACAGGTTCTCTTGGAGGTCGCGGCTGCAGCTTGTACGAGCTCTACCAACAGATATACCCTCTAGCCGACGCATTGTCTTGGAGCTGCTGGTGGCCTTCTTCATCTACGATACCTTGTTCTTCTTGATCCATATAGCCTTCCACCGCGTTCCCAATCTACGGCGGGTTCATCATCCTCACCACACCCACGCCGAGATCAACCCGCAGGTTACGAATCGGCTTTCCATCATTGAGCGCGTCGCCCTGATTTTGTTGGCCAATTTCTCATTGAACATCATTGGTGGTCATGTGCTGACTCGCACCCTATTTGTCCCGATTTTTGTGTACCTGTTGGTGGAGGTACACTCTGGGATGGATCTAGAATGGGGATACGATAAAATTATGCCGTTCGGACTTGGGGCTGGTAGTAGGAAGCATGCGGTGCATCATAGGGTTGGAGAAGGCCATTATCAACCATTCTTTTGTTGGTGGGATGATGGACTAGTATTGGCTGAACAAATGTTCAGAAACAAAAAGACTACTAATTCCTAGACTAAACAGGTAGCGATTCAAATTTTTCTGCATCATCCTTCTTATAATGATGAAATCTCTGAGCATCCCGATGAGAATTGCCATTGAATTTCCCCTAGATACTGAATAGTGTTGAATAAAGTGTTTGGTGCCCGTAGGCACCCGGGCATTCTCCGTTCTGAGAATGCATGAGAAACAGAAACATCATGACGATGCATGGAAACTTCCATGCATCAAACACCGGCCTTTGAGCCTTTATTTCTGGCTCTCTATATTATGAGAGCCCTAGACTAGATTAGATAGATTTACAATTCAATCACTTCAACAAATAGAGGGTCTTGCGATACAGTTCCGTCGCCCGTTTATTAGCACGTTTGACAGAATCTTGCCCAAAAAACTCGAAGCCTGAAACTTTAGCGATTAAAAGTCTTAAAAGAGAGCTACGTACAGTTTGTCGAAACCACCGATTACATGAATCCTCCCTCATATCTCTACAATGTCAACCCCGAACACCCCACTTTCACTCGCCCCCCAAATAACCCTCCTCAGCTCAATCATCGCCTATCCCCTCCTATTCTACCTCGTGACTCCCCGCAACGCGACCGCATCACGATTCACCAAATCCCGCGAAGTGATCTCCATCCTCCACTGCACCCTCGCGACTCTCGCATCAGCATACGAGCTCCAAAGACGATATAGAGATTGGGATGGCAATTCCACCTCTTCTTCCCTCACGGGAATTGACAGACCCGCATCCAGGCCTGGCACCAAGCTCGGAGGGGGTCTGGATGGCAATGCCGCCGCAACCAATCTAGAATATGGAGCAAACTCGCCACTCATCACAACGCGTTCCATTCTCGGGAATAGCATCACCGCCTTCGAGATGGGATATCTAGTCCAAGACGCCGTGATCCTAATCCTTGCCGCGCGACTGCGAGCACGAGATGCGGGCGGGAGAGGGAAGTCCCTGGTCAAGGAGATAAATTGGACGGTGCTGGGGTGGCATCATGCGGGTCTCTCGAGCGCGCTGGGGGTGTTGCAGTGGTATATTGCGCGGGGAAGGGAGAAGGGGATTATGGTTATTTTGATGCTGATGCTTATGAATGCTTCGTGAGTGGATTTGTTTTGTTCAGCCAGGCAGATTGGTGGTGATTTAGGACTTGTATGGCGATATGTGCTGACTGGACCTGTAGAACACCAGTTGGTACGCTGCATTGGTATTTGGTCAACTTCCATCCTTCACGGCCGAAGGACATTATGATCGCAAATGCCGTGTATCTCATGATGTATGGTACCTTCCGAGTGGGTATCGTGTACTACATCTTGCACGTCTTTGGGTCTCAGACTGGGCACTCGGCAGTAGAAGCCTTTTTGAGGCTTCGTACATCTTGTCGCTTGGGTACCGCTACGATAGGTGTTGCGAACTCGGTATGGTTTATTCTCGGCGTTAGGAAGTTCGTCAGACGTTACCTGAGCAATGTCACGCGGAGAAAGGGTCTATGATGCACTTATTGAGGGTTCTTAGTACCAATTATACGGAGTGATACATCAATGTGTGATTTACTTCTGATAGTGCAAGAATCTCTGACCAAAGTCTCCTGGATTCAAGGTGTGATCTGAGATGATCACTATTATGACCTATTTGCCTCTGTCTACACGCACAAGAATCGCTTCCTTTGGCCTTTGACAAGGCAATTGCTTCAAATCTCTAGCAAATGCTTCTGTAACTACACCAGCATCCCAACCTAGCCAGCCTCGAACCCCTTCTGCAGTAACAGAACCGTCCAGATTGAAATTAGCATCTAGCGCGGCTGTTGCGACGGAGTTCACAATCTCCCTGATGATATGTTGGCCGAGACAAGTCTTCGAACCGGAGCCGAATGCATAGCCTGGCTTGGTCTCGGCTTGTGATATGAATCTCTCCGGTAAGAACTTCTCCGCTAGTTCGTAGGCAGCCTTGTCGCGTGCAGCGCCCACGAAGTATAGCCAGATATCCCAGCCGGCAGGGATAAGTGTGGGAGGCTGACCTGGAGATACCAAAACCACATCCTGTTGTACCCGACGCATGACACCAACGACTGGTGGGCTGAGTCGCTCAGTCTCGAGCAAGATACTGTTCAGTAGGATGTTTCGGTTTGCCGGATCTTCGGTTCGGACCCGAGTTGCAAGTGATGGCTTACACGGCAGCATGAAGAGATTCAACATGCTGGCAGTCAAGAGAGAAGCAAGCGCCTTGACCGCAATAGAGCTTGTGAACATGAGTGCGTTAGCTGATATTTCGTCCTTATCGAGCTTCTCCTGCCGTAGGAATGGACATGCATTGTCTTGCGACGCGATGTGATCTTTGAGCAACGTTTGAAGCTTCTGGCGTGCCTCGATACCTCTAGATCGTGGGGAGCGCCAGAATGGAGTAACTATTGAGACGGGCATTAAAGAGAACTGTCCTCGAAGCAGGGTTTCTTGGAGTGACTCGACTGTTGAATATGCCTTGTCGGTCGGCGAAAGCTGGAGAAACACGCTAAGTAGCACCCGCCATGAGAAATCCTTCATGCTGTCGTAGATATCAATGCTGTCGCCATGACTCCAGGAGCTAAAATGATCGTTTGCAATATCACGAATTGTTTTGGAAGTATCTGTGGGAAGAGATGATAATTGTTCTTCCCATGATTTTCGTTTAGAATGGTGATCGGGCTGGTCAATCAAGAGTATATTCGGCGGCGGGAAGAAGTCTGACATGAGCTGAAGATATGCAGGTCGGACAGCAAACGTGTCTGGACCTATGGTCTGTCCCTGTATCGCAGCCGTGACCGAATTCTGATGCTCTCCACTGCCGACTTTCAAGACGTCCTGACATATCTGATGAGAAGACACGACTGCAACATTCCTGTTGAGGATCCTCGCGCGAACTATCCACGATGATGAGGCCCCTCCTTCCCGCGGAGCCTGGTCTGATAGGCGTGAAGCTGCATCTCGGGCTCGAGAGGCAATGAATAATTCGGGGGAGGAATGGAATGAGAGGCTTTGAGAGAGGGTGGAGAGAATAGAAAAGTCTCCAAGAGGAAGTCGAGGTGTTTGACCTCCAGACATCATATAACTTGAGCTCATAAAACCCGATGGCCGATGGTAAGGGAGAAGTAAGAGAGCAGCGGCCCTGGGGTCCAGGGCGGTTATGTCATCACTACCGCCGTCGGTGAATGCCACACACAAAATGCCGGCAACCACTAGCCTACGCTCCCTAATCGAGCTGCATTTTCCGGAGAGATCCTACACCATAAAGACTTTGGGCAGTCTTCGTTGCTCGAAAATCCGCGAATGGTCAATGTCGCTGTTCTTGGAGGAGGGAAGTCAGCAGCAGGTGTGGTCTACGCTTGCGCGAAGGCTAGCAAGTCCCTCTCATGGATCGGTAATCCCCGTATAAAACTCCATATGAATCATGCGCCGTGATTATCATCTCTTCAAGACACACAGGACAAAGGGGCAAGTGATTACCAGTTTGATTGATCGATCTTCACGGGTTAAAATTTGTGATTTGGAATCAAAAAGGGATGAAAGATGCAGTAATGACGCTAGCTATACCCCGTATTTGGAATCAAACGTGCGCATAGTGTGCTTTGAAAACACACGAACCAGCCACTACTACTTTGCACCATCGGCTAAAAGCACGCGATTATTTCACCCCTCACGCTAGCCAAGAAGCTACAAAGCCTTCAAACTTTGCATAAAAGCTTTTGATATTTGGGTGTAGAAAGAAAATGAGTCAAGCGACTGTGACAAAATATTTTTAGCAAAGAACGTAATGACTATCCAGGCAATTAAAAGAATTGTACGGGATTTTTCACCCGCGTAAGGCTCTTTCAGTATTTCCATTTCACTTAGATCAATGCCTTTTCAAAATTTTCATTATCTAAACTGTCGTAAAGCCCATTCAACTAATACCAAAACAGATGGTTCTCAGTGTCGATGGGTACGGGCGTATTATCTGAGCTGGTTCATCAACTGCCATATAATGGAATCTGGCTCTACTGGCTATCAGTAATCTTGTTCGTCCTGAACTTGATTCTATTCACCATCGCAGTTTCTTTCAGCCTATTACGCTACTTTATCTACCCGGAAGCTTGGAAGGCCATGCTAAAGCATCCTGTCCAATCCTTTGCCTTAGCAATGATACCCATGGCCTTTGCAACGTTAATCAATATGACAGTGTTTGTTTGTGTGCCTATCTGGGGTTATTCGCTGGTTTTAATATCGTGGATTATGTGGTGGGTTGATGTTGTAGCCTCAGGAGCAGTCTGCTTCTTCTTCATTTTCGACATGTAAGCAAATCTTCTCGTTAGAAAACTTGTGCAAAGGTATATTTATAGAAGTGTCAGATCTAACATTTAACAGTTTTTGGACACACAAGGTAAATTTCTTGAACATGACTACAGCCTCGCTCTTCCCAGTTCTTCCCGCAATCGTTGCCGCCAGCTCTGGAGGCATCCTTGCCCCTGTTCTGCCAGATGCCGAGCACGCCAAATTGACCATAATTGTCAGCTACGTCTTTTGGGGTACTGGAGTACCCCCAGCAATGGCAATTCTCATTCTATATATCTATAGAATAATAGAACACAAATTACCGGCAAAGGAGCAAATGGCATCAATGTTTCTCCCACTAGGCCCTTTTGGCTTGGGAGCCTTTGGGTAAGGCCGTATATTCAAATCTCACTTATATACTGGGACTGACAAACATAGGTTGATCCAACTTGGCAAGGCCAGTATTGGCCTATCCTTGGTGGTAGGTCTACCTACTCTAAACCGATAACCTCTTCCACCCATGCTCACCACCTTTAGAATGAAATGTACGACTTCGACCTAGGACGGATACTATATGCAGTAGGGCTGCTCATCGCCTTGATTATGTGGGGTTCTGGTCTTCTGTGGCTCTTCGTCGCAACTGGTTCGATGATTAGATCAAGAGCTACATTTGCAATGGAATGGTGGGGTGCATCTTTCCCAGTGGGTGCGTACAATTGCAAATGTTACTCAAACCATATCACGAAGCCGTCGTTAACCGGATAGATAATATTAGGCGTCTTTGGACTAGCTACAATTCTCCTTGGCCAGGAGCTCAAGTCAAGTTTCTTCGATATTTTCGGTACAGTCAGTCTCCATTTCTACAGAAAGTGTTAGTCAGGAGCTGACGGTGCTCTGTTCCAATAGATCATATCCATTACTCTTACGCTCTTCTGGTTTGTAGTTGTTCTCGGGACGGTGAGAAAGATCTTAAGCAAGGAAATATATTCTACATCATACATGGCAGACATCTTAAATGAAGATGGCATTCGTAGTCATAGTACAGAAATGGCTTAGACGCCCTTAGTTTCTAGAGCACAGTGTCACCCTACAAAAGCGCTGCAACAGCGCCAGGCTCGGTGAACCATTTATGTTCGACCTCTACGAGGCGTGATTGACCGGCTGATGGAACAGCGATCCCAGGAATCCCAGGACATGGACGCAAAACTGCTCGAGCTGCTGATCCCTCACTAGAAGGGACACCCGATCACTTATAACCACTACTTTACGGAGACCATCCAAAACATCAGGGAGAAACTTGGGGTTAGGGTTAGCCTCGAAGCCAAAGTCATGCGAAGGCTGACAAGATTGTTTGGATGTCAAAATCTCCTCTGCCATGTGAAGCTCGTATGCGAGTGTGTTGATTGATTGATTCATTTATTCGTACTCGGTTCCAGCCGCCTGTATGGCAGCTATGCCGGTAGGTCCAGCTTCGGCGCCAGTTGCCGAGGTGCATTTTACCACGTTCGGTAGGTGCACCTCACTTCATCAGCCCTATAGAGTGACCAAAATCACAGTGAGTGATGATGGAACACCAGGGAGTAGTTGACGGTGCAAGCTGTGGGCAGTGTTGCCAACAGTTAGTCAGCTATACCGGTCCTCTATATCAGAGCCAGAGGTATCATTGACGTGATCTTCGTCATCAATATCATCGGTGCTTTCACTATGATCTTCGCTGCACTTCGTCCTAAGGTCTGTTTCAATCTTGTCATCATCATCGTTCTCAGTGGAACCGGGCTATGCTTCCTCGTCGCTTTCCCCTCCCATTGATTTCGGCTGACATTTATCGGTCTTGTCTTCGTTTATTGGGACTCCTTCGGCCTCACAGACAGGACTGGCATCCTCAACACTTCCCCAACAGAAGCCACTCTCTGTCTCCAGCTCGCTCACGTTTAGAGAAGCAAGCGGCGGCGTGTCATTCACGTCCGTCAAAGCATGGTCTCCCGCTCAAGAACAGGCACCGACGATCCAGGCACCGACGATCCTTGGTATCCGCATCAGCTGCATATACGACACCCACTTTCTAGGCGGGATCCATCGAAAACGGAGACGCCGAGGAGTTGCCATGATGTGTTTTGTCGACAGCCCCTGAATCAGTCCGTTCGAAATAGTCCTAACAAAGAGCAACGTACATGTGGCTCGTTCGCACTAAGACCGAGGTTCTATGGCTCTTAGCTGCCGCCATTCTTCGTTAGACCACAGATACGACAGCAGATGTTCAGCTGTGTGGATATGTAGAGGACTGCGGCAAGGAGATACGTACGGCTAAAACACTTAACAAATCAGTAAGGGGAGATCATATGGGAGAATTGACCGGGCCACGGCCAGCTAAGCTGACTGCCCACCACATCAGCTGCTGAAAGGGGTATAGTTTTTATGCTCTCATGGAGGTAAGTGACAGACGGCAGGAACCATGAAGCGCAAGGCAGACTCCTGCCCGTCATCTATAAGAAGGCGGTCGACATCGACGTGGGACGTTGTTTGTCTGTTTAAATCTCAGCTAGAGTCTTGTTCGACAAAATGAGTTCATTAGCCAAGAGAAATCAGTCTTGTCACTAGTGATCCTCATGCGTCATCTGTGCTAGTAAGTCCAAGACAAGAATGTATCATGCGTTTGCAGATAACCGCAGAGAACTAACGTGGATATGGAAGGTAAAGTCCCATTCTTCTTCCAACTAGACTGCGAACGGTATTAACGTCCTGAGAAGGAAAGATCACTTAGCTTGAAAGACAAAGCAAAAATTAGAGGGTTAGTTCCAGTCGTTTTCGTCGTATCGTCCGCTTACTGACATCTTCAAGAAGAGTGCAAAAGCCTAGAGAAGTCCGCAATCGCCTATGAACATCATAATCAAACACTGAAGATTGAGAAAAGACTTAGGGAACAACAATCCGAGGACATTATCGAGGAAGGTATTAGGTCTGACACAGAGTCGGCGGACGAAGCGAAGCAGGGTGAGGAGTGAGTCAGACGAAAGTTCTCCCTCTACCTCGAAGTGTTCGTCGTGCCAATCTGGGCGTTGAGCAACTGTCTGTGCCAATTAACAAGAGCGCTCGATTCATTATTCTGTCTAAATCAATCATTGCTATTATTCTGTGGATTTGAGCGTTTGAGCTCAGTTTTTGCTTGGCCGTGCGTCCAGATCCTCGATCTCTGTTGCAGGTCTCGTCAGACATCTGGCCCATCCATTGTATTGCTGTAGTGCCATGGACTCTCGTAGAAGAGATAATATTGCGACGGGCAGTTTGTCGGGACTAAGACCAAATAGCTGTTGAGATTGAAAGTTGCGGTGCAACCTGCGCATTGTATAAAATTGAATTGATTGATTATCTAGACTAGGAAAAGGCTCTCATAATATAGAGAGTCTGAAAACAAAGGCTCAAAGAGCCATGCACGGAGGATTCTCATGAATCCTCCAAACAGAGAATCCCCGGGTGCCTACAGGCACCAAACCCAAACCCCCTTTATTCAACAATAGCTAGAATCAAAATATTTGTTTCGTAACGGGAGGGACAGTGTCGCGCGGCTAAAACCTTCCATTATTCTCAAGTCGAAGTGATTTAAAGGCCATCTCCTGCTTCTAGTAGCGTATCGAAACAAAATCTCCATGTCTACCTATTATCTTCCGAATCTCATCATCGTTCTTCAATTGTGACTAGCACGATGCAGAGGATTTCGAAATAAGAGCTCGTAGAGTTAAGTGAGTTGATGATGGCGTGCTTGGCGTGTTATCGTATGTAACAGCAATAAGTCTAGCGACTGTTTTTACAGCAATTTTGATTAACTGAGGTTCTCCACCCCAAGTGTCATATGCTTGTGACAGGGCCATCGATCGATAGCTTTTCTAATGAAAGCTGCTTTAATACGTCGGCGCATAAGCGCTCGGCGAGGACGTGAACGTTCGCATGGAGTAGACAGGAATCATCTAAGCCAGCCTTCTTAGGATTAGAACTAGCATCGACATAATAGTCGTCGAGATAGAGGTGTTCGACATATTTTTGCGAAGGCATCCTCGCGATCGACCTCTGCCGACAATGTGATGCATCGAGATTTCGATTCTTGCGTTCTACATCGGAGTATTGCGGCGAAGTAAGGGGTCCGGTCAACGAGGAGAGCTTCGTGGAGGTGATACTCGACTCTTTCAAGACCAACGATGATGAGAATTGTCGCAGAAGTGAAGCCGCTGTGCAACGCTTTAATCAGTCGTTAAATTGTTGTGGCTTTCTAAGGTCTACCTTGCAAATGAGGTTTCGGGCAGCGCACCGTTAGTAAGTGTTCTGGCTAGCTTCTTTGACTTCATCTTCTTCACTCTATGTGCCGTAATTTGGGAAATGGAAGTCGTGGGTTCTGATAGTTGGGGAGGATGAGAAAAAGACAAGTGATGCGGAGAAGGGTGCGCGATGGGGAGAGAGAGTGGCACATCTGCGTGGACTAGAGTTGGACTTTTGGTTGGTGTAGGACGTAATGGCCCGCAGATGGCACCTATGGAACGTTCATAATGTAGCGGAATGGAAGTTAAGTTGAATTAGGCATTGAATAAGTCTAAAGCTTATGGATGGCAGAGCGGACGGGATGCCCAATTCTCTCCAGTCTATGGTCGTATGTGACTGTTCTGGTGATATTCATTCTCATTTACAGTCTCATTTAGACATGCCAAAGTCTTCAGCGCTCTCATATCGAGTCGTCAGGGCTTGTCTGGGCCATCGGGAGTGGCCAGTAACTCTACAGAATAACAGGTGAATACCTCTTTTGAAACGAAACCTCCCCCCCAGGGGCGAACCCCTTGTGCAAAAATTTCTAATCATCTGTTTATCGCGAGAATTAATGAGGGTGTAGATCTCCCATCGTCTTTCGTATTATCAGAGACTGAGAATGGGCGAACGGTGGGGTATTTCAATGCGTGATGCGGGGGACAGTGGGGTTCCCGTGTACTTATACTTATCTGGCGGCTCGCCATCTCTCGAACGCCATCTATCCGCCTCTCGCAACAACCACAACAAACAACCACAACCGCGCCTCCAACGAGCACCTTTCCTTTCCCTCCGCGATACTCCAATCCACGCCAGCACCTAAATCTCCTCGTCTCTCTCTCAATCACCACCATACCGCCCCACCGTCTTCGCCAGGTGCTCCGCACCATGTCCACCGCCTCCCCTCCACCCTCCCCCCCAGCACCCTGGCGGCACCCCCTCCTCGCCCACCTCAACCTCCTCTCTCCTCCCACCTTCGTCCTCTCCACCCTCCATCCCTCCCCCTCCTCCTCTCCCCCCTTCCAGCCCCGCGCACGCACCTGCATCCACCGCGGCCTCCTCTGCTCCCTGCCTCCCAACGCGCACACCACGGCGCCCCAAAACCCCGCGGTCTACGAGAGCGATCTGCTGACGTTTACTACGCATGGGCGGAGTGGGAAGGTGGGGGATTTGCTCGGGGGCAGCGGCGGAGGGGAGGCGGGCGAGAGAGGCAGTGGAGGAGGCGGCCCCGTCGAGGCGGTCTTCTGGGTCCCTGCGGCGATGACGCAGTGGCGCGTGCGCGGGGATGCGTGGGTGCTGGGCCCGGATATTGAGGGGGAGACGGGAGAAGCGGCGGTGGTGAGGGAGAAGCTGAGGGGGAGGATGAGGGTGCTGGATCCGAGTAGGGAGGGGGAGTGGAGCTGGGCGCGCGAGGTCGGGGCGCATTGGGGGAATCTGAGTCCGGTGATGAGGAGGAGTTTTGGGGGGAT
>Ga0123337_10004377_pt1 | contig 14440 bp, 14 predicted proteins | sample frozenSSSSmetaG_FD_89792 | JGI IMG/M metagenome (GOLD analysis project Ga0123337, IMG submission 89792) | Glacier valley bacterial and archeal communities from Borup Fiord, Nunavut, Canada, to study Microbial Dark Matter (Phase II) -... | ecosystem: Environmental > Aquatic > Freshwater > Ice >... | reverse complement strand
TTACTTCAATTCGAACTTCATGTGAGGTTGCAAAGGGAAAACCTGCCCCTGATATCTATTTACTCGTTGCGAAGGACCTAAATGCAGAACCAACAAGATGCCTCGTCTTTGAGGATGTCATACATGGCGTGATGGCTGGAAAGAATGCCAATATGAAGGTATGTGCAGTGTATGATAAATATTCGGAAAAAGATAAGGAACTAAAAAGAAGAATGTCTGATTATTACATTCATTCTATATCGGAAGTCTTACAAGGTACAAAATAGAAAATGTTGGGAGGAATAAGTTTAGTAATTACTTACTTAACTTAAATACATGGAAAAAGGAACCTACGGTTATATTGATCAAAAAAAGAAATCACAGCTGATAAAGACAATCATTGCATTTGCAATCGCATTTATCACTTTATTGGTTGGATATTTGTTAAATGATAATTCAAAGAAAAATATTTTTACAATACTTGCAGTACTAGTTGTCCTACCAGCAACGAAGCAACTCATCGGGTATATTTTATTTTTACCTTTTCATTCCATGAAAAAGCAAACCTATGAGGAAGTAAATCAGAAGAAAAAGGATACGGATTTCTTATATACCGATTTAATTATTACATCTCGGGAAAAAGTAATGAGTTTATCCTTCTTAATGATTAAGGGAAATAAAATTGTTGGCTTCTGCGAAAGAGAGAAAGAAAACGTAAATTACATTAGTGAATATCTGCAAAAGACAATTGAGGCTCGCATGTTACCATATAAGGTAAAAATTGTGAAGGATTATAAGATATTTATGAAGGAAATTGAAAAGGATAGCAATCAAGTGGTGGAAAGCAAGGATTTCAATGATCTGAAAGATTATATTAAGTCTCTTTTGGCTTAACATAGGTGGTGAACGGATATGAAGCTAATCATAGTGGAACAAAATGAAGCAGGTCAGCGGTTAGACAAGCTCCTACTTAAAATCATGAATAAAGCGCCAAAAAGCTTTATCTATAAAATGTTGCGTAAAAAAAATATTGTTCTCAACGGGAAGAAAGCGGAAGGCTCTGAAAAGCTTGAACTTAAGGATGAAATCAAATTGTTTTTATCGGACGAAACGATTGAACTATTCAATGAAACTCTTGAGACTACAATAGTAGAACAAAACCTTTCCGTTGTTTATGAGGACCAGCATATTTTAATGGTGAATAAACCCTTAGGGTTACTTTCACAGAAGGCAGAGAAGGACGATGTATCTATGGTAGAACACATCATTTCCTATTTACTTTTGACAAATCAAATCACAAGGGAACAACTAAAGAGCTTCAAACCCGGTATTTGTAATCGATTGGATCGCAATACCAGCGGCCTTTTAATTGCGGGCAAGTCCCTTCTCGGATTACAGGAGATGGCAAAGCTTCTTAAAAACCGTTCTATGGATAAATATTATCTTTGTATTGTAAAAGGACGGGTTGATGAGAAAAAGCGGATTGAAGGCTGGCTTAGTAAAGATGCAGAGAAGAATCATGTGAAAATATATCAAGAACAACGAGAAGATACGGATAAGATATGTACTGAGTACGAACCGATTGCGTTCTCTAAAACAATTACAAGCGTGAAGATGAATATATTATCTAGTGAAGAAAAGGAATTATCCCTTCCCTATACCTTGTTACAAGTTAAGTTGATTACAGGACGTTCTCATCAAATTCGAGCCCATTTAGCAAGTATAGGTCATCCTATTGTTGGGGACTTTAAATATGGAGATTTAAAAACCAATGGTAGTTTTAAGAAGCGTTTCGGTTTGACACATCAACTTCTTCATTCGTACCGTATGAAATTTCCTCCGATGGAGGGAGAGTTATCCTATTTGTCTAATAAAGAGTTTACTGCACAAGTATCCGAAATATTTCAGAAGATAAGGGCAGAAATTTTTTAATCGAAAATACGATTCAAGTGCAGAAGTCCTTCCATAGCTGAATTATGAATATAGATATGGTAATATTCATTTAACAGACTTAATTGGGCTTTTTGTTCTTGAACCAAGTATATAAAGTGTTGCAGTAGTTATATATATGAAAGGAGACGTAGTATGCCATCATGGAATTCTAGGGGTCTTAGAGGCTCCATGCTAGAAGAATTAGTTAATCTCACGAACGAAAAATATCGTGAAAATAAGCTGGCATTAATTCAGAAGGTGCCAACGCCTATTACCCCAATTAATATTGATAAAGAAAATAGACATATTACACTTGCTTACTTTGGGCAAAAGAGTACCGTTGATTATATCGGAGTTGTACAGGGAGTTCCAGTATGCTTTGATGCAAAGGAATGTGCGGTGGATACGTTCAGTATGAATAATGTCCATGAACATCAGATTACTTTTATGAGGGAATTTGAAGAGCAGTGTGGAATCTCATTTTTACTGATCTATTTTAAGAAAAGAGATACTTATTATTATTTGAGTTATCAACAGTTATTTCAATTTTGGGACAGAGCGTTAAATGGTGGTAGAAAAAGCTTCCGCTTCGATGAACTTGATCCTTCTTATCAAATTTCTGTTCATAATGGTGTCTGCGTGCATTATTTAGAGATGCTTCAAAAGGATTTAAGTGGGAGAGATAATACATAAACCTATCCTTATAAATACATAAATCAGATCAATCTTGTGGTTGACATGATGGTACAATTACATTATAATGTTAAAAACATATCAGCGTGGTAGCGAATTATCACGGTGATACGCTAAAGCGTTTTAAAACTACAAGTAAGTCACAAATGTTTGCACCACCGCTGTCGGTGGAATGGAGGATATTATGAATGAAAAGTTATTACATACACCAGAAGGAGTCAGAGATATTTATAATTCCGAATGTGCAACAAAATTAAGACTGCAAGGTAATCTCCACCATGTATTAGAACACTATGGTTTTCAGGACATTCAAACCCCTAGCTTTGAATTCTTTGATATTTTTAACCAAGAGCGTGGTACAGTTGCCTCAAAGGATATGTATAAATTCTTTGATCGCGAGGGAAATACCTTAGTACTTCGACCTGATATTACGCCTTCAATTGCAAGATGTGCAGCAAAATATTATAAAAATGAGAGTTTGCCAATCCGCTTATGCTATATTGGCAATACCTTTATCAATAATTCAAGCTATCAAGGTAAATTAAAAGAAGTTACACAGCTTGGCGCAGAATTAATCAATGATGATAGCATAGATGCTGATGCAGAAATGCTGGCATTAACAATTGAATGTTTATTACAGGCAGGTTTAAAGGAATTTCAACTGGAGCTTGGGGAAGCCGATTTCTTTCGTGCCTTAATTGAGGAAGCCGGTTTTGGTGAGGAAGAAGAGATTACAAAGCTTCGTATTCTCATCGAAAACAAGAATATGTTTGGTGTAGAAGAGATGGTAATGAGTAAGGATATGAGCACTGAACTAAAAGAAATCTTCCTCAAACTACCAGAGCTCTTTGGTACTCTAGATACGCTTACCTATGCGAAACAATTAACTTCGAATAAACGTGCAATTCAAGCAATCGAGCGTTTGGAAAAGCTTTATGAGATATTAAAGGAATATGGCTTCGAGGATTTTGTGTCCTTTGATCTTGGGATGTTAAGTAAATATAATTATTATACAGGTATCATATTTAAAGCGTATACCTACGGCACTGGCGAAGTTGTAGCTACTGGTGGACGTTATGATAACTTGGTAGGTCAGTTTGGTAAAGAGGCACCAGCGATTGGTTTGGCGATTGTCATAGATCAATTAATGCTTGCATTATCTAGACAAAAACTTTTACAGGAAGAGGAAGCGCAGAATACACTGATTCTTTATCATAAAAGCTTTCGTACGCAAGCAATTGCACTCGCGAACCATTTCCGTCAGGATGGAATCAATACCATTCTACTAAAGTCGTATCATGAAAACACACTGGAGGACTACATTTCGTACGCAAAACGAATGGGTATTGGCGGAATTATTTTCATAGAAAATGATACAGAGATTAAGGTGATTGAAGCTGCCTCTGGAAATATTCAAACTACCACAATGACGGAATTTCTTAGTGAAAACTCAGAAGAATTATAACACGTAAATATAAGCCTGCAGAAGTGGAAGTTAAAATAGAAAGGATGAAAAATCGCATGAGATATATCACGATGGCACTTGCAAAAGGACGTCTTGCAATGAAAACCTTAGAGGTTTTTGAAAAAATCGGAATAACCTGTGAAGAAATGAAAGATAAAGACTCAAGAAAGTTAATCTTCGTTAACGAGGAATTAAAACTTAAATTTTTCCTTGCAAAAGCCACTGATGTACCCACATATATTGAATATGGTGCTGCCGACATAGGCGTAGTTGGTAAGGATACAATTCTTGAAGAGGGTCGGAAAATGTATGAAGTTGTTGACTTAGGACTCGGAAAATGCAGAATGTGTGTGGCAGGTCCAGCTTCAGCAAAGGAACTGTTACAACATGGAGCATTAATCCGCGTTGCAACCAAATATCCGAATATTGCGAAGGATTATTTTTATAATAAGAAGCATCAGACAGTAGAGATTATAAAATTAAACGGTTCCATTGAATTAGCACCGATTGTTGGACTTTCCGAGGTTATCGTTGATATCGTTGAGACAGGTTCTACGCTTCGTGAAAATGGGCTAGAAGTATTAGAAGAGATTTGTAGCCTCTCGGCTCGAATGGTAGTGAATGAAGTAAGCATGAAGATGGAACATGAACGAATTACGAAAATAATCAAGGACTTGAAGGAATATTTACAGGTTTTCGAACAGCTTAAAGAGTAAGAAGTGTCGTCTTACATATGATAAGTACTTGAGCGACACATTACCTGCAATCAAATTGTGACATATGAAGGAGGCTCGCTACAGCGAGTACGGGAGGTTAAGATGAGAATTATAGAGTTAAATGCAGAATCAAAGAAGAATATCTTGGAAAATTTATTAAAGAGAAGTCCAAATCAGTATGAATCCTATGCAAACAGTGTTGCTGAGATCTTAAAGGAAGTAAAAGAACAAGGAGATCAGGCAGTATTTGCATTTACAAAGCAATTTGATAAAGCTACCATAGACAAAGATTGTATCAGAGTAACCAAAGCAGAAATTGATGAGGCCTATCAAAAGATAGATCCTTCCGTTCTTACCGTAATAAGAAAAGCAATTGTAAATATTGAAGTATATCATGCAAAGCAAAAGCAGTATAGCTGGTTTGATAGTACAGAAGATGGAACAATTGTAGGCCAAAAGGTTACCCCAATTGCCTCGGTAGGTGTCTATGTTCCTGGTGGTAAGGCTTCTTATCCCTCTTCCGTACTTATGAATGTAATTCCTGCGAAAGTAGCTGGTGTAACCCGTATTGCCATGACAACACCTCCAGATAAGGATGGAAAGGTCAACGCAGGAACCTTGGTTGCTGCAAGCGAAGCGGGAGTGCTTGAAATTTATAAAGTGGGAGGCGCACAGGCAATCGCTGCGCTAGCCTACGGTACCGACAGCATTCCAAAAGTAGATAAGATTGTAGGCCCGGGAAATATCTATGTAGCACTTGCGAAAAAAGCAGTCTACGGACATGTGAGTATTGACTCCATTGCAGGACCTAGTGAAATCTTAGTACTCGCAGATGAAACCGCGAACGCAAGATATGTTGCAGCCGATCTTTTGTCACAAGCCGAGCATGACGAACTTGCCTCTGCCATCTTAGTTACAACGAGCAAAGAACTAGCAAATAAGGTATCTATCGAAGTAGATAATTTTATAAAAGTACTATCAAGAAAAGAAATACTCGAAAAATCTCTAGAAAACTATGGCTATATTTTAATCGCAAAAGATTTATCAGATGCAATTGAAGTAGTAAATGACATTGCCTCAGAGCACTTAGAAATCATGACCAAAGATCCCTTTATGGTAATGACCAGAATAAAAAATGCAGGAGCAATCTTTCTGGGCGAATATTCCAGCGAACCCCTTGGAGACTATATGGCCGGACCAAATCACGTCCTACCAACCAACGGAACCGCCAAATTCTTCTCCGCCCTAAGCGTAGACGACTTCATAAAAAAATCCAGTATCATATCCTATTCCCGAGAGGCTCTAGCCCCAATCCATACTGACATCATCCAATTTGCCAACGCTGAAGGTCTAACCGCCCACGCAAATTCCATTGCAGTTCGATTCGAGTAGAAATAAATAAATCAAATAAGGTATCAGCGGTTTATGATAGTAATGGTCCAAGGTTCTTTGCATATTTTAAATACCGAAATACAAGGAGTTTAAAGGAGTGTTTCTATGGCATTAATAATAATTACCATCATACTTGGCCTGATTGCTCTCGCCTGCTTCATCTATTCTGTTTTTGCTTTTCAAGAAAGAGGTCCAATTCTAGATAACAAATACCTACTAGCAACCGATGAAGAACGCAGGCAGATTAAAGGACAAAATCCAGAAACAACAAAGAAAGATTATCGCAGTACGGCTATTGTGTTTTTGGGTATTTCAATTATGTTTTTTCTGTTTTGCGCCGGCTGTATATTCAATATTTTTAACTTGAAGAGTCAAATATTTTATATATTTGTAGCCGTCTGTGCAGTGATATTAATCATCTATTGCATAGTTATGAGAATTCGAGGTGGGGAGTACAGTTAAGTAATATTCATTCACCAACCATATTTGGACTTTTGACCAGGAAACCTTCTTTGGTTTTTAAATTCGAATTTGACATTTATTTCACTTAATGTATAATAAAATAAAAAGAGAGGAGGAATCTACATGAATATTCGAAGTGCTCAGATTTCTCGTAAAACAAAGGAAACAGAGATAAATATGGAGTTTACCGTTGATGGAAGCGGCAAGTCACAAATCGAAACAGGAATTGGCTTTTTTAATCACATGTTAGAGAGCTTCTCAAGGCATGGATTCTTTGATTTGAAACTGACTGTAAAGGGTGACTTATATGTGGATTCCCACCATACCGTTGAGGATACTGGAATCGTGCTTGGTCAGGCAATCAAAAGTGCACTAGGAGATAAGCAGGGAATTAAACGATTTGGATCATTTTTACTACCAATGGATGATGTACTAGTTTTATGTGCAATCGATTTATCGGGTCGTCCTTATCTAGCATTTGATATGGATTTTTCTGTTGACAAGGTAGGATATATGGATACGGAACTGGTAAAGGAATTCTTTTATGCAATTACGTATGCTGCAGGCATGAATTTACATATGAAGTTAATGAGTGGGGATAATAATCACCACATTATTGAAGCTGCATTTAAAGCATTTGCAAAGGCTTTGGATGAAGCTTGTAATATAGATCCAAGAATACAGGGTGTATTATCCACCAAAGGAACAATTGACTAATACTCAGACATGAATATAGTCCTGCAAACAAGTTGCAGGCATGGAGGCTAAAATGAAATTATTTCCGGCTATTGATATTAAAAATGGACAATGTGTAAGACTCAGACAGGGTCAATTTCAGGATGTACTAATTTATTCAAATTCACCTCTAAAAATAGCAAAACAATGGGAAGCACAAGGGGCTTCCTTTATCCATATTGTAGATTTGGATGGTGCTTTAGTTGGCCATTCTGTAAATGATGAAGTAATTAAAGCAATTGTAGCACAAGTGAAAATACCGATTCAGGTTGGTGGTGGTATTCGTACCATTAAAGATATTGAAAATAAGCTATCACTTGGAATTGAAAGAGTAATTATTGGTACCAGAGCGGTAGAAAATCCGGCCTTTGTAAAAGAAGCTATTGCCACCTTTGGAGCAGACAAAATCGTTGTCGGTATTGATGCAAAGAATGGTATGGTCGCAATTGAAGGCTGGGAGAAGGTAAGCGATTATTTTGCTATATCCCTTGCTTTAACTATGAAAGAAGCGGGTGTTAAAACGATTATTTATACTGATATTGCTAAGGACGGAATGCTACAAGGTCCGAATATTCCCTATACGAAGGAAATGATGCAGGCAACCGGCCTCAATATCATTGCATCTGGTGGAATGTCTTCTATGAAGGATTTAGAGATGCTACAAGAGATCGATGTATATGGTGCTGTGATTGGAAAAGCGCTATATGAAAATAGGATCGATTTAAAAACAGCAATTGAACTTTATGAAAAATAAAAAGCTAATCTGCAGGAGGTAAAAAATGTCTTATAAGAAAATCACACCTTATATTAATGCTGAAAATGAAGTACCAGCAAATGTAATTCAGATAGCGAAAAACTATGATTATCAGGGTGCAGACGAATTACTAATATATAACTACTCAAAGGATGAAAAGTCACGAGAGGAGTTTTTATCTCTTGCAAAGGAACTTGCGACAGAAGTGGATGTACCATTTACAATCGGTTGCTATGTAAAAAGATTAGAAGATATTAAAAAAGCGCTCTATACAGGTGCATCTTCCATTCTTATTCAGTATTCCACATTGGAAGAAAAGCAATTATTAAAAGAAGCTAGTGAACGTTTTGGCAAAGAAAAAATCATGGTTGAATTCGATATGATCGAATGTGTAGAAAAGAAATCGGATGAATTATTTGGTACTTTTGTTGAACTTGGTGTTGGAACTGTTTTATTAAAGCATGTTACGTTATCGAAACAAAATATGGATAGAATAGGGAAGGCTCCATTGCCCGTGATCATTCGAGACAGTTTAATTCGTAATGATATACGCAGTTTGATTTCACTTCAGAATGTGATTGGATTATCTACCAATTACTTTGAAAATAAGGATCTCATGAGAGCGAAGCTTGCACTTAAGGAAGATGGTATTGATGTTAATACCTTTGAAAGTAAGATAGCTTTTCGTGAATTTAAATTAAATCAGGATGGAATGCTTCCTGTTATTGCGCAGGATTATAAAACTGGCGAGGTTTTGATGCTTGCCTATATGAACGAAGAGGCTTATAATAAGACTATTGTCAGTGGAAAAATGACTTACTTTAGTAGAAGTCGCAAGGAACTATGGATCAAAGGTGAAACCTCAGGACATTTCCAATATGTGAAGGAATTATCCCTTGATTGCGATGCAGACACGATACTTGCTAAGGTAGTTCAAATTGAAGCCGCCTGTCATACCGGAAATAAAAGTTGTTTTTTTACTACGCTCATGAAGAAAGAGTATGAAGAAACCAATCCTTTGAAGGTCTTTACGGATGTTTATAATGTTATTATTGACCGCAAAAAGAATCCAAAGGAAGGCTCTTATACAAACTATCTCTTTGACAAGGGTATTGATAAGATACTTAAGAAATGTGGAGAAGAAGCAACCGAAATTACAATCGCTGCAAAGAATCCAGAAGCGGAAGAGCTTCGATATGAAATTGCAGATTATTTGTATCATTTAATGGTATTGATGGCAGAATGTGATCTTGACTGGAATGATGTTGTAAAAGAGTTGGCACATAGAAGATAAGCAAATGAAAATTACATGAATATAAGTGATAATATAGGAGGCAGATGAAAGTGAAAGAATACGGCGTAAACGAACTCAGAAAGATGTACTTAGAATTTTTTGAAAGCAAAGGACATCTAAGATTAAATAGTTTTCCATTGGTTCCACTAAATGATAACAGCTTATTATTAATTAATGCAGGAATGGCACCACTCAAACCTTATTTTACAGGGCAGGAGATACCACCAAGAAATCGTGTCACTACCTGTCAGAAATGTATTCGTACTGGCGATATCGACAATGTGGGTAAGACTGCAAGACATTTAACCTTCTTTGAGATGCTTGGTAACTTTTCCTTTGGAGATTATTTTAAGCATGAAGCGATTGCTTGGTCATGGGAGTTTTTAACAGAAACAGTAGGAATTGATAAAAATCGTTTATATCCTTCTGTATATCTTGAAGATGACGAAGCCTTTGAGATTTGGAATAAAGAAATAGGAATTCCAGTAGAAAATATTTTTCGCTTAGGCAAAGCAGATAATTTTTGGGAACATGGAGCTGGACCATGCGGACCTTGCTCTGAGATTTATTATGATCGTGGTGAAAAATATGGCTGTGGAGAACCCGGTTGTACGGTAGGCTGTGAATGTGACCGTTACATCGAAGTTTGGAACAATGTATTTACCCAGTTTAATGGTGATGGTAATGGAAACTATGTAGAGTTAAAAAATAAAAACATAGATACAGGAATGGGGCTTGAGAGACTGGCAACTGTAGTTCAAGACGCATCCTCTGTTTTTGATATTGACACAATAAAATCAATTAGAGATAAGGTTTGTGAACTTGCGAAAGTTTCGTATCAGAAAGATGCGAAAAAGGACATCTCTATACGATTAATTACGGATCATATTCGCTCTGTAACCTTTATGACTTCTGATGGGATTATTCCTTCGAATGAAGGTAGAGGCTATGTACTTCGTAGACTCCTTCGGCGTGCAGCAAGACATGGTAGGTTACTAGGTATCGAAGGAAGTTTTCTAGCAGAGGTTTCGAAAACTGTTATTACTGAATCGAAAGATGGTTATCCGGAGTTAGAAGAGAAGAAAGAGTACATCATAAAACTCCTTACCATTGAAGAGGATAAGTTTAGTAAGACAATTGATCAAGGTCTCACTATCTTAGAAGAGATGGAAAAGGAATTAGAGAAGAGTAGTGTAAAGACACTATCTGGTGAGGATGCCTTTAAATTATATGATACTTATGGTTTCCCAATTGATTTGACAAAGGAAATTTTAGAAGAAAAAGGTTTTTTCATCGATGAAAAAGGCTTTAAGTCAGCAATGGAAGTACAGAGAGCAACAGCGAGAAGTGCAAGAGGAACGACAAATTACATGGGTGCCGATGTCACAGTATATCAGCAAATCGATCCAAGCATTACTTCAAACTTCGTTGGGTTTGATCAACTTTCTTACACTTCTGAGATTACGGTATTAACAACCGATACAGAGCTTGTGCAAGAATTAATTGCAGGACAAAAAGGAACAATTCTTGTAAATGAGACTCCATTCTATGCAACAATGGGCGGTCAGGCTGCGGATATGGGCACTATTTCAACAAAATATGCTTCTTTTGAAGTTGAGGACACTATTAAACTCCAAGGCGGTAAAATAGGTCATGTAGGGACTGTGACGAAGGGTATCTTTAAAGTAAAGGATCAAGTGAGCCTTACTGTTAATAATGAAAGAAGAGCTTCTATCTCAAATAATCATAGTGCTACCCATCTTTTACAAAAAGCACTAAGAACTGTTCTTGGAATGCATGTACAACAGGCTGGTTCTTTTGTTAGTGATGAAAGACTACGTTTTGACTTTACACATTTCTCTGCATTGACAAGAGAAGAATTAGTTCAAGTAGAAGCGCTAGTAAATGAACAGATAGCTTCTAACCTTACTGTTAATACGAAGGTAATGGGTATTGATGAAGCAAAAAAAGAAGGCGCTATGGCATTATTTGGCGAGAAATATTCCGATAAAGTTCGCGTAGTATCGATGGGAGATTTTAGCAAAGAATTTTGTGGTGGTACCCATGTTAGTAATACCGGTGTCATTACAGTATTCAAGATACTTTCCGAGACAGGAATTGCGGCTGGTGTCAGAAGAATTGAAGCACTTACCGAAAATGGTGTATTTGAATATTATAAGGAATTAGAAATCGAACTCAATGAGGCAGCTAGGGTAGCAAAAGCTGAGCCTGCATTATTAGCTAGTAAGATTGAAAGTTACTTAGAGGAAATAAAAACACTTCGTTCCGAGAATGAAAAATTAAAAAGCAAGCTTGCAAAGGATTCCCTTGGTGATGTTATGAATCAAGTGGTTGAAGTAAAGGGTGTAAGACTGTTAGCTGTAAAGGTTCCTGAAGTAGATATGAATGGTCTACGTACCCTTGGGGATCAATTGAAAGATAAATTAGTGGAAGGTGTTATTGTCTTAGTTTCTGCAATGGCACCAGATAAAGTTAGCTTGCTTGCTATGGCAACTGAGGGCGCGATGAAGAAAGGTGCCCATGCAGGGAACTTAATAAAGGAATTAGCAACGCTAGTTGGCGGTGGCGGTGGTGGTAAACCAAATATGGCACAAGCAGGTGGTAAGTCTGCAAAAGGAATTGATAAAGTGATGGAAAAAGCAAGTGAAGTGTTAGCTTCGCAACTACATGAATAAAAAAAAATGAAAAGTAGTTGACGAAATTGAAAAATATGCTATAATCTTAATAGTGCTATTCAAAAAATACCCAAACAGTTGTATACGCACAATACACAACTGGAGGGAGGTTAGGTGTGAGACTATGTCAAATGTAATCGTAAAAGACAATGAGACTTTAGACAGTGCCCTACGCAGATTCAAAAGAAACTGCGCGAAAGCCGGTATTCAACAAGAAATCCGTAAAAGGGAACATTATGAAAAGCCAAGTGTAAGACGTAAGAAAAAGTCTGAGGCGGCAAGAAAACGTAAATATTAATTATATGCTAAAGCTATAAAAAAAAAACTTCCAATGGATGAGTCCATTGGAAGTTTTTTGTTTTCAAAATTTGATGAAATTTTGACAAATAGTCTACAAAGAAATAAAAAATCATATATTAATAGCAGCATCTGCAAAAGATTTAAGGGGGCTGTTATGAGCAAAAACCTAAAATCATCCCATAATAAGTTTAAGAAAGACTCAAAAAAAACATTATATCAGGGATTGGAAGCAAAGGATAAATACAATTGTGTTCAAAAAGCAAATTATTTAGAGGCACTATCAAGTAGTCTTCACCTTCCGGCAGATATATTAGCTGGAGCTCCAATTATAACTGCTACTGGTAGAAATGAGTTATGTTTAGAAAATTACAAGGGAATCATCGAATATAACGGAAGCTTAATTAAGGTTCAGACGAAAGCATGCAAGATCTGTATTGAAGGAAAAAACCTCAATATTTTATACTTTACAGAAGATGAGATGCGAATTACAGGTTATATTCAGGCAATCTATTACCAATGATGGATTGAAAAGATAAAATTGTTCGCCTGCATGTCTTCGAAGAAGACAGGAAGCAGGTAGATTGGAGTTTGAAATGTTAATGAAACTGTTAACATGGTTTCGAGGGTATCTATACATCAGAATTCGAGGAAGTTCACCAGAACGGTTTATTAATTTATGCTGTAACAAGCAAATCTATCTATGGAATTTAATGAGAAAGGAGGAAGAATATCAATTTAATATTTATGCAAAACAATATAAAGAATTAAAACCAATTGCAAAAAAGACTAAGATGGTGCCATGCATTACAAAGAAAGAAGGAATGCCTTTCCTAATGCATAAGTATAGAAAACGAAAAGGATTCTTTGCAGGAGTTTTACTTTGCTGCGTTTTAATTTACATTATGTCGTTATATATTTGGGATATTAATATTGAAGGTGGGTATAAGTATACACCTGAAGCTGTTGTAAAATTTTTACATGAGAATGAAGTAAGTACAGGAATGCAAAAGAAAAAGATAGATTGTCAAGAGATTGAAGATACCATTCGATTGTCCTATCCTGATATTGGATGGGTTTCAGCAGAAATAAAAGGAACCAGGCTTATTATAAAAATAACCGAAACAAATATGCCCGCACCGGCAAAAGAAGCAATTGCACCAAGTCATATGATTGCAGCAAAAGATGGTATTGTGAAAGAAATAATTACAAGATCAGGGACACCAATGGTAAAAGACGGTGACATTGTAAAAAAAGGTGATATTTTAGTGTCCGGTATTCTTACAGTGATAGGGGATAATGACATATTACTTAGTAAAAAGCCTGTAATTGCAGATGCCGACATTAAATGTAAGACTTATTATGATTATAAGGAAACATTTTCAATGAATTACATAGAAAAAGTAGATACGAAGGAAAGTAAAAAGGGATATAATATAACCTTATTTGGAAAAAAAATATTTTTATATAATCCTAGAATTTCTTATCCAAAATATGATATAATTGTAAGCGAAAATGCTTTGCACCTAACCAATAGTTTTTATCTTCCCTTTCGTTTTTCCACTGTTTTGACTAAGGAATACACAGAACGGTATAAGACCTATTCGGAGTCGGAAGCAAATGTAATAGCGAAAGCGAATTTAAAACGATATTTTGATAGATTAATTGAAAAAGGGGTTATAATTACTGAAAATAATGTTAAGATAACTATAAAGAATAATTACTGCAGTACGATGGGCAGAATTATAGTTGAAGAAGCTGCTTGGGAATACCAAACAGTACAAGAGGATGAGTGGAGGATTGATCAAACGGATGAGCATAATGGAAACAATTATTGACATACCAGCCGAACATGAAAAAAACATATTTGGACAATATGATACCTATGCGAAAATCATTGAGAAAACGTTAAATGTTACAATTATCGCTAGAAATGGTGAGATAAAAGTAATTGGCGGTAATGAAGAGGTAACGAAAGCAAAAAGCATATTTGCTCAGCTCCTAGAGCTTTCAAAAAGAGGCAAT
>Ga0123337_10004376_pt1 | contig 14442 bp, 12 predicted proteins | sample frozenSSSSmetaG_FD_89792 | JGI IMG/M metagenome (GOLD analysis project Ga0123337, IMG submission 89792) | Glacier valley bacterial and archeal communities from Borup Fiord, Nunavut, Canada, to study Microbial Dark Matter (Phase II) -... | ecosystem: Environmental > Aquatic > Freshwater > Ice >... | reverse complement strand
GCGGGTGAACTTGACTCATGACTGCTGCTCCTGCTTCAACGAAGCCATCACTTCTCGCATCACCTCACGCGCCCGGAAGAGCGGCCAGCTGCGAACAGGTACATGATCACACGGGACGGGACATGCCAGCAATGCCATGACCTCGTGCGCGTCCGAGGGCGGCATCTGCACGCTGCCGACCGGTGTCACGGCCGTCGTCTACTACGGCGCCAACAGCTGGTACAACGCCCGCAGCGGTTTGACGGGGTTGATCGGCTGCAACAACACCACCTTCGGCGACCCGGTGGTGGGCGTGGGCAAGGCGTGCGGCTACTTCGTCACCTCGGGCTCATCGGGCTCATCGGGCGCGAGCAGCGGCAGCGTGGGGCCGTTCATACCGCACCACTTCGACGCGGCCGTGGCACCGACCTGCAGCAGCTTCACCTACGCCGGCCAGCCGTTCAGCGCCACCATCACAGCCCACAACGCGGCGAACAACACGACCGTGAACTACGACGGCAGCAGCGCCACGAGCCCGAACTTCGCGAAGGCGGTGACCTTGGCCGACGCGCCGGCCCTGGGCGTTGGCAGCTTCGGCGCCACGGGTGCGCTCGCCGCCACGCTGTTCAGCGCAGGCGTCGCCAGCAGCAGCGCGCCGACGTACACCTTCACCTCCAAGCTCACGGCAGCGCAGAGCCTGCGCGTGCGCGCCACCGATGCCGATGCGGTCAGCTCGTCGGGCTTCACCGAGGGCAGTACCGTGCTGCGCAGCGGCCGGCTCCGCTTGTCGAACGCGTTCGGCTCGGAGAAGGCCGCACTGGCTGTGCCGGTGCAGGCGCAGTACTGGAGCGGCAACACCTGGGTGGCGAACAGCGCCGACAGTTGCACGACCGTTCCCGCCGCCGCCGTCGTGCGCGCGGCCACCCTCGACAACAAGGGCGCCGCCACCAGTGCCTGGGTGAGCAGCGCATCGGCCATCGTCATCAGCGCCGGCGCAGGCACCTTGACGTTGGCAGCACCTTCACCCACCAGCACCGGCAGCCTCGACTTCGCACTCGACCTGGGCGCGGCACCAGCACCGACCAGTCCTGCCTGGCCGCGCACCCGGCCAGCACGGCCGGCGCCTTGCCATGGCTGCGCTCGCAGAACGGCGCGTGCGCCAGCGGCTGGGCGGCCGACCCGTCAGCGCGCGCCACCTTCGGCATCTACGCGCCCGAAACGCGCAAGACCATCCATGCGCGCGAGATCTTCTGAACGCGGCTTCACCCTGCCGGAGTTGATCGCGGTGATCATGTTGGTCAGCATCCTCGCCGCCGTGGCGTTGCCGAAGATGACCGGCGCGTTGAGCTTTCGCGACGACAGCTGGCGCGAGCAGATCGTGGCCGCACTGCACAGCGCACACAAGAGCGCGGTGGCGCACCGCCGGCTCGTGTGCGCCACCATCAACGCCGGCAGCGTGACGCTCAGCATGGCAAGCGCCAACCCGGCCACCAGCTGCAACACGGCGCTCGCGGGGGTCGACGGCAGCGCCAGCGTGGCGGCTGGGAACGGCGCAGCCGCGACCGCCAGCGTCAGCCCGGCGGGGGTGCTGTACTTCCAGCCCTCGGGGCGCGTCAGCACCGACGGCGCGGGCAGCAACGTGGCGGTGCGCACCATCACGCTTGCCGGGCAGACCAGCATCGTGCGGGTGGGAGAGACAGGCCATGTGGACTAGGCCAGTTCACCGCAAGCCGCCGACGCGCGCCGCCCGCGCCCAACGCGGCATGACGCTGATCGAGCTGATGATCGCGATCATCGTCATCGGTGTCGGCCTGGCAGGCGTGCTGCTCGCGTTCTCGACCGTCACCCACGGCTCGGCCGACCCGGTGGTGGCGCAGCAGATGATGACTATTGCCGAAGAGATGCTGGAAGAGATCCAGCTCAAGCCCTACACACCCGCCGCCAACACTGCGCCGGCCGCGTGCGCCCGCAACACCTACAACGACGTGGCCGACTACAACGGCTACGCCACCAGCGGGCAGGTGTGCACGATCGACGGCACGCCCATTGCCGCGCTCGCCGGCTACTCGGTTGCCGTGAGCGTGCAGACGACCGCGCTCGTCGGCGTGGCAGCTGCCAAACGAATCGTCGTCACCGTGACACGCGGCAACAACACGCTGGTGCTGACGGGCTGGCGCACGGACTACGCCTCATGACCACGCAAGCCGACACACGCCGCCGCTGCGCCGGCTTCACCCTCGTCGAGCTGGTGATGGTGATCGTGGTGGGCGGCGTGATGGCGGCCACGCTCGTGGTGTTTTTCCGCCCGGCGATCGAGAACTACCTGGCCAGCCGCGCCCGCGCCGACCTGACCGACCAGGCCGACACGGCCCTGCGCCGCATGCTGCGCGACGTGCGCGTGGCGGTGCAGAACTCGGTTCGCACGCCGGGCGCGAGCTGCTTCGAGCTCGTGCCCAGCAGCACCGGCGGGCGCGCTCGCACCGCCCCGGACACGGTGAACGACGCGGCTGCGTCGTGCGCGCCCAGCAGCACCTGCGCCGCAGCGCTCGACAACACGCAGGCCACGACCGCGTTCGACGTGCTGACCCCCATGAGCACCACGCCCGCCGTTGGCGACTTCGTGGTCGTGGGCAACCAGAACCCGGCCGATGTGTATGGCGGCGTGAACCGCGCTTTGATCACCAGCGTCAGCACGGCGTACCCGGCCTTCGGCCGTACGCGCCTGGGTGTCGCGAGCACCCAGTTCCCGCTCGGCTACGACGGCGGGCGCTTCAGCATCGTGCCGGCCGCACAAGGCGCGGTGTTCTACGTGTCCAGCGGCGCCGACGGCACGCTCGACGCCAGCGGCAACGGCAAGGGCACGCTGGCGCGGGTGATGAACTACGGCTTCAACGCCGCGTACCCCACGGCCTGCCCGAACGCTGCGAATGGCGACGTGCTGGCCACGCGCGTGCGCTCGTGCACGTTCGTGTACGACCCGAACCAGGGCGCCACGCAGCAGAGCGGCTTCGTGTGGATGCAGATCGAGCTGACGCGCAACGCCGAATCGGCCACGCTGACACTCGGTGCCCACGTGTCCAACGCGCCATGACAGCATCGCGCCTCGCCCATCGACAGATGCAGCAGGCCGGGTTCGGTGCCATCGCAGCCATCGTGGTGCTGGTGGTGCTGGCGTCTCTCGCAGCCGCCGTGGTGCGCTTCGGTACTGTCGCGCAGACCACCAGCGCGCAAGCCGTGCTGGCCGCCCGCGCACTGCAGGCGGCGCGTGCCGGTACCGAGTGGGGGATCTATCAGGCCTTCAAGGGCAGCTGGGCCACCTGTGCCGGCGCGAGCCAGACGCTCGACCTGACCACCGACACGGGCTTTCGCGTGACGGTGAGTTGCGCGTCGAGCGTGTTCAACGAAGGCGAAACCAGCACGGGGGTGCCGCGCACGGTGCGCCTGTTCACGATCGATGCGGTCGCGTGCAACGGCGCCAGCACGTGCCCGGACAATACCCGCGCCACGACGCAGGGCTACGTCGAGCGCCGGCGCCAGGTGCAGGCCACCGACAGCTGAACATCGGTGAAACCGCGTGCGGTGGCAGCCGGTCCAGCCCGCGCATCGTGCGATCCTGCACGGTTACCGTGCTTCCCGGCCACGCCGATGAGGGACCGACCCCGCACCTGGGTGGCGCACCCCGGATCGCGGGGGTGACGCCCCACCGCCCAGCTTCGACACTGCTGGCGTGCGCTCGGCAAACCCGGGCCTCGTCATCACCGAAACTGCTCAGGGCAACCAACATGAAAACCTCGTTCCACCGCATCGCCGCCGCCACGCTGCTCGCGTGCACGGCCGTCGCGGCCCATGCCGACAACGTCACCTTCCTCGGTTACGCGCACGGCTCCAAGCCGGTCCACTTCGCCGTCACGGCGCCTGCCACGTCGGGCTCCACGGGGGCCGGCGGTTTCAGCACCCAGCTGAACGGCGGGCCGACGTTCGCGTCGTTCTGCATCGACCTGTACGAGCACCTCAGCTTCAACACGCTGTACACCGACTACACCTCGGTCGCCGCCAACTCGTTCGGCTTCCTGAACGCCAACGCCGCTGCCGACCTGGGCCGGCTGTTCACCGCATACGGCGCGGTCAGCACCGCCAGCAGCACCAACTCGGCTGCGTTCCAGACCGCCGTCTGGGAGATCGTCGACGAGACCGCTGCCGGCCCGTACAGCCTGACGAGCGGCAACGCCCAGTTCAGCGGTGACGGCGCCGCTCTCGCGCAGGCCTCCCTGTGGCTCGGCGCGCTGGGCACGATGAACACGGTCAACGTGACCGTGCTGCACAGCGACGGTCACCAGGACGTGATCTTCGCGACCACAGCCGTGCCGGAACCCGGCACCTACGCGCTGATGGCCGCCGGCCTGGCCGCCATGGGCTACGTGGCGCGCCGCCGCAAGCCGGCCTGATCTCGAGCCTGAGCGCTGAGCGCTCAGCGCGCGCCATAAGGGCGGCCTCGGGCCGCCCTTGCTACGTCTGCTGCGGAACCCGCGCGGCAGCGCGCGCTTCCTCTTGCAGGCGCAGCACGCGGCGCTGCACCTTGCCGGTGGTCGTCATCGGCAAAGCATCGATGAACTCGATCTCCTTCGGGTACTCGTAAGGTGCGAGCTGGCCGCGCACATGGGCTTGCAACTGGCGCACCAGCGCAGCGCTGCCTTCGAAACCCGGGGCCAGCACCACGTAGGCCTTGACCAGCGCGCCCCGGTCGGCATCCGGCTTGGGCACCACCGCCGCGTTGGCCACGGCCGGGTGCTTGACGAGGCAGTTCTCGACCTCGCTCGGCCCGATGCGGTAGCCGGCGGCCTTGAAGACATCGTCGCTGCGGCCGTGGTACCAGAGGTAGCCATCCACATCCATCACGGCCATGTCGCCGGTGCGGCACCACGAGTCATCGGGGTCGCCGGTGAACTTGGCGCGGGTGGCCTCGGCGTTGTTCCAGTAGCCGAGGAAGAAGACCGGGTCGGGGTGGCCGTGCACGTCGCGGCGGTGCAGCGCCACGTCGCCGGGGGTGCCGCTCGGGCACTCATCGCCGGCATCGTCGATCACCGCCACGCGGTGGCCCGGGTAGGGCCGGCCCATGCTGCCGGCGCGCGCAGGCCAGCGGGCCTGGCAGTTGCCGACGATGTAGTTGATTTCGGTCTGGCCGAACATCTCGTTCACCGGCACGCCGAGCGCGTCGCGGCACCATGCGAAGACCGCGTCACCCACGGCCTCGCCGGCGCTCATGACGGCGCGCAGGTGCAGCTTGTACGCGTCGCGTGGCGCGGGCCGCGCTTTCATCATCGCCTTCAGCGCGGTCGGGAACAGAAAGGTGTGCGTGACGTGGTGGCGCTGCATCAGCTCGAATGCCGGTTCGGCACCGAAGCGCGCGGTGCTGGCGATGATCTCGCGGCCGAAGTAGAGCGTGGGCAGCAGCGCGTCCATCAGCCCGCCGGTCCAGGCCCAATCTGCGGGCGACCAGAAGACGCTGCGCGTCTTCTGGTTCCCAGTAAGCACACCCACCAACCCCCGCTCCCCCTTCCTCAAGGAAGGGGGCCTGGCGTCGAAGCCAAACCAGTTCTGGCTGGCGACAAAGCCGCTCAGGTTGCCGATGAGCGCCCGGTGCGGAATCAGCGCGCCCTTCGGCGGACCGGTGGTGCCGCTGGTGTAGATGAGCACGGCGGCGGCGTCGGCACCGGTGCGCACCGGCGTGAACGTGACGGGCTGCGCGATCAGCGCATCGGCCCAGTCCGCGTCGCCCTGCCCCTGTGCGGCGCCCACCGCGATGATGGTCTGCAGCTGCGGGCACTCGGGCCGCGCGGCGAGCAGGTGGGCGATGGCGTTCTCGTCGGCAATGGCTACGCGCGCGCTGCTGTCGTTCAGCCGGTAGGCGAGTGCCTCCGGGCCGAACAGCATCGACAAGGGCATGGCGACCGCGCCGAGCTGGTACAGCGCCATGTGGGCCACCGCCGTCTCGAAACGCTGCGGCATGACGACGCCAACGCGGTCGCCGCGCGCCACACCGAGTTGCCGCAGCGCATGCGCCAGGCGGTTCGACGCGCGCTGCAGTTGGGCGTAGGTGTAGGCCACCGACGAGCCATCGCCTTGATCGCAGCGAATGGCAACCGTGTCGGGCGTGCTGCGTGCCCAGCGCGCGCAGCACGCCTGCGCGATGTTGAAGTGCGCCGGCACGTGCCAGCGAAAGCCGGCGTGCAGCGCGGCGTACTCGTCAACGATCACGGCCGGGCGCGGCATGGCGAGGCGTGCGTCAGGCCGGCCGCTGCGCCGTGCTCATCGCGACAAGCGCATCGCCGGTCGTGCGGCAGATGCGCCACTCGGGCAGCACGGTGGCACCCATGCCTTCGTAGAAGCGGATGGCCGATTCGTTCCAGTCGAGCACGCTCCACTCGAAGCGGCCGTACTGGCGCTCGACCGCGAGCGCAGCCAGACGCGTGAGCAGCGAGCGGCCGATGCCGCTGCCGCGGTGCGCGGGCTTCACGTACAGGTCTTCGAGGTACAGGCCGGGCTGCGCGAGGAAGGTCGAGAAGTTGGTGAAGAACAGCGCGAAGGCCACCACCTCGCCCCCCGCCTCGGCAACCATGGCCTCGGCCGCCGGCCGCTCGCCGAACAGTTGCGGGCGCAGCTTTTCGGGCGTGACCTGCACCAGGTGCGTGAGCTTCTCGAACTCGGCCAGGTCGCGAATGAGCTGCACGATGGCGCCCACATCGCGCAGCACGGCCGCGCGCAGGGTGAAAGGGGTGGGAGTCGTCATGCGCTCATTCTCGCGCACCCGGCTGGCCCTGCGAGCGTGCTCCCGGCGGTCCGCCGCCGGCCGGCGCGACTGTCCCGAGGCTGACAGCGCGCTGCTGCCCGCCCGCGTAGAGTGAAGGCATGACCCCGACCCCCTACACCGCGCGCATCGAGCCCCGCAGCCGCTTCATCAGCGTGCGCGGCCTGCGCTATCACGTGCTCGAATGGGGCAACCCGGCCTCGGTCATGCCCGAGCGCCCGCCCCTCGTGCTGCTGCACGGCTGGATGGACGTCGGCGCGTCGTTCCAGTTCGTGGTCGACGCCCTGCACACCGAGCGCTACTGCGTGGCGCTCGACTGGCGCGGCTTCGGCCTGAGCGACGCGCCGCCGGCCGCCGACACGTACTTCATCCCCGACTACCTGGGCGATCTCGACGTGGCCTTGCACGCGCTGTTCTTCGACCGGGCCGACGCGCCCCAGCGCATCGACCTGCTCGGCCACAGCATGGGCGGCAACGCGGTGATGCTGTATGCCGGCATCCGCCCCGAGCGCGTGCGCCGGCTCGTCAACCTCGAGGGCTTCGGCATGCCGGCGACCGCGCCTTCGATGGCGCCGAAGCGCTACCAGCAGTGGCTCGACCAACTCCGCACGCCAGCGCAGTTGCGCCCCTACCCCACGCTGGCAGCGGTTGCCGAGCGGCTGCGCAAGACCAACCCGCTGCTGCGCGCCGACCGCGCCGCGTGGCTGGCGCAGCGCTGGTCGCGCGAGGTGTTCGCGGCCGATGGCACCCCCGCCGGCTGGCAGATCTGGGCCGACCCCGCCCACAAGGGCATGAGCCCGACGCTCTACCAGCGCGACGAGGCGCTGGCGTGCTGGGCACTCATCACCGCGCCGACGCTGTGGGTCGAGGGCGACCAGACCGACACCTCGCGCTGGTGGGGTACGCGCTACACGGTGGCCGAGTTTCACGAGCGCCTGAACACGGTGAAGCAGGTGCAGCGCGAGGTGCTGTCGCCGGCCGGCCACATGCTGCACCACGACCAGCCGGAAGCGCTGGCGGCGCTGCTCGAAGCCTTCCTCGGAGCGTAGACCGGGCGGCGCGCCCCGGCGCGTAAAATCGTGCGCTTCGCGTGCCGCACGGCGCGCCAGATACACACACACGCACACACCCCCAGAAAGCACGCCATGGACGTCGAACACATCAATGCCGTCGGAAACTCGCTCGTCGACCTGACGAAGCGCACCCTCGACCTCCGGGGGTATCTTTGACTACGACCGGAAAGCCCTGAGACTCAACGAAGTCGTCGCCGCGCTCGAGAACCCGACGGTCTGGAACGAGCCGAAACGCGCCCAGGAACTGGGCCGCGAGAAGCGTGCATTGGAGACGGTGGTGCAGACCATCGACCACCTCACCAGCAACCTGGCTGACAACACCGAACTCTTCGACATGTCGAAGACCGATGCCGACTTCGACGGCATCGTCGCCATCGACGCGGAAGCCAAGAAGCTCGAAGAGACCGTGGCGCAGCTCGAATTCCGCCGCATGTTCAACAAGCCGGAAGACCCGCTCAACTGCTTCGTCGACGTGCAGGCGGGTGCCGGTGGCACCGAGGCCTGCGACTGGGCCAGCATGCTGCTGCGCCAGTACCTGAAGTACTGCGAGCGCAAGGGCTTCAAGACGACGATGGAAGACGAGTCGGCCGGTGACATCGCCGGCATCAAGAGCGCCACGTTCAAGGTCGAGGGCGACTACGCGTTTGGCCTGCTGCGCACCGAGACCGGCGTGCACCGCCTGGTTCGCAAGAGCCCGTTCGACTCCGCAGGCGGCCGCCACACCAGCTTCGCGAGCATCTTCGTCTACCCCGAGGTCGACGACACGGTCGAGATCGACATCAACCCGTCCGACGTGCGCACCGACACCTTCCGCGCCAGCGGCGCCGGCGGCCAGCACATCAACAAGACCGACTCTGCAGTGCGCCTGACGCACATCCCGACCGGCATCGTGGTGCAGTGCCAGGACGGCCGCAGCCAGCACAGCAACCGCGACGTGGCCTGGAAGCGCCTGCGCTCGCGCCTGTACGACCATGAAATGCGCAAGCGCATGGAAGAGCAGCAGAAGCTGGAAGACACGAAGACCGACGTGGGCTGGGGCCACCAGATCCGAAGCTACGTGCTCGACCAGAGCCGCATCAAGGACCTGCGCACGAACGTGGAGATCAGCAACACGCAGAAGGTGCTCGACGGCGACCTCGATCAGCTGATCGAAGCGTCGCTCAAGCAAGGCGTCTAGCGTGAAGGCCTTTCTGTTCGACCTCGACGGCACGCTCATCGACAGCATGCCGCTGCACCACGGCGCATGGGTAGAGTGGCACGCGCGGCGCGGCCTGGCGATGGACACCGAGCGCTTCTTCGAGAGCACCGCAGGCCGCTCGAACGCGGAGATACTGCTCGACATGTTCCCGGCGCTGAGCACCGCCGAGCATGTGGAGATGGCCGACCACAAGGAGGCGCTGTACCGCGAGTTCGCGGCGCGCTCGCTGGGGCTCATTCCCGGTGCGCGGGCCTTCGCCGAACAGGCGCGCGCGGCGGGTTGCAAGCTCGCGGTGTGCACGGCATCGACGCCGCCGAACATGGCGCTGGCCTTCGCGCAACACGGCATCGACGGCTGGGTCGACACCATCACCAGCCCGGCCGATGTGTCGTCCGGCCCCGGGCCGGCGGTGCTGCTGCGCGGCAAGCCCCACCCCGACATCTTCATCGAGGCGGCGCGCCGGCTCGGCATCGACCCCGCGCACTGCCTGGTGTTCGAGGACGCGCCGCTCGGCATCGAGGCGGCGCGCCGCGCCGGCATGCAGGCCGTGGCCTTGACCACTACCTTGCCGGCTGAAGCCTTCGCCGAGTTCGACAACATCACCGCCATCGCCCCCGATTTCACGACGCTCGACCTGCCGGCGCTGCTGGCCGCTCAACCGAAAGCAACAACATGATGCGTGAAGGCACCTCTCCGCTGATCCGCCGCGCCGACTACACGGCACCGGCTTACTGGATCAAGACGGTCGATCTCAGCTTCGACCTCGACCCGGCCAAGACGATGGTCATCAGCCGCATGCAGGTCGAGCGCAACACCGAGGTGCCGGTGCAGCCGCTGCGCCTGCACGGGGACGATCTGAACCTGACGCGGGTGCTGGTGAACGGCGCGTCGGTGTCGTTCCGCCATGAAGACGGCCAGCTCGTGATCGACAACGTGCAGGAGCTGGCCGCCGGGCCGTTCACTCTCGAGATCCGCAACACCTGCGCGCCCGAGAAGAACACCCAGCTCTCGGGCCTGTACACCTCGGGCGGCGGCTTCATCACGCAGTGCGAGGCAGAAGGCTTCCGCCGCATCACCTACTTCCTGGACCGGCCGGATGTGATGGCCGTCTACACCGTCACGCTGCGCGCCAACAAGGCGCAGTACCCGGTGCTGCTGAGCAACGGCAACCTCGTCGAGGAGGGCGAGCTCGACGGCGGGCGCCACTTCGCGAAGTGGCACGACCCGTTCCCGAAGCCGAGTTACCTGTTCGCGCTGGTCGCGGCCGACCTGGTGGCGCGGCAGCAGAAGATCCGCACCCGTTCGGGCAAGGACCACCTGCTGCAGATCTTCGTGCGCCGCGGCGACCTGGACAAGACCGAACACGCGATGAACTCGCTGATCGCCTCCATCGTGTGGGACGAAGCGCGCTTCAAGCTGCCGCTCGATCTGGAGCGTTTCATGATCGTGGCGGTGTCCGACTACAACATGGGCGCGATGGAGAACAAGGGCCTGAACATCTTCAACACGAAGTACGTTCTGGCCAGCCCCGCCACCGCCACCGACGAGAACTACGCGGGCATCGAGTCGGTCGTCGGGCACGAGTACTTCCACAACTGGACCGGCAATCGCATCACCTGCCGCGACTGGTTCCAGCTCAGCCTGAAGGAAGGCCTGACGGTCTTCCGCGATCAGGAGTTCAGCATGGACATGGCGGGCCTCGCCAGCGCCCGCGCCGTCAAGCGCATCGACGACGTGCGCAGCCTGCGTGAAGTGCAGTTCCCCGAAGACGCAGGCCCGATGGCGCACCCGGTGCGGCCCGACAGCTATGTCGAGATCAACAACTTCTACACCGCCACCGTCTACGAGAAGGGCGCCGAGGTCGTGCGCATGATGCACACGCTGGTCGGGCGCGACGGCTTTGCGCGCGGCATGACGCTCTACTTCCAGCGCTTCGACGGCCAGGCCGTGACCTGCGACGACTTCGCGCAGGCCATTGCCGACGCCAACCCGGCCAGTGAACTGGCGCGCCTGCTGCCGCAGTTCAAGCGCTGGTACTCGCAGGCCGGCACGCCGCGCCTGACCGCACGCGGCCGCTACGACGCGCCCTCGCGCACCTACACGCTGGGCATCGAGCAGGCTGCATCCAAGAACGGCTCGACCGAGAAGGAGCCGTACGTGATCCCGCTGACCATCGGCCTGGTGGCGCGCGACGGCCGCGCACTGCCGCTGCAGCTGGAAGACGAGCCCGCAACCTCCCAGACCCAGCGCGTGCTGGTGCTGGAAGAGGCGCGCAGCTTCTTCACCTTCGTCAACGTCGATGCCGAACCCGTGCCGTCGTTGCTGCGCGGGTTCTCTGCGCCGGTGATCCTGACCGACGGCCTGTCGGACGCCGACCTGCTGACGCTGCTGCAACACGACCGCGACCCGTTCAACCGCTGCGAGGCCGGGCAGCGCCTGGCCATGGGGCGGCTGCTGGCCGCGATACGGAGCAACACGCCGCTCGAACTCGACGCGCCGTTCATCGACGCGATGCGCGGCGTGCTGCGCCACCCCGAACTCGACGCCGCGTTCAAGAACCTGGTGCTCGGCGTGCCCATCGCGTCGTACATCGCCGAGCAGTTGACCGAGGTCGACCCGCAGCGCATCCACACCGCCCGCCAGGCCCTGCTGGCGCAGTACGCGAGCCACCTGCATGCCGACTGGGAATGGGCCTTCGACGCGCACCAGGTTACCGGCGCCTACACGCCCGACCCGGTGTCTTCCGGCAAGCGTTCGCTGGCGAACCGCGCCTTGGGCATGCTGTGCCTGGCTGCCGCCGCCACGGGCGATGCCGTGTGGTCCGGCCGCGCCTACCAGCGCTTCAAGGACGCCGCCAACATGACCGACCGCATCGGCGCGTTGACTGCGCTGGTGCACAGCCACGCCGAACTCGCAGCACCGGCGCTGGCGCGCTTCCACCAGATGTTCAGCGACGACGCGCTCGTCATCGACAAGTGGTTCGAGTTGCAGATGGCCGCCCCCGAAGCCGCCGACGGCCGCGTGTTCACGACCGCACGTGCGCTGATGAAGCACGCCGACTTCTCGATCCGCAACCCGAACCGGGCGCGCAGCCTGATCTACACGTTGTGCGCGCACAACCCGTCGGCCTTCCACCGCGCCGACGGTGCGGGCTACGCGTTCTGGGCCGACCGCGTGCTCGAACTCGACGCCGTGAACCCGCAGCTCGCCTCGCGCATCGCGCGCATCAGCGACCGCTGGAGCCAGCTCGCCGAGCCGTACCGCAGCGCTGCGCAAGAGGCGCTGAAACGCGTGGCGGCCAAGCCGGACCTGTCCGCCAACGTGCGCGAGGTGGTCTCGAATGCGCTCGGCTTGAACCATTGACACGAGCGCACTGACCATAACGCGCCGACCCGAACAACCGAGGGAGAGAGCCCGAATGGCCAAGACCAATGCGTTCTACGCACAGTCCGGCGGCGTCACCGCCGTCATCAACGCATCCGCCTGCGGCGTGATCGAAACCGCGCGCCTCAACAAAGACCGCATCGGCAAGGTCTACGCCGGGCGCAACGGCATTATCGGCGCCCTCACCGAAGACCTGATCGATACAGGCAAGGAGTCGCCCTCGGCGATTGCCGCGCTGCGCAGCACGCCCTCGGGCGCGTTCGGCTCGTGCCGCTTCAAGCTCAAATCGCTCGACGCGAACCGGCGCGAATACGAGCGCCTGATCGAGGTCTTCAAGGCCCACAACATCGGCTACTTCTTCTACAACGGCGGCGGCGATTCGGCCGATACCTGCTTCAAGGTCAGCCAGTTGTCGCAGTCCATGGGCTACCCGCTGCAGGCGATCCATGTGCCCAAGACGATCGACAACGACCTGCCCATCACCGACTGCTGCCCCGGCTTCGGTTCGGTCGCGAAGTACGTGGCCGTGTCCACGCTCGAAGCCTCGTTCGACGTGCGCTCGATGGCCAAGACCTCGACCAAGGTGTTCGTCGTCGAAGTGATGGGCCGCCACGCAGGCTGGATCGCCGCAGCCGGCGGGTTGGTGGAAGAACATGGCATTCCGGTCGTCGTGCTGTTCCCCGAGATCGAATTCAATGAATCGAAGTTCCTGAAGCGTGTCGACAAGCTCGTGAAGGAACACGGCTTCTGTACCGTCGTCGTCTCCGAGGGCTGCCACCACCCGGACGGCACCTTCCTGGCCGAGCAAGGCGCGCGCGACGCGTTCGGCCACGCCCAGCTCGGCGGCGCCGCGCCGGTCGTCGCGAACATGGTGAAAAACGCCCTCGGCTACAAGTTCCACTGGGCCGTGGCCGACTATCTTCAGCGTGCGGCGCGGCATATCGCTTCGGCCACCGACGTGAAGCAGGCCTACGAGCTGGGCGCCAAGGCCGTAGAGCTGGCACTGGCGGGCTGCAACGCCGTGATGCCGACCGTCGAGCGCATATCGGATGCGCCCTACAAGTACCGCATCGGCGTGGCCGAACTGGCGAAGGTGGCCAACGTGGAGAAGTTCATGCCGCGCGACTTCATCACGAAGGACGGCTTCGGCATCACGGACAAGTGCAAGCGCTACCTCACGCCGCTGATCCAGGGCGAGGACTACCCGAAGTACAAGGGCGGACTGCCGGTCTACGTGACGCTGAAGAACGTGGCCGTGGCGAAGAAGCTGGCCGCATTCGCGCTAAAGTAAAACGCTGAAGTAGAATCTGCGGTTGTGCCGGTGTAGCTCAGTTGGTAGAGCAGCGCATTCGTAATGCGAAGGTCGGGAGTTCGAATCTTCTCACCGGCACCATCCAAGGAACTTGCGACGCCCGGCAATTGCTGGGTGTGGCAGGTTTTCAAGGTGAACGATCAAAGGCCCTGTGAAGGGCCGGCGGGACGTGTCTGGAGCATTCCAGTGACACAGTTCCCAACGAAAGCGACTCTGACAGACGCGGCAATCGAAGTGTTGCCCCTTGTGCTCAAAGGTCGAGCGTGCGTGAGAGATTCCAAGCTCTCACAACTCATGTTGATGGTCGGCCCTCGATCAAAGACCTTCTACCTTCACGCAACGCTGCACAGGCGAACGCATCGTGTGCGGTTGGGCCCGTGGCCCATCGTCGGCGTCGACGAAGCGCGCGACCAGTGCTTGGCGACCTTACGGCGGCTCTACCGCGGCGAGCCGGTCAAGGCCGTCAAACCGACTACAGCCCCAACACTGGCTACTGTGCTCACGGAGTACCTGGCAGCGCGCAAGCTCAGCACCAAGGCATCGGCCGATCTGCGTAGCGTCATCGGCGTGAGAGGTGGCGCCGCAAAACCGAACACTGCGATAAGTGGAAACTCTGCGACAACAACCCGGGCGTGAGGCCCGAGAAAGCAGGAAGACCATGAGCAAGAGACCGCGCAGGAACCACTCACCG
>Ga0123337_10004375_pt1 | contig 14443 bp, 16 predicted proteins | sample frozenSSSSmetaG_FD_89792 | JGI IMG/M metagenome (GOLD analysis project Ga0123337, IMG submission 89792) | Glacier valley bacterial and archeal communities from Borup Fiord, Nunavut, Canada, to study Microbial Dark Matter (Phase II) -... | ecosystem: Environmental > Aquatic > Freshwater > Ice >... | reverse complement strand
TTCGTCCATATAAGAACAAGTTTCAACGGTCACGTATGGCAAATGCAATAAGGTATCTAAATGTAAGTCCATAAAATAAAATGTATTTACATATACATTTTACATGAAAAACCCAAGAGAGCCGGTTTTTTATTATCGAGAAAATACTGAAGGTACTGGACAAGTTGGCTTAAATTGGCTGGGGAAGACCAGTCAATCTCGACTCAAAAGCTTTTTTTGCCTAAAGATGAGTTGGGTGCAAAATAAAGGGTAAGGTTTCCCTTACCCCCCAGATTAGATAGGACATCTGATCAAAAGGATTATAGCAAATTTTGCTGCATATATACATATTCCGATAGAGTAAGCGGAGATTGTTTTTTGGACTCGGCTGTGACATACTAGCGACAGAAGTTAATTACATTATTCCGACTGACTTACCGTAGTTTAATCCCGATGTTAAGAGACGCTCAAGGACTTGAAGTTACAACCAACTCCCCTAGCACGATCGCGGCAATTAATCGCTTTGTCTTTCAATCACTCAGTTACGGCAATGATGCTTTAACAATTCTTCAAGGTATTGACGCCGATCCCACCTGCGCTATAGCGCAAGCCCATGCAGCAGCACATTATCTTTCCCAAGAAACTGCAGCGGCTAAAAGTCAAGCAGCGCCGTATGTTGCAGCGGCGATGGAATTAAAGAATGTGAATGAGCGAGAAAAGCTGTATGTTTGGGCGATCGCGGCGTGGGCAAAAGGAGATATAGAGAGCGCGATCGCCTACCATGAAGAGATTGCCCACAAATATCCTCGCGATCTTGCTTCAGTACAAAGAGGACAATATCATTACTTTTATCTAGGTAATCCAGAGTCTTTGCGGCAAATTGCGGAGATAGTTTTACCCGCCAACCGCGAAAATCATTTTTTATATGGGATGATTGCTTTTGGGTTGGAACAGTGCGATAGCTACTCCGAAGCAGAAGAACTAGGAAGACTGGCAACCGCAATAAATCGTCACGATCCTTGGGCGCATCATGCAGTCGCTCATGTGATGGAAATGCAAGGACGGCTAGATGAAGGAATTGCTTGGATGGAAAGCCTTTCCGATACCTGGGAGAACTGTAATTCGATGCTATTTACTCATAATTGGTGGCACATCGCCCTCTATTATCTAGAAAAAGAAGAGATTAAGAAAGTACTGACGCTGTATGATAGCCATGTTTGGGGACGCGCTGAGAAAGAATCGGCAAAAGATCAAGTTGGCGCAATTTCCCTATTATTGCGACTGGAATTGCGTGGTGTAGAAGTAGGCGATCGCTGGCATCAACTTACAGCTTACCTAACTCCAAGAATTCACGAACACGCTTTGCCTTTTCAAGACCTACATTATATTTATGCACTATCTCGGGCTAGTCAAACTGAGCTAGTAAATGAGATGCTTTCAAGTATGGAAGCTTATAGTACCATTGCCGGAAAGCGATGGACTGAGGTAGCAATTCCAGCAGCGCGAGGTTTGGTTGCTTATGCACAAGGAAATTGGGAAACAACTTTAGCTATGGGATCTGTTTTATCACAATTGCAGGCGATCGGTGGTAGTCATGCCCAACGCGATTTATTTGAACAAGTGTATCTCGATGCATGGGTGCGTCACGAGCAGAATCATCAAGCGCTGCATTTATTAGAAAAGCGATTGGCAAACAAGCGCTATATTCCCTCTAACCTAAAATCTCATAGCCTGCTTGCATAACATCATCATAAATCCTGCCAATAGGAGCATAATCTTCATTCTGCACACTCACATAGCGCCGGATGTACGCTTGCTTCATTAGGTTAGATACTTCTGTGTTAGGTTGGCATAATATAGACTGTAATTTTTGACTATCAATTGCCAAACGCGACGATATAACGATTGGCGGCATCGGACAAGGTCCAATTGACTCAATAACTCGGAGATGATTTGCTAATTTCGGCTCAAAGCGCAGTTGTTGTTCCAACACAGTGCTATCAATCGCCGCACAATCAGCTATTCCCTCAACCACAAGTTGGATAGAACGTTGATGCGAACCGGATTGTATAACCTTGCCAAAAAAGTTACTTGGATACTGAGACTGCATCAACTTATAGCGCACCAGATTATAACCACTGTTAGAACCTAGATCGTTGTAGCAGAATGTTTTACCTGCCAAGTCGTCAAAACTAAAGTCACAACTAGCTTTGACAATCATATCAGAAAAGTAAACTGGTACGTCTTGATAGCGACTAGCTTGCATCACAGGAGCAACTAGTGCTTGCAACTGACCAGGGATAATACGGTTAAGCTGGACAAAAGGCAAACCACAAATAAATGCCATATCTATTTGATCTTGCAACATCATCGGATCTTGTAATGGATCGTACTGACTTTGCGTAATCTCGGTTTCTACACCGAGTATTTGACCTAAGTATGTCGCCACTCCTTGGTAAAACCAAAACATATTCGGAGCGAGATATGATACTATTCTGATTTTTTGAAACGCAGAGTTCATGAGGAGGTGCGCGGAGTAATTCCTCTGCGTTCCTCTGCGTCCCCTCCGCGTTCCTCCGCGTTTCAAGCTGACCTCTGCTGTTGCAGTTGATACATGTGATTAAAAAGATTCCAGCAATATTGTTCTGGTAAGCCGCAAGTGACTGCACCACGCAAGACAATGTTGAAGTACCAGTCGTTGGGTGCGAGTTCTTCTGCTAGCTTGTCTACTACAACGTAGGTGCGAACGTTATTGTATACCTGGTCTTGATAGTGGATATCGACTAGTTCGTGGCGATAGCCGCCTTGCGGTACATCTTCGCGTTTGTCAAGTGCGTGGCTGAGGCGCATTGGTAGTTGGTAGAGTACGCCATGTACGCTTTTCATCGGATCTTGTACTACATCTAAGACGCCACATTTTCGTAGTTTAGAGTAGCGATAAAATCCGAGTCGATAACTTTTGAGCGTAGCGGGACCAATTACATAGGGATGAGTGTTTTCGCCTAGCGATCGCTTTAAATCTACTGGGCACATACAAGATCCATAAGCAAAGTAATAAAACATTGGCTCTTTTTGTGGCTGTTGTTGCAGTCTCATGGCTTTGGTTGCCGGATGATGAGATTGCACCCAGCTATGGTGTATGTGTCCAGTCTGGTTGCTCATTGATAGTTAGAGTTTACTCACTATCTGAGGAATTGTAGCAAAACTTCTGGAAGAATGCAACGTATTCCGATGGGGGAACCGTAGATTTTGTTTTTGAAACGCGGAGAGGCGCTGAGGGGGCGCGGTGGGGCGCGGAGGAGGGGGAGGGGTTAGGTTTTTAGGTGGTTCCAGGTTTGGATGATGGTGCGGAGGTTTTCTGGGAGGCTGTTTTGGGTGATGTCGTTGTATTGGATTGTGCCGTCATTGCTGCTTAATGTGTAGGTTATGTAGTCAGCGCCTACTGATGTTGGGTAGTTGAGGTTTTTGAATTGGGCTTGTTGTAGTAGTTGTTGGAATTGTTGGACTTTTTGGGGGGAGATATTATAGATTCGGCGGTCGGAATCGTTGGCGTCGCCTAGGCGGGTTTGGATTAGTCTTCCGTCTTTGAGTAATGTTGTTTCGTAAGTTCTTCCCATGATACCGCCACTGGCGATCGCGCGAAATACTACGTCTTTAGTTAATGTTGGTGGTAGTTGGTTTGTGGCGATGGGTACTGGTTTGCCAATGCTGACGGGATTGGTATTGGCTTGGCGGATATTTCGTCCGTTGGTGTTGGTGTGATAAGTCCAGGTTTTATTTCCATCTGTGACTGTTACTAGCCAACCGGGAACTAGGGCTTCTGTGCAAAGTTCTTGGGGTTTTGGTAGTTCTAAACAGCCATTGTTCCAAGTCTGCTGTGCTGATTTGGTGATTTTTAACTTACTGATTTGGATGTTCTGTCTACGTGATATGTCTTGGAGGACTGCTTTTTTTACTGTCCGAGGTAATGTATTTGTGAGTGTAGTGCGGGAAGGGAGTACATTGGTTGGTGCTGCTGTGGCGCTGTTGGGTACAAAATTGCTGCTAACTGATAAAATACCAGTCAAAATCAGGGCTGTGAGAATTTTGAAGTGCTGGGTTCTAGATACTTTCATGGTATTATTAGTAAATCTTGCTTAATTTGTGCCAATGAGGAATTACATTGTGATTAAGATCCTCGCTGGCTATGTTTCAGTGCATACAAAAATAGTGACGCTCCTCAACTAGTAATTAGTTCCGCATGGTTATTGGTAAAATTAGGGGTAAATGAGAAGAAGAGGGTTTTTGCTGTGCTTGCTGGAACCTGCATCGCTGCTTGTACACGTCAAAGTGCGCCGCTGACTGTTTCGGCTGCGGCTGAATAGAATTATATTTTCCCCGAAATATGAAGCTTTTTGGGGATGCGAAAATTAAGGAGTGAGAGTAGAGGCGTCAAGTGTGTCTGATGTTGATGCAATAATGAGAAAACTATTTGGGCGTCTACCCACCTTAATTCTCAGCTACATCAAATCTAATCGTATTACCTGCCCAATTTTTGAGATCGGGTGCTAGCCAAATTAATTTTTGTAAAATTTCATCATTCACCCATAATACCAGTGGAAACTTGAATTGTTTGCTGAACTCGTCTCGCACCAGATTAGTCGAAAGGATTAATTGATTAATCGCCTCGACCGACTCCAAGCCAAACACCATCATGGCTGGGGGTTGGTTAGCACCAATGGCGTTTTTGACAGATGTGTACAGGGTGGGGACAGAAGCAGGTAAAAATAATTCTTTAATTTCGATTGAATACAATTTTTTGAACGCTTTGAGAATTTGCTGCTGTGAGTAGACAGAATTACAAGACGCCAAAATCAGCGAAAAATCCCCTTGGGAATGCGTAATTGCCCTAGCAAGCCTCGAAAGTGCGATATTTTTCTGCGCTGTCTCTGTTTCTGAATCAATCACTTTAAAAATGTTTGATATTGTTTTAGTGGCAATCATGTATTTATTACACCTTTTTTATACTGGCACAGTAAAAAGTAGTTTCCCGGTATAGCGATTAGCTTCCCGATCACAGTGTAACAATGCTCTACATATATGCCGTGGGGGCTATGACCCTCACTTGTACTTATAATACATATAAAATGCGGATAATTACTCAGTATTTTGAGACTTGTTAGCAAATTTAAATAATTTAGCGCCTAACCAAACTCAGAATCTACTTAGTGTACATTCAGAAAGTCAGTGTTACATAAGTATATGACCTCTCAGTGTGAGTTGTGTTCTTCTGTCCGTGCCGTTGCTCATGGTTTTATGATACTGACATGTTTTTTGGCAGGATTCAAATGATCAAATGGTTAAACAAAGTTTTGGCAACTCAAAAGCGCTACCTTCGCAGTTGGTTTTTGACCAGCTTGATTGGCTTCAGTTTAGCTTTAGCCTTATCCCCACCCGCTGCTGGGCAAGTAATATTATCTGATGTGCAGGGACATCCATTTCAAGCTTGTATAGAAAAAATAGCGCAAAAGCAAATTATTAGTAGTTATCCGGATAAAACTTTTCGTCCCAGCATACCAGTGTCAAGGGCAGAATTTGCCTTGGCGATTACCCAGGCTTTCCCTAGCGCACCTGTAGTCCGTGAGGCGGTGCAATTTAGCGATGTACCAACTACATACTCAGCTGCTGCTGCCATACAGAAAGCTTACTCCACTGGTTTTATTTCTGGTTTTGAGGATCGAGGCTTTCATCCTAACCAAAAGATTTTGAAGTCGCAAGTTATTGTTTCTTTAGCCTCTGGTTTACAATATTCTCCCACGAGTGCGATCGCTAACACCTTAAATAGTACCTTTGTCGATGCAGCCGATATTCCGAACTATGCTCAAAGTGCGATTGCCGCTGCCGCAGAAAGACACGTCGTGGTAAACTACCCAGTTGTGAAACGGCTAAATCCGCAGCAACTAGTAACTCGGGCAGATCTTGCAGCTTTGTTGTGCCAAGCTTCGGGAATAGGTTTAGTCCCAACTGAGTATATTGCGATAGCTACTACCACGCCTACTAGAGCCGAAGTCCGAGGTGTCTGGCTGACAAATATCGATAGCGATGTTTTATTTGAACGCTCTAAGTTAAAAGCAGCTTTGCAGCGCTTGCGAGAGCTTAATTTTAATACTATATATCCCACCATCTGGAATTGGGGTTATACCCTTTATCCCAGTACTGTTGCCAAAAAAATTGTGGGGCGATCGCTCGATCCGACGCCGGGGCTACAAGGACGAGATATGCTGAAAGAAACTGTTGACATTGGACATAAATCTGGCTTAAGAGTGATTCCCTGGTTTGAATTTGGCTTCATGGCACCCGCCGACTCGCAGTTAGCACAACGTCATCCTGAATGGCTAACTAGTCGCCGCGACGGAACCAAAATTGTTAAAGAAGGAAAAGACAATCGAGTGTGGCTAAATCCCTTTCGCCCAGAGGTGCAACAATTTATCCAAGACTTAATTGTGGAAACCGTCAGCAACTATAACATTGACGGCATTCAATTTGACGATCACTTTGGTTTACCAGTGGAATTAGGATACGATTCCTTCACGGTGGGATTGTACAAACAAGAACACAGTGGTCAATCTCCCTCCATTAACCAACAAGATCCCGAATGGTTACGCTGGCGTGCAGATAAAATCACCAACTTTATGCAGCGATTATTCCACGCCATCAAAAACCGTAAACCTAACTGTATCGTTTCCATTGCCCCTAACCCGCAAGAATTCTCCTATGATTTCTTTGTTGCCGATTGGGAAAAATGGGAACGTCTAGGTTTAGTAGAAGAATTAGTATTACAACTATACCGCGACGACCTCAGCCGTTTAATCTGGGAAATGGATCATCCTGAAGTCAAAGCCGCACAGCACCACATTCCCGTCAGTATCGGTCTTTTATCCGGATTAAAAGGTCGCTTTGTGCCATCATCACAAATCTTGACACAAGTGCAAACAGTTCGCGATCGCCACTTTGCCGGTGTCTCCTTCTTCTTTTACGAAAGTTTGTGGAACATTGCCAACGAAAAACCAGATGCACGCCAATCAACCTTTTTAAAACTCTTCCCCACCTTTGTTAATCCTCCAAATCTCCTCCAGACTAACAGAAATTAATACAATACAGTTAGCAACGGGAGCGACGCGATACTGTGAGGTGCTAAAATCGAAAGCGGAAATCGGCTATTTCTGTTTGCGATTACCTATGGTTCGCAACGAAAAGCCTGGTTTTATTGAGAATACAGGGGTGTAATTGAGAACCAAATCCCGATCTCACTTTCCTCGCGTTGCTCCCTAGAGGTTTTGCGCCAGCTTCTTAAAAAAGTTGGAATTAAACTTCAGCTTGATGGGCGGGATGGCACGGGGGAGAGGCAACGATTTTACACCATTAAAACTCCCAACGATTGGCGCGAAGTTATCTTCTCTAAGAGGGTGTTTGAAAAGTTGGTAATTGAGTAAAAAAGCTCTCTCAGTATACGCTGTGAATAGATATATAGACAGCACCGAGAGAGTAGTATGAGTAAAGCTTACCCCAGCAATCTAAGCTTTGAGCAATATAAATTGATTAGTGACCTAATTCCAGAAGCGAAACCGGGTGGTCGTAGGCGTGAAGTCGATATGAGGTCCGTCCTGAATGGGATTTTCTACATTTTGCTAGAAGGAGTTAGATGGCGAGCTTTACCTGGTGACTTTCCTGCTTGGCAGACAGTGTACACATATTTCCGAAACTGGCGCAGAGACGGGACATGGTTACGCATTCACGACAGTCTACGAGAATGGACAAGAATCGAAGTTGAACGCCATCCAAGTCCATCCGAAGCGATAATCGATCGTCAAAGTGTCAAAAGTGCGGCAATGATCAGCAAATCAGTCGGCTTTGATGCGGGCAAGAAAATAAAAGGACGCAAGCGATTTCTGACAGTTGATACCTTGGGGCTTGTCTTGGGGAGCGACGCGCTACTGTGAGATCGGGGAAAAATAAGTGAGCACTTACTGCACACTTAAGAGTAAATTCAATTTTAGTGACACTAAAATACGTAATAATACTGTCTAATTATCCCAAAATACATCTGGATAAAAGTGATGAAGAGTAGTCTTTACAACTGATAAAAATGATAAACAGCAGAATTTAACTCATAGTAAATGAGTGTTAATTAAAACATATTTTATGTTCAAAGCAATTTTAGGTAAAATTAAGCACTTGCTCTTGCTGGTCGAATGCGAGCCGTGATGACGGAATCGCAAAAATGTTTCCAATTACCCGCGAACCATTGACAACGTGCATGTAATATGAGTTCTGCATTGTCTTTTAACCAAAATTTACCATTTCCTTTCATTCTTAAATTGACTACTTGACGAATTAAACTTTCAATTGCACCGCTACCAATTGGTAATTTAAGTTGAGATATGACTGCATAGTTTAAACGTCCATTTGTTAGCCCTTTAGTTAAATAATTTATTTGACAGTCTATGATTTTACCATTGTCACTATTTGCCGAATTGCGAAGATTTTTGATTTGTTCAAGTAAAGTCTCAGCTTGACCATTTTTTAAGAGTCTTCGAGCTTGATTAAACCACTTGCTTTGCAATTCATCAGCAGGAAAAGCTGCAAGAGCTACAGTATGTATGTGTTCAGTAACATGATAAAAATCTAAAAGTTGGTAGATAAATGGGCAACCTAATTTTTCTAAAAGTGGAGGAATATGCTTCCAGATCCATTCAGCGCCATCGGCTATTAATAGTACTTGTTTTGCTTGATTAATTCCTAAACTAATTAAATGCATTTCTAAAAGCTTTAAAAAGTTCTCACACTTTTCATATGTACCATCATTAACAATTATTCCTCCAGATGCTTTGTTTTTTCTGCCATGTTCATCAACCGTGTAAATTGTGAGTAATTTAGGTTCAATCCATTCTTAAGTATTGCCTCTACGGTTAGTCTTTAAGTTGCGTCTACCCTTTTTCTCCACTCTGATTCTGGTTCTGCCACCATCAACAGCAATGACTACACGTTGGTCTTTTAATTCTGTTGTAGATAACAAATTACCTTGAGATAGTGCGAATAATTTTGATTGACGTAGACTCACACCAATCTGATTAAACTCGTATGTGAGGCGTTCTATTCGTTTTAAACTAATATTAATTCCCCAATCTAAAACGGATTCAGTTGCCGCTATAAAGGAACTACTTATTGTTGCATACTTTGCGATGAGTGACCATACTAATGGTGTCACACCTTCATACATTCCCAACCATCTTAAAAACGGGCAAAAGCCCTGACGTGCAAACTTTCTTATTCCCGTGAATTTTCCTGGTCGTTCCACTACATATTGTAATAGTAGCGAGACTTGAACATTCCCAACTGTAAGTATATTCCAATTGCGATAACCATGCTTCTTTGTCTTTTTATGCCACCATCCACGAGTCTGCTCAATAGCTCTGGCTTGTATATTTTTTGAATTAGACAGATTACTTAATAATAAAGCAGTACATTCCCCAGCCAAAACTAATGCTGCTGATCTAATTTTTTCTTCATAATCTTTTAGTAAATTTCCATCCCATGAATCCTGCTCATTTAATGACAATATCGGATTAATTATTGACTCGAAACTTTCTAGGGCTTTGTTTAAATCGAGGCGATCGCGGCTATGATTTTATTCATATTTTTGTTTTCAGGTTGGGTCTTTCCACAGATTTATATGAGGAGTCGAACAACTCTCTATGGAAAATCCTACCTTTTTTTGTGCCATTCGCCTTATGTGTGCCGCTACTGGCAAGGAGTCTCAACAAAACTGACGCAATCGATCACAAATCAAAATCAATTGTGTGGAGATTCTACTGTACTGTACTCATTACTGGCAATTTATATAAGTATTAATACGATATTAAGTGTCTTAAATAGTTTTATGTATAGAATAATATTTTTAGTGATCGCTCATTTTTTAACCGATCTCACTAAAGCGTATCGCTCCCACTGGAAGCAGGATACTGTTTACCACTAAATCACCTGTGACTTTTCATCATGATGTTTAGTTTTTTGTAATTAACCCACGAGTGAATCGTATACGAGTTCTCTCCTTCATGAAACCATAAATTCACACTCTTTACACAATCTTTATATACTTTTTGAGCTTCTGACCTGAAAAAAGATTTTTGTTTGAAAATGCTATTGCAGATTAGAATAATCAATTTATGTAATATTTTGTACTTGGTGCTCACAAACAAGATTTTTGCCTAAAACCATGCCGCATATAGATTTCAATACTGATTAAAAAAAACATAATCAGTAGTTTTTTTAATATTTGTCTGTTAATTGACAGTGCTAAGAGTATAGTTAAGTAATATCGCCGTCTCAGTATTAGCTGCCAATCTCTTCCTTTAGGATTAAATTTTCAGCGATCGCTCATTGCAGAGATAACTATCTATATATTGACTATTCTCCCCTAATATGCAATTAGGTATGCAGAATCACAATAATTTTGGCAGAAATGCAGACTTTTCTATCAAAGCAGTTGTAATATGGGCAGCAAAACCGATCTCTAGATGCGAAGGCAACTGTGACCAACCCTTGGATCATCTACCCAAAACCAAACCCTCAAGCATCTTTACGCCTCTTCTGCTTTCCTTATGCAGGTGCTGGTGCTTCTATTTTTCGGACTTGGCATAGTTTTATGACGCCAGAAATCGAAGTTTGTTCCCTGCAACTCCCCGGACGAGAAACTCGAATCAAAGAACCTTTGTTCACAGACCTTGTCGAGTGCGAATGTCTTACAGCATGCGGAATTAATGAAATTATTTCTGCCCATCTTACGAGCAGATTTAGTGATTAATGAAACTTATGCTTATGCAGATGACGTACCGTTGAATTGTCCTATTTCCGTTTTTGGTGGTCAGGACGACGCGATCGCAACTCCTGATTCTCTAACAGCTTGGCGCGACCACACCTTTAGCAACTTCAGCCTCCGGATGTTTCCTGGAGATCATTTTTTTCTGAAAACTCAACCGGAAGCTCTCTCAAAGGCAATTTTTGAAGATTTACAGCAAAATCATTTGCAATTAAATCAATAATGTTATGTCCGCTTAATATAAATTCGTAGTTGCGCTGAAGCGTATTTTTAAGAAGATGCGCTCTTCGCGCAACTACAAACTTGAAAAATGAATTAACCCCCAATACCTAAACGTCCAGCTAAAGCCGGAGTCAAAGGTAGAAGCGTCGCAATCATCAAAAACAAAGCCAACAAACCTAAAGCGGCGCGTGCATCATCAGGTTCACTCAGTTCATTCAAACTTGGACGTTCCGCATCTCGTTGTAAAAACACGATCACAATCGCCCAATACATCGCCAGCGGATTAGCCAAAGAAACTAACGCCAGTACAATCAAAGTTGCGACTGTGGCGCGTCCCGCTGTTTTCCGTCCATAAATCGCTTGCACAATCCGACCACCATCAAGTTGTCCGGCTGGCATTAAATTCAACGCCGTGATTACCAAACCTAGCCAGCCAATCACCGTCAGTGGATGTACATCAACTACCGATGATTGTACTGCTGAACCCAGCACCACCCGCGCCAAAGTTCCCACCAAAATCGAGCCTTGAAAAAACTCGTTTGGCATTTGAAACAAACTTCCTTGGTGAGATAACAGTAAACCCGCCACCAACATCAGCAAAGAAAGAATACCTCCAGCTGCTGGTCCCGCTAAAGAAATATCAAATAGTACTTGGCGATTTAGCAGCAACGACTCAAAACGAGTAATTGCACCAAAAGAACCAATTTGCACGGAGGGAAGAAAGAAAGGCAGCGCGAGACGGACTTGATAACGACGCGCCATTAACAGATGTCCGATTTCGTGCGCTGCTAAAACTGCAAAAATTCCGCAAGCAATTGGTAGTGCTTGTGGATATCGCATTGGTTGAGTAAAAAAATCAAAACCTAGCAAGATTCCCGATGCTTCAAAACTAGTAGCGATCGTTGCGAGTAGCAACACCACCGCCATAATTTTTTGCACTACGGTAGTCGGACGCGGATCGTTGCGACTAGGAAGCACGATCGCTACCGGCTTACCTTCTTGATTTTCCACCAGAAAAATTCGGTACTTATCCCCAAGTTTAGATTTTAAACTCGCTGTTAAGCGGTTGTGAACTGCTTCTGGCTCACCCCGCAGATTCCCTTTAAAGACCACTCCCTCTTGATACGGAATCGTTTCCGTGGCAAAGAATGTATCAATCCCGAAAATTCCGCGTATTGCGCTCAAATCCTCGTCTGGCAGAGGAATTCCAACTATTTTCTCTTCCTCTGTTGCTGAAGAAGTTAAAGATTCTGCCTCTATTCTTTGAGTTGCCCGCTGCCGTAATATTGTATCTTGCCCTGCAGTGCGTAACTGTTTTCCCAAATAGATGTATAATCCGCTGGAAGCAACTATGAAAAACAGGATACCGACAATATTGATATAAATCCCGGCGGCAAAAAAACCAAAGAATATCAGCCAGGGGGCGATTAACACCACTGACTGTAACCAGGCGTAGATTCCCAGTTTACCCAAAGGTCTGGCGCGATAAAAGCCCCAACCTAAAATGCCGAATGCGACTAATACAATTGTCGCGACGATAGAATTTTCTGATCCAGTAACCATCTCCAAACCTTTCGCTTTTGAGACAAAGCCCGAACAAGTCAGGTATTGCAGATTATCAATCTATTTTAAACCAGCATTGCACTGCGACTTTGGCTCTGTAGCGAAGTAGGAGCGATCCCTTGCGTTATAAAACTTTACCGCATTCGGTCGGCATCTGCATTCTCCTACCGTCCATTCCCAGACTGAATTACTGGGTTTTCGACAGCTTCTCGGTACTGTTGAACTTGTTCTGTATATCCAATTGGGAGAACTGTTTCAACGTTGGCATCAGGACGAGGAATAATTACCCAAGATTCCAAAGTCCCACCAAAAACGCGTTCTACAGCGTCAATCCCCGCCGCCATAGCGGCTTTGACCTCAGACACATCCCCCCGAATATTAACTGTGAATCGTGCGCTACCGACTCTAATATAACCGACTAGTGTAACTCGACCGGCTTTGACCATCGCGTCTGCCGCTGCGAGTACAGCCGGAAAGCCTTTGGTTTCAAGTGAGCCAATTGCCTGCAATGACATTTAAAATCTCCTGTAAAAACTGATGATGTGGTGGATGTTAAAATCGAGCGTACAACTTTCGCGGTCTAAAGTCTAACACTATCTAAATACACGGAACGGCTCGTCTTGTTCGGTGTAGTTGATTGGCAAAATCGCTTCTAAATTTTCTGGGGGATTGGCAATAACATAGTGGGTAATCACCTGACCACCGTAAGTTTGCTCTCCTGCTGCAATTCCCGCTTCCATTGCGACATTTACTTCCGAAATATGTCCCCGCACTGCGACTAATAAGCGAGCGCTTTCTGCTTGACCATAATATACCAGCGTTACTGCCCCAGCTTTGACCATCGCATCTGCTGCAGCTAGCACCGCCGGAAAGCCTAAAGTTTCAATTACTCCCACCGCTGCTGGCATGGAATTAACTCCTAAGTCATAAAATATCTGTATTTAATTTTACGTTGCTTTGATCCATTTATTTCAGCGGTTATTGGCAATGAGTAATTTTTTTGTTGCGGATGGGCAAAATTAGCTCTTGTATGAACCACTTGAACAAACCACTTGAACGAACCACATTAGCGCCAGCGAAGCGAAGCCGAAGGCGTTAGCGCCAGCGAAGCGAAGCCGAAGGCGTTAGCCGTTAGGCGTTAGGCGTTAGGACGCGAAGAAGGAAGAAGGAAGAAGGAAGAAGGAAGAAGGAAGAAGGAAGAAGGAAAAGTGGAGATGTCAAATTGTTTAGGATCACTGTTGTACAGACTTTTTCTAAATTAGGCAAAATAATTCGGGAATTTAAAGGGTTTTTAGTGTGGTTTTAGTTAGTCACATTTAGCTGTGGCTTAATTACCTACTTTAAACAATTTGTTATCGGAAACATATGTATAAATACTTAGGAAGATTTTCTCTCTGCTGTTTATTGATAGCGACGACATCCCTCGCAGGCTGCAATGTTCTCAATAAAAATGGGATTGGTACAACGCCAATTCAAAAAGTGCTCAAAATGCCATCTGACACTCAAGAAGTTACAATTCATGGTAAGGTGACAGATCAGATTGCCATACTGGGCAAAGGTATTTATCAGTTAACGGATGAGACGGGTTCTATCTGGGTATTAACAGATAAAGGAACGCCAGGGATGAATCAAAATATAGCTGTGACAGGTCATCTGGAAAAAGGATTTGTCTTTGCAGGGAAAAACTTTGGTCTTTCTCTTGTTGAGCAAACCCGAATTGATTAATGCTCAGAAATTTATCAAGTTTTGGTTTTTTGTTGCAAATAGATAACTAGTTGTTCTCCCTCACTATCAATGTGGGTTTTTAGCAAATTAACAGCC
>Ga0123337_10004374_pt1 | contig 14446 bp, 11 predicted proteins | sample frozenSSSSmetaG_FD_89792 | JGI IMG/M metagenome (GOLD analysis project Ga0123337, IMG submission 89792) | Glacier valley bacterial and archeal communities from Borup Fiord, Nunavut, Canada, to study Microbial Dark Matter (Phase II) -... | ecosystem: Environmental > Aquatic > Freshwater > Ice >... | reverse complement strand
TAAATTATCAACAAGGTCAAAGAAGAAGCTTAAATTTTGCTTTAAACAATATAAATGGAAAATGGAATCCTGATCCAAATAATAATTATCTTTGGATTGGCTCTAAATTTAAATTAGAATTAGGTATGGAAATTAATAATGAATTTTATTGGTGGAAAAATGGAGTATTTGTAATTGCGGATCCAGTTGTTGTAAGAACTGGCGCAGATAAACAAACTACTTTACAATGCTATGATAAATTTGCTTTATTAGATGGTACTCTTGGTGGTAATATAGATGGAACTTATGTTATTGAAGTGGGAACTAATATCAAACAAGCAATAAAAGATATTTTAATGTTAGATAATGGGAATGGATATCCAATTGATATTATGCCTGTTTTATTTGATAGTAGATATAAAGATGAAGTTACTGCTTATACGATTACTAAAAGTCCTAATAGTACATTGGGAGAAATGATTATTGAATTAGCAAATATGATTGCTTGCGATGTTTATTATAATGAGAATGGAAATTTAGTTTTTCAGTCGGGTATTACTGATATATCGAGTATTAATAAACCTAATTTATGGAGTTTTAATCAAAATGAATTAGAATATTTAAATAGTAATTTAACTTATAATTTTGCTAAAGTAAAAAATAGAGTTATAGTAGTTGGTGGTAATGTTAATTCTACTGAAATATTCTCCGCAATCTCGGAAAATAAAAACGCAAAATCTCCAACAAAAATTCAAAAAGTTGGTATAAAAAATTTATATATAGAAGATAGTAATATATATAGTAATGAGCTCGCGCAAGATAGAGCTGATTATGAATTAAATAAAATATCTATTATGCAACTCACCAATGCAGTACAATCAACATATATGATACATTTAGATGTTAATAATTGTATTGAAATAAGCGATAGCTTTTTAAATTTTAAAAATACAAAATTTATTATTCAATCATTAAATATACCTATTTCAAATAATAGTGTCATTGGTATACAATGTTCAAATATAACGGAGTTACCGTTTTATCCTAGTAGTTCATAGAAAGGAGTAATTTAGATATGGGTTTAGAAACTAAAGACGCAAAAGTTTTAATTGATGTCATCAAAGACATTATTAAACAAGAAAAGAAAAACGATTCAAAGAATTTAGAATATTCATATTTTGGAATTATTGAATCTATGAACCCAGATGGGACTTTTAATGTTAAAATACCTACGGATGATAGTATTTATCCAAATTTATTAAACCAGACAGGTACTGCATTATTAATTGGTGATAGTGTAATCGTACAAGCAAGAAATAATAATATGGGTAATGCATATATTTCGTCTAAAAGTGGGGCAACTATAGATGGAGTTGATTCATCGGGATATACAGGTTCTCAAGGTACAATTGGTTATACAGGTTCTATAGGTTATACAGGTTCTGTTGGTTATGTAGGCTCAAGAGGTTATACCGGTAGCCAAGGAGTTGGATATACAGGTTCAGCTTCTACTGTTATTGGATTTACGGGTTCGGTTGGATATGTTGGTTCTAGAGGCTACGATGGTAGTCAGGGATATACAGGTTCCGTTGGATATGTGGGTTCTGCATCGACTGTCGTTGGATATACAGGATCTAAAGGTGACATTGGTTATGTAGGTTCAGCAAGTACGATTATAGGATACACTGGAAGTCAAGGTGGACAAGGAAATATAGGCTATAGTGGTTCTAAGGGAGATATAGGTTATAGTGGCTCTCAAGGAATAATAGGCTTTACGGGATCTCAAGGGATTATAGGACTTACGGGATCTCAAGGAATTATAGGACTTACGGGTTTTACGGGTTCAAGAGGATATAGTGGTTCTGTAGGTTTTACGGGCTCTTTTGGTTTTACAGGTTCTATTGGCTACGTTGGTAGTCAAGGAATTATAGGATATACAGGTAGCCAGGGCATTATAGGTTATACAGGTTCTTTTGGGTACACAGGTTCTTTCGGATATACAGGCTCATTTGGTTTTACGGGATCTTTCGGTCTAACTGGTTCAAGAGGATACACTGGTTCATTCGGGTTTACAGGTTCTGTTGGATTTGTTGGCTCTCAAGGTATAATTGGTTTAACAGGCTCTCAGGGCGGACAAGGAATAATTGGTTTTACGGGCTCTAAAGGAGATATAGGTTATGTAGGAAGTGCTTCTACAATAATTGGCTTTACGGGTTCTCAAGGAATCATAGGATTAACTGGAAGTAGGGGTTACACTGGCTCTTTTGGTTACACTGGCTCTAAAGGGGATATAGGATACGTTGGATCTGCAAGTACAATAATTGGATATACAGGTTCTTTTGGATATACAGGTTCTTTTGGATATACAGGTTCTTTTGGATATACAGGTAGTGCCTCAACAATAATTGGATATACTGGTTCAAAAGGTGACATAGGATTTACAGGTTCTAAAGGCGATATCGGACTTACAGGTAGTCAAGGCTATACAGGAAGTACTGGACCAATCGGATACGTAGGCTCAGCTTCAACCGTTATAGGTTATAGCGGTTCCAAAGGAGATATAGGTTTCACAGGTTCAGCATCAACTATTGTCGGTTATACGGGTTCAGTAGGATTTATAGGCTCAAGAGGGTATACGGGTTCTGCAAGTACTGTTGTTGGATATACAGGAAGTCAAGGTGTTGGTTACACAGGTTCCGCTTCAACTATAATCGGGTATACTGGTAGCAAAGGAACTGATGGAGTTATTGGTTACAATGGAAGTGTCGGTTATACGGGTTCTGCTTCAATTGTAATTGGCTACACAGGTAGTCAAGGCATTCAAGGCGTTGGATATACTGGAAGTGCCTCTACAGTGATAGGATATACAGGCTCTAGAGGAGCGACTGGCTATACTGGCTCTGCTTCAACTGTTATAGGATATACTGGAAGTCAAGGGGTCGGGTATACAGGAAGTGCATCTACAATCATTGGATATACAGGATCAAGAGGATACAATGGATCTATGGGATACAATGGATCCAATGGTTATACAGGTTCAGCATCTACAATTCCAGGTTTTACAGGTTCACGAGGTATAATAGGATACACAGGGTCTTCCGCAGGTGGAGATTTTACTGATGTTGCATTCCTACAAAGAACAAATACTGAGATAGTCGCCGCACTGCCAAATATTGATGCGGACTTATTTTTAGGTCATGGATTAGATTACTTTGGAACGGCGCAGAATATAATAGACATTAATGCTAAATTTGTTATTAATGATTTTACTTTTGCTGACTTTAAAGACTTTTCAATACCAGCAGGTGAATATACTGTAAACTCTAGTACAAAATTAAATCCTCCATATGCGGGAGTGGTGACTGGTAGGATTTCGGTTAAGAGATACGCTGATTTAATGTGGTTAGAATTAAGACCAAAAGATAGTACATATTCATATTCATTAAGTTATTCTACTGCAACGGGTTGGATTGGATGGTTTAATTCAAGTCATTCTTTAACTTCTAATAACGCTGATTTAATTGATAATATCGACTCTGCTAGACTTGTTTATGGGACAAATGGAACTGGTAGCAACACAATGTCAGTTATTCAAAATGTTTATGAAGAGCCACAACGTAAGTCTGGTTTTTGGGAGTGTACTGGAGCTTCGTGGACACCAGATACAGGATGGTGGTGGGGCATAACAATAGCACATACCAGTAACTCATCTATTTATAATTACTCAGGACAATTTGCTTTTAAAAATGGTGGTGGAGGAACAGAAGTTTATGCAAGAACAATAGGGGGAGGTACTCCGACTGAGTGGTCGAAATTATTAACTACTTCTGGTGGTACTATGACGGGTATTTTAACCGCACAAAATAATACTTCATATACAACAAAACAAGTTAGAAATATAATTATTTCAACAACAGATGCGGTACTCGCTAGTATGGCTAATGGAGATATTTGGATAAAAGTTTAAAATTTAAAAGGCATAATATGAAAATATTATGCCTTTTATTATTGACAAATCATTTTTTATATGATATAATATTAAAAGATAGAGAACAAACAAATTGCACAGATTAAAAGGAGGTTTTATGAAAAAGATAAAAATAGCTTTTCTTGATATTGTTGGTTTAAGATACAATGGGCACACCCTTAATAAAAGAGGATTAGGTGGCTCTGAATCTTCAACTATATATATGGCAAAAGAATTAAATGACTTAGGTTTTGATGTTACTGTTTTTTGCAAAATAGAAGGAGATGAACAAAGTTATGATGGTGTAAATTATATTTCAAATGAAAAGTGTAAAGATAATACTGAAAAATTTGATATATTAGTTACATTGCGTTCTTGCGTTCCGTATATACCAATACAATATAGAGAAGATGTATATAGAGAAACTGGATATGATATTGAAAATACTATTGGATTAGTTAAAAATAGTGGCTATAAAGTTTTATGGTTACATGATACATTTTGCTCAGGAGATAATTGGCTTGAGCACATATGCATAGACGGATATTTTGATGAAATCTTTACATTATCAGATTGGCACAGTAATTATATTATGAATGGTCATACTTGGAGAGGTAGAATCTTCGAAGTATTAAAAAATAAAATTTGGCAAACAAGAGATGGAATAAGAAGCTACATAGATGAAGTTGATATATCTAAAAAAGACAAAGATTTATTTGTATACAATGCGTCAGTATCAAAAGGCATGACACCACTATTAGAGCAGTGTTGGGGTAAAATAAGAGAACAAATACCAACAGCAAAATTAATGGTTATAGGTGGTTATTATAGAGGTGCAAATCATGATAATCCTGATGAACAAGAGTTACAGTGGATGAAATTAAAAGAAAATTATGATGGAAAAGATGGAGTTCATTTTACAGGTATAATTTCACAAAGAGAGATTGCTGAAATATTAAGTAAGGCTTCATTAATGGTTTATCCAGCTTTATTTCCCGAAACATTTGGGATTTCTACATTAGAGTCTTTAAATTATAATACACCATTGGTGACGTGTCGCTTTGGCGCATTGGAAGAAACAGCAATTGAAAAAGCTTGTTATTTAATTAATTATGATATTAACTATAATGAACAACAAATTGATAGATTTGTAGAAATGGTTTTAAAAGCATATAATGATGATTATTTAAGAAAGCAAAAAATGTATGCATGTAATGAAACAAAAGAAATAAATACATGGGATACGATTGCTTTACAGTGGAAGCAGCATTTTTATAATAAATTAGACTTATATATGCCATTTAATGAATTAACAAAAGTAAGAAGGGTTAATTCAGAAGCTCAAAGAATATTTAAAAGAAGATTTTTAAACAAAGAGGATATAATTGAAAGTAGTACTGTAAACAATAAATTCATTATAATAACACCTGTATATAATGCAGAAAATTATATAAAAAAATGTATTGACAGTGTGGCAAATCAGGTATATAATAAATATAAGATGATTATTATAGACGATATGTCTACTGATAATACAGTTAATATAATAAAAGAAACCATAGAAAATTATCCACCAAATATTAAAAATAAATTTCAGTTAGTAATTAATACTGAGAAAAAATATGCAGTTAGTAATCAAGTTGATGCAATTAACTTATATGAAAATGATTCTAGTATTATAGTTCTATTAGATGGAGATGATTGGTTAGTAAATGATAATGGAGTATTTAATTACTTAGATAATCTTTATATTGATGGATGCGATATGTCTTACGGTAGTTGTCATTCTTTAGTTGATAACATAGATTTAATATCAGAACCTTATCCTAAGAATGTAATTGAAGAAAAATCTTTTAGAACACATTTATTTACTTGGGGTATGCCTTATACACATTTAAGAACTTTTAAAAAAGAATTATTTAATAAAATAGATAAGTCTTTATTTAGAGATGAAAATGGAGAGCATTGGAAAGCTGGTGGAGATAATGCTTTATTTTATCCACTGTTAGAAAATGCAAACAATATAAAATGCATTCAAAGAGTTTTAATGATTTATAATGATATTAATCCACTAAATGACTATAAAATTAATGGGGAAGAACAAACTAAAACTGCAAATAAAATAAGAGATAAAAAATATGATATTACAGATATGAATGAGTTAAAAGATATTTATAATGAAGTTTTAGATAGAAATGATAATGCTATAAAATTATTGAAAGATACTCTTGTTAATAGAAAAGATACTTGGATTGATAATACAGATGCACCTAATATAATAGATAGAAAAAATTGGCTTAAAGATAAATTTGAGGAATTAAATATATCTAAAGAAAGTGTTATATTAGATATAGGTTCTTGGACTGGTGGGTTTATTAATGAATTTTATAAAATGGGATATAAGGATATATCCTGTGTCGAAATTAGTAAAGAAGCATATAAATTAGGAAGTCAAACATATCCAAGTTGGCACTGGATGAACGGAGATATAGAAGATTTTGTTTTACCACCTATTAAATATGATGTAGTGGTAATGTTTGAAGTCATAGAACATTTAGTAAATCCAATAGAAGCTATAAATAAAATAAAATTATCTTTAAGTGATAATGGTAAAATATTTTTTAGTATTCCAAAAGAAGATTCTATGAACGCTGATGGTATGGCTTATGAACATATATCGTATATAACCAAAAAACAACTTGATGAATTAGATGCTAAGGTTGAAGATTTATCATCTAAAAAAAAACATTTTAATTGGTATATGGGATATATAGAAAATAAAAAAAAAGGATAGTGTGGAAATGATGAATGATATAAAGAAGAAAATTTTAATTGCAATACCTACTGCTAAAAATATCGAAACGGATACCTTCAAATCAATTTATAATTTATATAAGCCTGAAAATACTGAATTGCATTTTGAATGTTTTTATGGTTATAATATAGATCAAGTAAGAAATTTAATGGCAAGTTATACCATTAATAATAATTTTGATTACATTTTCTGTGTAGATTCGGATATAGTTTTACCTAAAGATTCTTTGATAAAATTATTATCACACAATAAAGATATTATAAGTGGTGTATATAGACAAAGATTTTTAGAGGAAAATATGCCAGAGTTGTACTTAAATGAAAATGGTAGAATTTTTAGAGCTACAATTGAAGACATTAAAGAAGATAAAATCATGGAAGTGAGTAGTTGCGGCTTTGGATGTACATTAATATCTAAAAGTTTATTATATAGAATAGGATATCCACAATTTGAATATCATTCTTCTATTGATTTTAATAAAACAATTTCAGAAGATACAGATTTCTGTATCAAAGCAAATAAATGTGGAACTAAAGTATATGTTGACACAAGTATTAAATGTGGACATATAGGAAGTTTTGAATTAAAAATTTAAGAAAGGAGTTGAATTAATTGGCTATAACACTTCCTTACTCGACGGCAAATGTGCAATTTGGTACTGACACATATGTTTATGGTTGGTCAACTTCTGTTGGTTCATATTCTAACTCAAGTGTTATGACATCTAGTGGATATACTCGTATAAATTCTATAACAAGAAATCCGGATGGCACAAGAACTGTTAATGTAACTGTTTATTATTTAATGGCGATATCAAGAAGTGGATCCGATTCTGGAGTTTATACTTTCCAATCAACTCCAAATGTAAGATTTTATAATTCTGTATTGGCATCGTATATAACTATATATAACGCGGCTTTAACAACTACATGTGCAACTGGTGCATCGGCAAGTATAACACATTCATCAACAGTGAATATTTCAGTTCCTGCAACATGGTTCGCAACATCAACAGCAACCTGGAATTTTAGTACCACGCAAGAATGTAAAGTTGTAACAAGCGGAGCAGTATATACTCATACCAAAATAGATGCGGCGTTTATTATTGAAACTTTAAGAAGTATAGTTGTTAATGTAGATGGCGTATTAAAAACTGCATCAGCAGTATGGGCTAGAACAAATGATACGTTAAATCCACTCATAGATATGAAGATAGATGTTGATGGGGTATTGAAATGAGTATGATATATGTATTTTATAACAAATATACTTTGGAAATTCTTACGGTATTAAGACCATTTATAAATAATATTGACATAAATGAATTTATTGAAAGTAGACTTATATATGATGATAAATTTAAAAATTTAACATATAGTGATATAGATTATATAATAGAGGATACAGAAGAGTATGATTTTTTTAATGATAATCCATCTATATATAAGTGTATGTATATTGATAATAAAAAACGCAAATTAAAATTTAAATTAACAAAAAATGAAAATGTATTTATTAATACAACATATAATATACAAAAATATAAAAGAGATTATACAAATGTAGAAATTAATGAAATGTATGAAGAAGATTATATAAATTTTAATCTTAAAAACATTATGATATCAGATAATGATATTGAATTTTCTTTTGAGTATTTAAAAGATTTAAATATTAGGACTAAGATGGTTAATAAAAGATGGAAAAGTTTTCATAATGATCCATATTTAACTGAATCTTCTCAAGATAAAACCATGCTAGGAAAATCTATAGCAAAAATAGGAACATATTATCCTATATTAGTTGAACCCCAAAAGTCTGAAAATGGATTATATGCTTTAGAGGGCTCTCATAGAATAACCTCTTTAAAGCTTCTTCAAATGGAAGGTGGCATTCCAGAAGATTTTAAAATATTTTGTATTCATATGCCATATTCTTATCAAGATATAGAAACACCGAAAATGTTTACTGTATTAAAAAATCCAATATTAATCAGAAGAATAATCGAAGTTTATTACGGATCTGAAATACTAAATGATTCTATTTTATATGAAAAGGCATTATCTTCAATCAAAGAAGACGGAGATAAAATCATTAATAAATATACTTATGAAACATACATATATACGTTAGAAGAGCTATTGTCTGCTGTTGACTCATATCCACATTGGTTGAGAGATTTAATCCATATAGATGGTAGTATATTTCCTAGTGAAATAATTAATAAAGAATTAAAATTTAAGGAGTGGGTAAACGAATGTTATCACATATAAGAAGAGTAGACATAGAGTTTCATTCATTTTGTAATAGAAGATGTATATGGTGTCCTAATACAGACTTTATAAGAGATGATGAAGATATTGAAATGAGTGATGAACTTTATTCAAAAATCATAAATGAATTAAAAGATAATAATTTTGGAAAGTATCCTAGATTTCCTTTATCAGAAAATCGATCTCCAAAAGATAGTCCTAATTATTCAAAATTTATTATCAATCAGCCAGTTTTATCCTTTCTTGGTTATCAAGAACCATTATCAAATATACCATTATTAAAGAAAAGAGTGCAAGAGGCTTGGGAAAAATTACCGCCTCATATAGAACTTGTTTCTAATACAAATGGAGATTATCTTACAGAAAAATCATTAGACGGTTTGTTACTTACTACTTTAAATATTAAAGATTACGATTCTAAAGGTATGGAGTATTGGAAAGAAAGATTAAAAAAACTTGGCGTATTAATAATAGATATAGATGAAAATATAGAGCAAATTATAGGTGTCCATAAAAATGTAGGAAATGTAACTTGTTATTGTAATTGGCCTAAGCATATTGACCTAGAAGATAGAGGTGGATTTTTGAAAAAAGAAGATATCCCTGATATAAAATGGCGAAATAATGCGAAAGAACGAACTGAAATTTGTTTAGAACCAAGCTATTATATCAACATTCATTACAATGGAGATATTATGCCGTGTTGTCATTTAAGAATGGATAATCCTATGCATAAAGAATTCATTCTAGGTAATGTAAATAATAATACTTTAGTAGAAATACATAATAATGAAAAAGCTAATAATTTGAAAGAAATACTTTCGATAGAAGATGGTAATTTCCCTTCAACTTGTTTAAATTGTCAAAAAATTAGGCAAGAGGGGTTAAACAGGTTTCCCTCATGATATATGGAATAATTTTTTATGATAGCATAGATGGAGAAATGCTTTATAATACTAGTTGTATAGATTATAATAATATAGAAAAAATTATAGATAATTGTTATGAATATCTAAATATAGAATATAAAAGCATTAAAAATATTTTATATAAATTATATGATTATAATTTATACAAAGACAATTTTGAAAAACATCAAAGTGTTAGAGTTACATCAGATGGAGAAATATTTTTTTCAGATAAAGAAATAAAATATAGAATTGGTCTTAAACATAGCATGACAGATAGATGGTATCCACTATTCGAAGAAATGTCAGGCATTTATAATAAAGAAAATCAAGTTATAAGTCTTGAAATATTAACATATTACTACAATGATTTTATTAATTATAATCTTAAAAATATTTGTAAAATAGTGCCGTTTCATTTTTTACACCCTAATGAAATGTTTAGATCTAATGAAAATAATGAGAAAGCGTTAGTAAGATGGGGCGAAGACTTAATACCAACGTTAGTTGAAATGTGTGAAGAGCTTAATATAAATAACTGTATATTTCCATTTCAGGTTAGAAAAAAGAATGATAGCTTTTTGATATTAGATGGTTCTCATAAATTAATAGCAATGAAGGAATTAATTAAAAACGATTCTTTTAAAATAGATAGAAAGATTCTTTCAATTGAATTTAATAGTGTTAATCCTACTTCTATTGATAATAACACTATTAATTGTAAATTAGATAACCCAATTACTATGCATATACCTAAATTATTATTAAATAAATATCATTTTATAAACTATCTAACTATGCAAGATTTTGATGATAATATTATGGAAGTTACTGTAGATAGATATATTGAAATGGTTACTTTATTTAGAGTTTATATATTAGAATTAACTATTCCTATAAGAAGATATAAAATAATAACAGGAAAGACATTAAGTCCGTTTGATTTTATAGAGGATGAATACAAATTTAAGATATGGATGGAAGACGATAATGAATAAAATTCAAAAAAGACTAATAGAAAACTGGTCTGACCTTCAACTTAATATATGGCAAAACATACAAAATGATTATACTAGAAAAATAATTGTAGATAAAACATATATTATTACTAATCTTTATAAAGAACAAAAGATTATTTTAGATAATTATATTGATTATAAATTTATTAAAGAATTTTATAATTATTTCATAGATAATATTAAAATAATAATGGGAAATTATTTATATGAATATATATACCCACAAGATACTAGGATCATAGATGTAAAAGGCGGCATATCTTTTAATGGATTTTCATTTTCTTTATCCTCAATGTGTGAAAGTATTTTAAAAAATGGATTATATATACCTTTAATATGCGATAGACAAAGCAATGACACACTAGCTATTGTTGGAGGAAGACATAGAATAATTGCTCTAAAAGAAATATATAATAAAAGAAAATTTTTATGTCTTATGTTTAATGAAAGACAATCTGATATAAAATGTGAGTTCACGTTACCAACTATATTATTAGAAAAATATTTTAATAATTATGATATTATATATTGTAAAATAGATAAATATTTTTCTATAGTATATATTGATAATCCAGTGGATTTATGGATTTTATTTAAATTACAAGAAAAGGAACTTGATTTAATATTTGAAATGTATTCAGAGCAATTATATGAAAACAATATATTTGGTTCTGAATTACTTTTTAAAAAAGGAGAAGAGGTATGTTATGAATGAACTAAAGCCATTAGGAAAATTTAATTATGCAAAAATGAACGGGAGTATGCCTTTAAGAGAAAAGGTTATTTATTTAGAATCGTATTTATCATCAAGAAAAATATTCTCTAAATATTACCTAGATGAATATAGTTTAGAGAAAAGAAATAAAAAACATGATTGGATTGAAAAATATTTTAGTAAAGTAATATCTTTAGAAGGAATTAATATGGTAGAGTCTACCACAAACGAAATAAAAGGAGATATTGTAGATTTAAGTAATATTAAAAAAGGTGTACTATCGGAGATAATGTATATTGGAGATAAATTGAGGTGTAAATTTTTATATCTTGAAAATGATGGTTCTATTGAAATGATGACATTATTTTTAACAGAAGAAGAATGTGATGAAATGAGAATATTAAGTGAAGATTTAGACTATTTATTTTATGAAGAAAGTTTATCTCTTGGGGATGACGTTATTAGCAATCCAAATATTATAGTTGAAAAAATAAGAAATAAAAAAGATAGAAATTATGTTACTACAAAATTTGAAGGCGATTGGACAGAAGAACAAAAAGATACTTGGGAAATAATAAAGCAAATTAGTCCCAGAGTCCGCATTGATGGAAAAGTTCATATTAATGCAGTTTTATATTCTACCGGATATTTATTTCATAATGATAAAAGTTTGAGAATGGACTTTATTAATGAATTTGTTAATGCTTTTTATTCTAATGTAAAAAATATGACAAAGGCTTTTGATTATGATTATTTGCAATTTTCAGAAATTCAGGATAAACTTCAGGATTTAAGGAACGGCGCAGGCTTTGATGGATTTTCTTTTACTTTAGATTCATTAAAAAACGATATATATACAAATGGTTTATTTTTCCCAATGTATGCCTATATAAATAAAGAGCCTGGTAAGTATGTTATCTGCGGCGGCAGGCATCGACTTATCGCTATTAATCAATTAGTAGAAGAAGGACTATGGAAAGATAGAAAAATCCTATGTATGTTTTGGGATTCTCGTAAACAATTTGATAGTATAGATTTAATTATTCCAAATATAATTATAGAAAAAATGTTATATAAATTAAATATTGATATAAAACCATATTCAAGTGGATTTTCAACTGTAGGAGTTAAAAACATTATTGACTTTTGGATTGTTATGCGTGTATTTGAAAAAGAAATGGACTTTTTAATAGAAAAATATGAAGATGAATTACTTAGTTATGGTATAAAGGCATCTAAATTTATTAACCCTTGGATGGTGTAGTATGGATGATATAGCTTTCTCAGAGATACAAAAAAAATATTTAAAAATTAAGAAATCAAAATACCATGAAACAAATGGTAAGCAAAATAATAATAGTATTTTAAATTATAATCCACAAAAAAACTTTAATGAAATTATACTTTTATATAATATCTTTATTGATAATTTAAAATCAATGATAGATAGTAAATCTTTTGATGGTGGATACTGCGGAAAAGAGTTTTTAAAAAAACAAATTAGAGATTCAAAAGAAGAAATTGATTTTAATAAATTCTTTATTCCATATGCGGAATTAGAGTATATTGTATATAATACTGGATGCTATCTACCAATGGTAGTATTTAAAACAGAAGAAAAATATAATATAATGGAATGTTTACATAGCAGGTATCCATCTACTATGTTGCAAATATTATTTTCAGAAAATAAAATAGATAATAGAAGTATATTTTATATAGAGAAAAGTTTTATTAAAAAAAATAGTGAATGTAATTTGAAAATTCCAAAACAACTTTATGATGAGGTTATTATTAATTTAGAATTAGAAGTAATAGAAACACAATCAAATTTTTTAACAATAAAAACAAAAGATAATATGGACGCATGGTTAATATTTAAATTAATTCACAAAGAAGTAAGTTGGGTAACAGGCAAATATGGGTTTGAGTTATACAATATGGGAATGAAGCCATCTAATTTTATAAATATAGAGGAGAATAATTAAAATGATATATAATAAAAATACTGTTATTGCCGAGTTAGCTGGTAAAGATAGTATAGTAGCTATAATAAAATACGCAAAGGAAAATAAAGATAGTTATATTCTTCCTACAATTATTAAAGTTCCTTCTGAGGAAAGTAGACACCAAGAGCTTTTTTCATTTTATGAACAATTACAAAATTATATTACAACTCTTGGGTCACATATGTATACACCTTTATTTTTAGATGAATCTACTTATTGGTGGAGTCTTAATCAACCAATCGCAAGTATGATAAAAGAATATAATTTCTATAGTCCATGTATTGCGTGTCATGGATTATTACACTCTATAAGGATTCCTTTGGCTCAGGTCTATAGTGGTAAAATACTAACTGGAGAAAAGCTTTTACATAATGGGAAAATAAAAATAAACCAAAATAGCATAGTTCTTGATATTTTTGATGATTTATTTAAGAAATATAATATTGAAGTTATTAGGCCGATAGATGATGATGCGAATGAAATTATAGATGAATTTTATAATCAATATAATATAGAGGAAGTAAAATATATAAAATGTTATATGAGTGGAAATTCAAACGTTAATCACATAAATGATTTAAAAGAATATAATATAAATAAATATTGTTATGAATACCTTATACCTAAACTAGATAATATTATTAAAGAGATAAAAGAGGAGGGTAATATATATGACAAGTGAAAATTGCGATTATATAGAAAGACAAAAAGACTTAAATAAAAATGGGAAAAGATTATATGGTAAAAAAATGTTACAAAGC
>Ga0123337_10004372_pt1 | contig 14450 bp, 10 predicted proteins | sample frozenSSSSmetaG_FD_89792 | JGI IMG/M metagenome (GOLD analysis project Ga0123337, IMG submission 89792) | Glacier valley bacterial and archeal communities from Borup Fiord, Nunavut, Canada, to study Microbial Dark Matter (Phase II) -... | ecosystem: Environmental > Aquatic > Freshwater > Ice >... | reverse complement strand
TCTGGATAATTCCATTCGGTTTTTTGGGTATACTTATGGCATTTCATGGCTTTTAAAGCCGGATTCACGATATAGCTTGAAACTCGGCCTAGACAAAGTTAACTTCCATAATACTGAGAACTCCAGATTTGTTCAAGATTATGCAGATGAGGCATATCGTCGTCAAAAATGGGAAACTGAAAAAAGAGTATTGTGGGATATGACTACAAGAAAATGGGATAATCGTTATTTTAGTTTTTATAGATTGTACTGCGATATATTTATTAAGGTAAACGAAAAGCAGAAAATATATGTACGTTCCATATATAATAATCAATGGAGTAAATACACCGTCAACAAGACATACTGGCAAATTCAGATTGGGTATCAGTTTAGCATTTTTGTGAAGAAATAGATTGTTGAACTTTATGTAAACACAATGTAGAAATCTTGCAAATTATCAGAATAATTATGGATTCTGGAGAATATGATTAATTTATGAGATGAGTCGCGCTAAAACTTTAATTTGCTAGAAGGCTTTTGGTGGTGTCCGTTATTTGCTGCAAGGCAAAGTGCAAGTGGATTTTAATTTCCCAACCATTGTCATTGAAAAAATGGGCAGACTCCCGTTTATACCAGACCCTCGGTATGAAGACGACAAGGATTTAAAAAACAAAGCGCAAGGGCAGTTAAAAAGTGATGTCAGTTATACGCATAGGGCGCCTTATCCGAGTGCGAGGGAGATTGGGTTGCCGAGGCATGAAATGAATTAAATCCCAAGCGTCCAATATTTTGCACTCAACATAAATCATGATTTTTGATCTGCTTTTCATGAAAATTTGGAAATGACACACTTATGGGGCTAAATTGGCTGCGAAAATAGCATGCATAAAATCAAGAAGGAGACAAGTAATTTTCTGAAATTTAACTAAACTTAAATCCTCAGGTTTTACAGAGTAGCCGCCGGAATGAATACGATGCAGATGTACTAATTATAAAAACATGTTTGAACAGACCTTTAAAAATATAGACGACATCTTGCACAAGGATGCCGGTTGTGGCAGTGAGCTCGATTATGTGGAACAGACCTCCTGGGTTTTGTTCCTGAAATACCTGGATGATCTTGAAAAAGATAAAGCAACAGCAGCGGAACTCAGCGGTAAAACATATAAAAACATCATTGATTCGGAATATCAATGGACAATGTGGGCAGCCCCCAAGGGTAAGGACGGTAATCTCGACCACCATAAAGCATTAACGGGCGATGATCTGGCTGACTTTGTCAATATTAAGTTATTCCCTTACCTCAAAAAATTCAAGACCTCGGCAGAAAGCGCAGATACCATTGAATATAAAATTGGTGAAATCTTTAGCGAACTTAAAAACAGAATTCAAAGCGGCTATAATTTGCGTGAAGTCATTAACCGTATTGACGAATTGCGGTTCCGGACGCATGCTGAAAAGCATGAGATGAGCCATTTGTATGAAGACAAAATAAAAAACATGGGAAATGCCGGACGGAATGGTGGGGAATATTATACGCCACGTCCATTGATTAAAACCATCATCAAGGTGGTGGCACCCAAAATTGGAGAGAAAATATATGACGGCGCTGTTGGTAGTGCTGGATTCTTGTGTGAAGCCTATGAATACCTGAAAACCAGTAAGAATCTGACTACAAAAGATGTTGAGACCCTGCAGAAAAAAACCTTTTACGGCAAGGAAAAGAAATCTCTGGCATACATCATTGGTATCATGAATATGATTTTGCATGGTGTGGAAGCCCCCAACATCGTGCATACTAATACTCTGGCTGAAAACCTTGCTGATATTCAGGAAAAGGACCGTTACGATATTGTACTTGCTAATCCTCCATTTGGCGGAAAGGAACGTGCCGAGGTGCAACAAAATTTCCCGATTAAAACCGGCGAAACGGCCTCTTTGTTCCTGCAACACTTCATAAAGATACTAAAAGCAGGTGGCAAAGCGGGTGTGGTGATAAAAAATACATTCTTAAGCAATACCGACAATGCCTCGGTGAGTTTGCGCAAACTTTTGCTTGAGAATTGCAACCTGCATACCGTGTTGGATTTACCGGGCGGTACTTTTACCGGTGCCGGTGTAAAAACCGTAGTATTGTTTTTTGAAAAAGGCTCATCTACCAAAAAGGTGTGGTTTTATCAACTCAACTTGGACAGAAACTTGGGCAAAACAAATGCCTTGAACGAAAAGGACTTGGCTGAATTTGTGGCACTGCAAAAAACCAAAGCAGAAAGCGCAAACTCTTGGACTGTCAATTTAAAAGACATCGACCAAACTACATTTGACCTTCAAGTAAAAAATCCAAATAAGAAAGATAAAGTTTCTTTACGTGAACCAAGGGAAATTTTGGAAGAAATGAAAACCTTGGACAAAGAAAGTTCACATATTTTGAATTCAATTTTGGAACTGATATGAGACGGGACTTGGAATTGAAGAAATTGGGAGAGATTTGTGATTTCCAAGGTGGATCACAACCTCCAAAAAGTAATTTTATTTTTGAACCTCGCGAGGGATTTGTAAGATTCTTGCAAATTAGAGATTTTAACAGCGAAAAAAATGTAACATATATTCCTGAATCAAACAAAAATAAATATTGCAATGACGATGATATATTGCTAGGAAGATATGGTGCTTCTGTTGGAAAAATCTTAATAAACCAATCAGGAGCTTATAATGTTGCGGTAATGAAAACTATACCAAACGAAAAAATATTAATCAAAAGATATTTGTATTATTATTTAATGTCTACCGATTTTCAGGCTAGACTATCAAAAGTTGCTTCACGTTCAGCTCAAGATGGATTTAGCAAAGATGATATATTTGATTTTCCAATTTTAGTTCCATCATTAAACAATCAGCAGCGCATTGTAGCCACCTTAGATGAAGCCTTTGTCGCCATGAACAAGGCTAAAGCCAATGCCGAACGAAACCTCAAAAATGCCAAAGAACTTTTTGAGAGTTATTTGCAAGGTGTATTTATGAAAGGGGACTGGGCACAAGTAAAATTATCAGATATGTCAAAGGATATTACAGACGGTGACCATATGCCACCACCAAAATCACAAGAAGGTTTGCCTTTTATTACTATTTCAAACATCAATAAGAAAAATCATCAAATAGATTTCACAGATACTTTTAAAGTACCAAAACAATATTTTGAAAAACTAAAAGAAAACAGAAAACCTAGGAAAGGTGATGTCTTGTACACGGTTACTGGTTCCTATGGTATTCCAGTTTTAATTGAGGACGATTTCGAATTTTGCTTTCAACGACATATTGGTTTAATTAGACCCAAGGACAACGTTAGCAGCAAATGGTTGTATTATTGGATTTTATCACCACAGGCAAATCTTCAAGCACATGAAACAGCTACAGGAACAGCACAAAAAACAGTTTCATTAACAGCATTGAGGAATTTTATATTACCAAAAATGCCAATAAAAGAGCAACAAACCATCGTTCAGAAACTCGACACGCTTTCAACCAAAACCCAAAAATTAGAAGCCATCTATCAACAAAAAATAAATGATTTGGAAGAATTGAAAAAAAGTGTGTTACAGAAGGCTTTTAATGGGGAATTGTCAAAAAATAATCTAACTATGACGATATGAGCCATATATTAAATAAGATAGTTGTGAAAAACTTCAAATCAATTGCGGATGAAGAGTTCATTTTGAGCCCTTTTACTCCTTTGGTTGGATACAACAATGCTGGTAAAACTAATTTGGTGGAAGCTATCAAATGGTTATTAAGAAAATCAGTTTTACAAGAATCATCATTCAATAATCCTGTAAATGCGATTGAAATGATTGGTGAAATATCGGGAATAAATCAAGATATATTGGACAATTTAACAGATGGGCATAGAAATGTTATTTCTCCATTTATTCAAGATGAAAAATTAGTAATCCGAAGAACGCAACCAAATCCCAGTTGTGGAGCACCTCAAATTAGACTTGATGTTCAAAATCAACAAAATATTGGTGCAGATAATGAATGGAGAACAAACCCTACAGGAATTGATCAAGCAATTCAGGCACTTTTTCCAGAGCCGATTCATATAGGGGCTATGGAAGATTCTGGGGAGGATGTGAGTAAAAACAAAAATACTACAACTATAGGTAAATTGCTTATTGAGATACTTGGACAAATACAAGAAAATCATCAGGCTACAATCGAATCGGCTTTTAATATGATAAGTGACTTATTAAATTCTGAAGGTAATCAACGTGCCGCTGAATTTATTGCTTTCGATGCAGCGGTAAATGCTAATCTTGAATCATTTTTTCCGGGAGTTAACATAAAAGTCCATGTGCCTTCCCCTGAATTTAAAGAAGTTTTATCAAAAGGGACTATTAAAGTATTCGAAAATCAATCGCCAAATGGCAAAGATGTCACATCTCTAGGTCATGGTGCCCAACGTTCAATTCAAATGGCCTTAATTAGACATTTAGCCGAAATTAAAAAAGCTGGTGACCAACATACAAATACTTTATTATTAATTGATGAACCTGAATTATATCTTCATCCTCAAGCAATTGAAATATTACGTGAGGCATTAAAGTCGCTGGTTAACAACGGGTATCAAGTGGTTTTTTCAACACATTCACCTTTTATGATAACGTCAAAAGATGCCTCAAATACAATTTTAATTCGCAAAAACCCTGAGCATCAAACCTATAAAAGGACTTCCTTAAAAGCTGCTGTAGAATCAACTATTCAGGGCAATCCCGCACAAGCAACAACTTTATTTTCATTATCAAATTCATCAAATATATTATTCTCTGAAAGGGTTTTACTGGCTGAAGGCAAAACGGAAAATAAATTATTACCTTGTATAGTGATAAAATGTACCGGTCGAACATTAGGTTTTCATAAAATAGCACTCGTACCTGTGGATGGTTCTGGCAGCATTAAAAAATCGATGGACGTATTGGCTTCAATGGATTTGCCTACAAAATCTGTAACAGATTTGGACTATGCTTTAAGACATGGTGAAAGCGAGGGCTTTTTACCAGCAGGAGATGTGGACATTATTACAATAAAGGCGCATCTGCTAACAATTGCAGGCCAGCACGCAATAAATTTGGATAACAACGGATGGCCAACAAAAACGCAAACTATGTCCGCAGCCGATGGATTTAGAATATTAGCAAATGAAGCTTCAGTTCAACAAAATATTCAAAATATTTATGAAAAAATGTTACTAAGGAATATTTGGATATGGAAAAAAGGAACGATTGAAAATCATTTAGGAAATATTTCAAAGAATGAAGCTGGATGGGCTGCCTTTAATCAACGCCTTGAAATTGATCCTTTAAATGTAATTCTTCCAAATAATTTCCAAGAAATAACTGATTTTGTACAATGGATTATTGCTTAATAATATGAACGAAGACGAAACAAGAGCCGAACTCATTGACCCTAAACTCAAAGCTTCAGGTTGGGGTATAGTTGAAGGTTCAAAGGTTTACAGAAACCATCCCATAACAGCCGGCAAAATACAAGCCGGTGGAGGCAGGGGTAAATTACTTCGTGCCGACTATGTACTTGCATACAAAGGCATCAAACTAGCAGTCATAGAGGCTAAAAGCGATGATCTAGGCGTTGGCGAAGGTGTGGCACAGGCCAAACAATACGCTGAAAAATTAAAACTTGACACCACCTATTCAACAAACGGAAAAGAAATATACAGTATCTGCATGCAAACAGGGGTCGAAGGTTTGGTAAACAATTACCTCAGCCCTGATGAACTTTGGGATAAAACTTTCCCCATGACTGGCATAGGAGATGCCGTAAATGAATGGCGTGAAAAATTCAGTGCCGTTCCGTTCGAGGATATCAATAAAACCAAGCCACCCAGATTCTACCAGGAAATAGCCGTTAACAATGTATTGGAAGCTATTGCCCATGGCGAAGATCGTATCCTTTTAACACTGGCCACTGGAACGGGTAAAACCACCATCGCCTTTCAAATTGCGTGGAAATTATTCCAAAGCCGTTGGAATTTGAAAAGAGACGGCAGCAGAAGGCCAAGGATATTGTTTTTAGCAGACAGAAATAACCTGACAAACCAAGCTTATGGAGAGTTTACAACTTATTCTGCCTTTGCTGAGGATGCTTTGCTACGCATTAGCCCTAAAGAAATCAGAAAAAAGGGCACTGTGCCCACCAATGGCAGTATTTTTTTCACAATTTTTCAAACCTTCATGTCCGGCACCGACAAGGAAGGCAAACCGGCACCCTATTTCGGAGAATATCCGCAAGACTATTTTGATTTTATCATTATAGATGAGTGTCATAGAGGTGGAGCAAACGACGAAGGCAATTGGAGAGGGATTTTAGAATACTTCTCTCCTGCTGTTCAATTAGGCTTAACTGCTACCCCCAAACGCAAGGATAACGTGGATACATATAAGTATTTTGGCGAGCCTGTCTACATTTATTCCCTCAAGGAAGGCATCAACGATGGTTTCTTAACGCCTTTCAAGGTAAAAAGGATCAAGACTACCATTGATGATTATATCTACACCAGCGATGACCATATTATAGAAGGTGAAATTGAAGAAGGCAAAAGATACACCGAACCCGACTTCAATAAAATCATTGAAATTAGGGAAAGAGAGGCAAAACGTGTCCAACTGTATATGGATGAAGCCAATCAGAACGAAAAGGCCATCATCTTTTGTGCCACGCAGGACCATGCCGCCGCCGTCCGTGATTTGGTCAATCAATATAAAAGAAGCAAAGACCCAAATTATTGTGTCAGGGTCACCGCCAACGATGGGGAAATTGGCGAACAATTTTTGCGAGAGTTCCAAGACAATGAAAAAACAATCCCAACCATTTTAACTACTTCACAGAAACTCTCTACAGGAGTAGATGCCAGAAATATTCGAAATATTGTTTTACTGCGTCCCGTCAATTCCATGATAGAATTCAAACAAATTGTGGGAAGGGGCACCCGCTTGTTTGATGGTAAGGAGTTTTTCACCATTTATGACTATGTGGATGCCTATCATCATTTTGCTGACCCTGAATGGGACGGCGAGCCATTAGAACCTGAACCAAGAGATGTGAACGACCCTCCACCTGAGCAACCATATCCCGGACCCAAAGCACCCCCGGAAGGCGATGATGAAGATGGTGAGGGAGGCGGAGGAACGGAAAGGCGCAAACGTGTAAAAGTGAGATTGAGAGACGGCAAGGATCGTGAAATACAACATATGATTTCCACTTCTTTTTGGAGTGCTGATGGCAAACCAATATCCGCAGAAGAATTTATGGTCAACCTTTTTGGCAAACTACCGGACTTGTTTAAAAATGAACAAGAATTGCGTATACTATGGAGTAACCCTCTAACGAGAAAAACCTTATTAGAGAAGTTAGATGAAGCCGGGTTTGCCAAAAGCGATTTGCTCACCCTTCAGCAATTGGTTGATTTGGAAAAAAGTGACCTGTTTGATGTGCTTGAATATGTCTTTAATGGAGATTTTAAAGCCATGACAAGAGAAGCCAGAGTTGGAGCAGCCAAGGCAACTATTTTTGCTCTGTTGAACAAGCAGCAACAGGAATTTATTGAATTTGTACTGGCTAAGTATATTGAATCCGGTGTGGAAGAACTAGAGCAAGAAAAATTACCAATTCTACTCACCAACAAATATCAATCATTGGAAGATGCAAAAGGAATATTAGGCAATGTAGCCAACATCAGTAAATTGTTTATTGAGTTTCAGAAGCATTTATATGAGGAGAAGGTGGCTTAATTATAATAAGTACAAAAAACTAGACTTAAAACATGTCAAAAAACTTAGCATCTTTAGTAACTAAAGAAAGTATAATTAAGGCATTAGAATTAATTATTTCTGAAAACAGGAATCTAAAAAACCCGTCAACAAAATTTGATCTAGTGTATAAAGGCAGACGATTTCCTCCAAAGGAAGTGATAAGAGTTGCTGCTGAAATTCAAGGAATAGACTGGAGGAAATTTGATTTACATGGGGGTGAATCAGCCAATAGATTCCTGAAAAAGTTCGAATTTGACATAAAAGAAAAAGACGAGGTGGCGGATGAAGAGGAATCAACAGATTTTTCAGAAAATACATTTGTTGAATTATTAAAGCAAATTGGCAATCCTAACATTTTAACATTTTTCAATTGTGTTGATTTATTAATCAACAAATTAAATCTAAGCAATTTGATAACCGACTTACATATGGCACAAGGTCAAATAATCGATTATCAATTACGATAGGTCAACGATATTGTATTGCTTTGATTCCAAAAGAGAAATTTCCTTGGCAATTTATTGAAAAAGACAAGCGTCAGACAAATGATCTTATCACATTTAACCATTTTGACGGTAGCCCTGAAGCATACTTTTATCAATCGAAGAAGTCTGAAGAAATGCTAAATAGAATCGATCAGATTGCTATAGCTTCAGAAATCGAACTCAGTAGGACCCAAGTATCAAGTTATCACAAATTCAATAATAGCATATTCGAAAAGGTAATTTATGATATCAATTACAGAAAGGAATTGTTCAACAAGGCATTTGGAATTGAAGTTAACCTGACAGGAAATGTATGGAAATTAGGTTGTAATTGGCGAACAGGCAATCCAAACTTTTACGATCTGATTAAAACTAAGGCTATCGTAATAGGTGTAAATAATAAATTATACGCTCCAGGTGACTTAATTTTAATTGCTGAAGGGCATAACATTCGTGCGCTGGCAAAAGTACTGGAAAATCCTATTGTTGTTACAACTAAACCTGAAGTGAAGGCCGATTTTGATAATTATAAAATTGACTATAATAAAGATATTAATATCGCAAAGGGAGAATGGTATGAATTACAGGGAGATGAATCAATTACCTATGAGTTACAACAGGGAATTTGTAAAGTCCATCAACCCAATGTTCGAAATTCTGCAATTAAAATTTGGAACGAACGCTTTAATAAATCAATTAACAAAAACACTCAGAAAATGAGCCAGCTAATAGACCTTAACAAAAATACAATTCTTTATGGCCCTCCGGGTACAGGTAAAACCTATAAACTTAATGAGTATAAGGAGGAATATTTTACCGACAGAGGTGTTATTCAATCATCGGAGGAAGTTCTCAAAGAGAAACTAACTCAGTACCCCTACTGGAAGATAATAGCTGCAATATTGGCCAATGCTGAAAAACCACTCTCTGTTCAGGAAATTGCAGGCAACCCGCTCGCAAAATCTAAATTTAATTTTAATTTAAAAACCAAACCAAATAATATTATTTGGGGGGAATTATTAGGATTTGCAGATGACAATTCCACGGAAATTATCGAGAAATATAGGAGACATATTAAGCTTTTCACAAAATCTGAAGATAAAAAATGGACAATAGCAAGTGAGAAAAAGGATGAAATTGCGAATATAATTGGCCAAGAATTATTAGATATTGCAGCCAACCCAGATTTGGAACCAGTCCAAAGCTCTACTTCAAAAATTCGCTTCAATTTTATTACGTTTCACCAAAAATATAATTATGAAGATTTCATTGAAGGAATTAAACCGTTGTTAAAAAATGATAATATAGAAGAGCAGACTGGCGAACTGCAATTTGAACTCAAAAAGGGTATTTTCTATAACAGCTGTTTAGAAGCCTTAAAACTAATTGGCTATCAATCATTTGAAGAGTGCTATAACGACACAATTGAAAACCGCGCAGCTAAATTTAAATCCGTCGAAAACAATACATCTCATCAGTTTGCACTATTTATTGATGAGATTAATCGGGCAAATATTTCAGCTGTTTTCGGAGAGTTGATTACTTTACTTGAAGATGATAAGAGGATAGGTGCAGATAATGAAATGTGGGTTGAACTCCCCTACTCAAATGGAAAATTCTGTGTTCCAGCAAACCTTTATGTTATTGGAACAATGAATACCGCAGACCGCTCAATTGCATTATTAGATATTGCCCTTAGAAGGCGATTCGAATTCATTGCCCTTTATCCTTTATATATGCCTTCTGAATGGTGGGCACCATTGCTTGAGGCCATAAATCAGGCAATATACACATGGAAAAAGAATCCCGATTTCTTCATTGGTCATGCCTTTTTTATTTTTAAACCAGAAAGCGATAAAACAAAGATACTGAACACTAAAATCATCCCTCTTCTTTACGAATACTGTCAAAACAATGCTGAAACTGTAAAACGCATATTATTGGAGGCTGGTATTCAAATCAAACCAACCAGCATTAAAGAAAATTTCCAAATTATATCCGAGTGAGATTATTTGAATGGCATAGCGATTCCTTTGATGAGCATAAGAAGACACTCCCAGACTTTGTCCACTACCTTTCAGGCGTTTGGCAGAATAGGAATCGATATATAGAATCTTCAGATGATACAACAGAAGAGGAACAGCAAGAGCGAATAATACAAAAACAACGCTTTTTTGATTTCACAATAGACAATAAAATATCTGCGCGCAATTATGTTGGAGTGGTTCAATTTGAGGATATTAGAATCGAAGTTTATCCTAAAATATTTGCGAATGATGTTACTGCAAATGTGAAAAAATGGCAAATAAATTTACTTTATTGGCTTTCTTACTGTAGAAAAATAAAATTCCCCTTTTCATTTGCGAATGTTTCAAAATTGAATTTCGATGATTATTTAGAGTTGCTCATTTATGTTTTCGCCAATTACACTCAGGAGATAATCACTAGACAACCATTTCAGACATATCAAAAAGTAGAAGAAGAAACAACTTTTCTGAAAGGTCGTTTATTATTTGAGAATTATACAAAACAGAACCTAACGACAGGAAAATGGCAAAACTTTTATTGTGAGCATGACCCATTTGTTTACGACAACCAATTTAACCGTATTCTCAAATATGTTACCCGGAGACTTTCATCAATTAGTGAAAACAACCTAAACAAAGAGAAATTAAATGAAATACTGTTTTTATTAGATGATGTTTCCGACATCCGATGCACTGCTGAAGATTGTGAAAAAATCAAGCTAAACCCATTGTATGCAGACCACAAACATATATTGGAATTATGTAAGCTATACTTATCTAATCAGGTTATTGACATGGATTCTGAGGATAGTAAAAATTTTTGTTTCCTTGTTCCTATGGAATACATATTCGAAGATTTCATTTTTGGGTTTATTTCTGATAAATGGCCGATGCTGAATATTAAAAGTCAAAGCACCGACTTTCTAGCTTTAAACAATGGTTTAAAAGTTTTTCAAATTAAGAATGACATTTACATTGATAGCACACTTGTAATTGACACAAAGTACAAGATTAGAGCAACAAATGATGGCTTGAAAGCTGGTGTAAGCCAAAACGATTTATATCAAATGATTAGCTATTCCTTAAGACGAAATTGCCATAATGCTTTACTACTTTACCCCATGGCCGAGACTTCATTAAATACTCCATCATCCTTTCAAATAAAATCAGAAATGTTAACAGAAGAAATTACTATCAATGTTCACAATGTAGATATAACTTTTGATGAAATAAGCAAGGCAGACGAAGTAATGAAAGATAGGGTAAAAGAAATTAACCCTATTTTTTAAGTCAAATATAGCTTTTTACATGCTAAAGGAATTACTTACCTAAAAAAGTGTTTTTCAAAATTAACTCAGAATCTACCTCCCCCCATTTGCATTCCGTTTATTCATTTCATTTAACAATTTTTGAAAATCTGGCGTTCCATCTTCTCGCAATTCCAAACCGTTCTTATCATGATAAACTCCATTTTCATCATACCAATTTCCATCACGGGCAGTGCGGTAATGGCCATGCTCATCATAATATCCATCCTGAACTGCACTGGAACTTAATTGTGACTTTACTGCCTGAGAGGTATCAATCAAATATCTTTCAATCGTATCCACTCTAGTGTTCAATTGATTTTTAATAGTTTCTACCGCTACTGATATTTCAGCGTGATTAGAATCAATTTGTTCCTTCAACCTCTTATTATCTTCCAAGTTTTTCATATACAATATGCTTAGGAATATCATAAGCACAGCAAATCCAATTCTAAAAATGGTTTCATTTGTTGTTTTCATATTAGTTGATAATTATAAAACAAATGTACCCTAATACATGTAGAAAACTACATTTAATTTCAAAACAACAATGAATGAAATTCACAAAGTAAAAATTCTCGTAAAAATAATTTTTTACAAGAATTATCACACATTGGTGAAACACTAGTTAGATGTAAACTTTTCTTAGGACGAGTCGCTCTTCCCCAAAACATATCCCCCCACAAAAAAAGCCCGCATCACCGCGGGCTTTTTCCATTTTTAACCATTAACCATTTTTACTTTATTTCAGTGGCATCCTCCTTCACAGGAACTTCCGGCACCAGCGTGATATTCCGAGTGCTATAAGCACCTGTGTTCACGGCGATGTCGTTAATCAATTGTTCCTGATAACCCGGAGCATTGACTTGCATGGTGTACTTACCTGCTGCCAGCTGACTGAAACGGTAAGTACCATCATCCTCTACATAGGCTTCATCGCCGTTTTCTGCGAGGGTTAGAAGCAGACCTTCAATTTGGCTGACCGGCAATTGCCCGTTGCTAATCATACCTTTGATACCGGCGCTGTTCTGTCCGCTCACCAAATCAATTTGCGCTTCAAAAATGAAGTTTTTCAGTTTGACAGGGTCATTCTTGAAAATAATTTTGGCATCGGCAAACATCAGCATCAGTTCCTTGTGAATGGCATTGCAGCCCTGCACCTTTTCGTCAGCCCCCTGCCCTTCGTCTTTCAGTTTGCTCACATACTTCTGCAATTGTAGTCGCAGACTCTCGGTAAGCAATTTAAAGTCATCGACAAATTGAGGCCCCAGCCTTTCACTGCCTTGTAATAAGGCCGCGTGCTCCTGCACAAAACTGAGGGCACTGTCCATCAAACCCGTGCAGGCCTCCCATTTCATTTTTAGGCTGTCGCGGTAAAAGGCTCGACCCATGTCTTTGTAATGGGCCTCGTGCTGGTCGGCAGGCCAAAGAGCGGGAACAGCCAGCTTTAGTTTTTTCCAGGCATCGTGGCATTCCGTAAGTTTGTTTTTTAACTCTGTGCGAGCCAAATCCTGTTTGGCAGAGCGTTTTGAACGGTGCGGCAGCGCACTGACGTCTGCAATCTCCTTTAGTTTAGCCTCAATAAAGGCACTGGTGTAAAGGGGACGGAAGCTTGTGAATTTTTCGAGATTCTGGTTGCAGCTTTCCCAACCTGAAGCACATACAGCGTACAATTCGCGCTGTGTGCATGCATACTTTCTTGGACTCATCTTTTTTGTTTATTTAAATTTTTAAAGGAACGTTTCTAATTTTATTGTGTACATGTTCACCATTTGCCGCATCACCTGTTGTGTAGTTTGCCTAAGCATAAAATCTCTGCATTTGGACACTTTTAGTTTAAGTTCCGGCACGTTTAACTTTGCGTCGGACAATTTTAACTTATGGTCGGACTCGCTTAAATTACACCTAGACTCGCTTAACTTACCCTCAGACAAATTTAACTTATGGTCGTACAAGCTTAACTTGCGGCCAGACACGCTTAACTTACCCTCAGACAGATTTAACTTATACTCGGACAAGCTTAATTTGCGGTCAGACACGTTTAACTTGCTATAGGACATACTTAACTTGCGGTCAGACATGCTTAACTTGGAGTTAGACACGATTAACCTGCGGTCAGACAAGCTTAACTTATCTTTAGACAAGTTTAACCTGCGGTCAGACAGATTTAACTTGTGAACTGACACGCTTAACTTATCATCGGACAAAGACTTATTGTGGTCAGACAGATTTAACTTACACTCGGACACGGAATTTTGGCACATTGCATTAGCCACTGAACAACCCGCAAGGCCAAACACACATGTTAACCGCTGTTTGTCAACAGCATACACAAAATCTTTAGAATCTGTCAAGCTGACTTGGCAGAATATGCAAAAAAGAATAGGTTCGGCATTCAACTGCTTTTTAAACAGTCCAAATCCATTTTTAGGCGGCGTGTTTTGACAGGTCTCAGATGAATATCTACGCATGGTTTTCATTTTTAACTTTTGAAATCGTTAAACTTCTTTCTCAAAGGTCACGCTTCGTTTGGCACATAATCAAGAAAAATCAGCAGTTCGGGCGCACCATTTAGCAAGTGACCCAGCTCAGCAAACAACTACCCCCCAAATTTTAACAACTTGGATAATTTACTTTTCAAGGCAACTTAAAACAATATCAAAACCCCTATTTTTTTTACAATTCAACACAATAATAAACATCTAAAAAGAGCCAAAAACGTCGCGGATGAGATAAAAGGGTTAAAAAATAGTGGATGTCATGGATATCTGAATACCAAATCATGGAAGGGGATTCCGCCTGTTAGACTCATTTAATGTGGCG
>Ga0123337_10004371_pt1 | contig 14450 bp, 9 predicted proteins | sample frozenSSSSmetaG_FD_89792 | JGI IMG/M metagenome (GOLD analysis project Ga0123337, IMG submission 89792) | Glacier valley bacterial and archeal communities from Borup Fiord, Nunavut, Canada, to study Microbial Dark Matter (Phase II) -... | ecosystem: Environmental > Aquatic > Freshwater > Ice >... | reverse complement strand
GTGTCTACGGATTATTAAATGACCAAGAGTCTTCAGACTCGCTTGCAAAAAACCGGAAAGGAATAATGAAGCTCCCATACCCATGTCGTCTAGTCAATAATCACCGACTCAATATTCAGATAATTCGCAATTTTCTGAATGGTACCGGCATGATGACCAATACCAAGAGCAAAATGGTGTGTAGGCCCTTCCATGGTCCAGCGGCGAATAAAAACCCTTACATTATCTTTAAAAAAACCACGTGTATTCGTATTGCCCGTTGCAGGTATCGGTCCTTTAACAGATTCTCCTTCGGCGATAACAAATTTAAATTTCCCCTCAAAAGTTGAGCTGATACTTAATATCGTAATTGGTCCTTCTTTTATCTTGAACTCTACACCGGCGCCAAATCCCGGTTTGCCATGATACTTTTTCAAACTGCGTAAAACAGGTCTGCCTTCGGCAATAGCAATATTATGAGGCCCATCATGACCAACCAATACAAAATCGTCCTTAAAATCTACCGGATGAAACTCCGCAAAACTACCACCAATATCCAGTCGGTCCATAATCATCATAGCCATGCAGGTTTTGATATCTGATTCGCCACACATCGGAAAACCCGAACCGGTTAAGAGGGAATTACCGACAGTCAGGTTAGACATGACCAACCGTGTAGTACTATTATCCTCTGCTTCGTAATAATAGGCCAGACCATCCAATTGCTTTTCGTCTACAAATTTTTCGAGAGCAATAGTTACTTGGGCGGCAGTAGCTAAATCTTCATCTTTTAGCTTTTCTGATATCGGATCTGAAACGGGATCGGGTGTGTCAAAAAAATCAAGGATGCGTTCTTTTGCCGCTTTAATTTCATTATCACTAACCTTTTCATAATGTGAAACTATTTCATGAGCTTCACATTGAATAATATGTGCGCCAAAATGAGCGGTTACCATCGTTGCATCTGTATGCATATCAAGCATTGCTTCAATAGGATGCCCGATATGCCCTATCCTTACTGTTTTGACATCATGTAAAACCCTGGCAATCCTGCAATATTCTTCTATTTCCACTTCCGATTGTGGATCATCATGCAGGGTTCCGATAATCATTTCAGGCACCTTTTTCCCCATCCTGACTGCTACACCTGCAAATTCAGGTAAAGAGCAAATATCATCGTTATATAATTGCATGTAAGTTGATGCATTTGCATAGTCCAATGCTTTATCCGGTTGCAGAGCCACCATTACAATGGGCACATCGATGCTTCTTATAATAGTACCAAAAGTGCTGGAAGTAGCATAAGTAAGCATATCGCAAAAGATCAGATCCAGATTAGCTGCCTTTAATACAGGCACCAGATCATATGCACTTTTTACATTATCTACAATCCCAAAATCAATTACCTCCACCTCATGTTTTTTTAATTTTGCGAGGAATATATCCTGTTTTGCTTTCAGGGCATCGAGTAAACCTTCAAATTGATCCCAATACTTATAATAGCCAACGCCAAAAACACCAATTTTTGCAATTGTTTGTTTTCTCCGCACAATCTTTGACTTCAAGCCCGCTTTCGGCTCATTTTCTAAGTTTTTATTCATTTTTTAAGAATAATCTAAATGATATTTAATTAATTAGATACCTGTTTTGTTTCGAAATTAAATGCTTGTATACGGCGGATAAAAATAATAAAGAGGATAAAAGCTACAGGGTAAAGTATCCCGGATGCGATCCAAATAGGGGTATAAGAATAATTTTGCACAATTAATCCTATTAACGGGTTAATAATTAAGCCTGAAATTGCACCGGCCGTACCAGAAAGTCCAACGACGGTTGATGTACCATTTTTACCAAAAATATCTGAAATGGCCGTGATGTAATTAGTGATCCAAAAACCATGTGCAAACATGATTACGGCCATTAAGGCAACGGCCATTTCTACTGTTGAAACCCAGGCGATGAATGGAGCTACAATTGTCAGTATTGCAGCAATGCCCATAACTGTTTTTCTGGCACGATTAACTGAAAAATTATTTTTAACAAGTTTATCCGAAAACCATCCACCTATTATATTGGATATCCCTAATGCAAGGAAAGGAATCCAGAAGAGGTTTCCAATTTGTTCAAAAGAAACATTTCGCTCAGCATGAAGATATTTTGGAACCCAAAACATAATAAAATACATCACCGGATCAAGCAGAAACCTTATTAAAATAAAGGTAAAAGCTGCTTTGTTCTTCAGAATAGTAAGAAAAGGTATAACCGACTGTTTGATATTGCTGGTTTTGTTCGCATGACTGTTTTCTCCCCATGGAATATATAGCCAAATGATAACCCAAACGATTCCGGCAATTCCCGGAATGAGAAAACTCCATCTCCATCCAAAATGACTTGAAATTAATATGATCAAAGGTGGAGCAATAACGGCTCCTATTGCAGCTCCGCCTATAGCAATACCATTTGCTAAGCCCCGCTTCTTTTCATCAAACCATTCATATACTGTTTTTGCTGCTCCGGGAAAACAAGCACCCTCTCCCATGCCTAATAGAAACCTGAAAGCAAGCAATTGATAAAAACCGGTCATCACACCATGCAGGCCACAGGCTACAGACCAAATACCAACGGCTACAGCCAAACCTATTTTACTGCCCCAGGTATCGATTAATCTGCCGCCAACAGTAAACATCAAGGCGTAGCTGATTAAAAAAGCTGTATTTACGAAGCCATAATCAACATCTGAAAATTTAAACTCAGCCTGGATTTTTATTATGGTCATTGATAAAACCTGACGGTCTAAGAAACTCAAGCCTGTAGCAATAAACAGCAATGCTAAAACTAACCAGGGGATATAGTTTTTTTTCATATGTAGGTTTTCAGGCTATTGTGAGTTTTGTTTTGCAGATTTTAGCCGGGATTGAATTTTCATTATCCTAATATAATGGTTCTAACTTGTTTTTATAATTTGGTACAGTCCTTTATAGGCTCATTGGACATTCCGGTGGTTTGAGCACCTGATTCCGGGATAAGCTGAGTAAAAAAGAGAACCCCATCTACCCATTGTCCGTATAGTTCAGCGCATCGCCTAAGGATTGTAGAATGTTGAAGAGTCCCGCCTATGCTGTTGTCTGAACTATGATTCAGATGATTTATTTGATTATTATGAATCATTTTAATCACGCTAATCAAAAAAATCATAGTTCAGACAAAATGCTACAAGCTATCCGTAAAGTTTCCATCGGTCACCACAATTGATCTTTTATTATAACAACAATTAGCTGATGTACACTTAAGGCGCAATGCCTCTAAGGATTGTCCAATGATTTGGCCCTCTAAAATCCTCAACCATTAAAATAAATATCCAAAGGTTGAGTCCCTAATTAATGAGGAATAACCTCAACCAAAACCTCATTTCCTACCTTATCAAAATAAGTGCAAGTCATTGTATCCATGCGGACTTCCCATTTTTCGATACCGGTTGCTGCACACATTCTGATGAAGCTCAGAAAATCCGTTTTACCCTGTTGATGGACCTTAAGACCCGATTTGAATCCCTCATTATCAGGCATATCGGCAATAAGCAATGTGTCATATTTAGCCGGCACATTTGCGGTGTAACCCATGGAACCATGATAATCAATATGCCCATCGTTTACATAAGTTTCATACTGGGTAACACCCATTGCCTTAATTTCCTGAATATAGGCAGGGAAGTCGGCCCCTGATTTTACCTTGCTATGAGCTGCTTTTATTTGATCGACTGTAAACATTGTTTCTTGTTTTGATATTAATGATGTAATGAAACAGACCTAATTATCATACAATGGAAACCCGAATTATAGCTAATGTTACCATTGGACTCCAATAAATTGCATTTAAGTTACGATTCATTCCTCATTTTATATTCATGTTTCAATTCATTCTCCGATACAATAAAGTATTTAATGAAGGGCTTTAACGTCCCAATCGGAAAATGTTTATCGAATTTCCACTTGCAGTCTATTGGTTCGATTTCAAAACTACAAAATTCATATTCAAGTAAATACACCAGATCAATCCTTCATCCAAGGACTGAGAAATAAACAAATTTCAGCCGGTGGCCCGATTTTTGAATAAAAAAGTTTAACAGCAGAACCGAATATTCCATGTAATGTCATTTATTAAAATTATTCTCATGAAAAGTCATCTGGACGTTATCTGTTTTATTCCTATAAACTCATTTTAGAAGAAGGCAATATTCCCTCATTCAGGCACCAAGAACTTGTATATCCGTAGTTGAGAAATCATTAAAATCCCTAAGACGCTTTCCGGCTCAGGCCAATGCTTCTAAATTTAAAATTGGATAATACCATGAATATAACTGCCAGATATTTACATCAGATTAAACAAAATTGCACCAATTCCCTGGACAAGGAAGAGAATTTGACCTACTGGCGCAATAATCTCTTTTCAAACACAATCATATACCTTTTACCCCTATCGCTTATTGCTCTGGTTCCACGCCTTTACTGGAGCCTAAAGATGAATATGCATGCCATTGCTGTGATGGATCTATTAACTGTATTCAGCATGATCATTGTGGGATTTGCACCCAATATTAAGCTTGTTATTCGAAAGTTGATATTCATCTGTTGTGTTTACCTGTTCAGTTTTGCTATCATGTATTATGAGAGTCCTATGGGACCCGGGCTTATCTATTTGCTTACTGCCTGTGTTTGCAGCATCCTGATCTTTTCTACTTTATACGTTTATTGGTCTGCCTGGCTGAATACTATTATATGTGCGATTTTCGCTCTGCTGATTAGGTTTAACATGATGCCACAAGCAGACATTCGTAACCATAGTGTGACCGAGTGGATCGCAGTTTCAGCAAACCTGATTTTTCTGAGCTTTTTGTGTGCTGCTGTGATTCCCCGCATATTAAAAGGCTTGCATAATACGATTGAAAAAGAGATAAAATGGAAAAAAGAACTTGAAATTGAGAAGAAAGCCCTGTATGAAGTTTCCACTGATTTACAGCAGGCGCTGAATGATAATAACAAAATAATGAATTCTTCACTGGATGTAATTTGTGCGGTAGACGCAAAGGGCGTGTTTTTAAGGGTTAGTGCAGCATGTGAAGAGATGTGGGGCTACAGAGAAGTTGAACTTATCGGAAAGCGCGCTATTGAGTTTATTTATCCTGAAGACCGCATTAAAACCCAAAAAACTGCCGACAATGTTTTAGCTGGCATGAATGCAGAAAGTTTTGAAAACAGGTTCGTCCATAAAAATGGGGCCATCGTACCCATTTCATGGTCTGTCCGATGGGATGAAAACGATCAGGTCAGATATGCGATAGCAAGAAATGTCAGCGAAAAGAAAAAACTGGAAAATGCAGTACAACTTGAAATACAACGATTTTATGATTTATTTCAGGAAGCCCCTATAAGTATGGGCGTTGTAAGCGGCAAGGATTATATCTATGAAGTAGCTAATCCCCCCTATTTAGAACTAATTGGCAGGAAAGACATAATTGGCAAATCTGTAATAGATGTTTTGCCAGGCGTTGTTGATCAGGGCTTCCTGACCATACTTGACTCAGTACTTAACACCGGAGAAACCTTTTCTGCGAATGAGATGCCGATAAAACTGGATATCGACGGAATTCCAACAGTAAAATACCTGAATTTTAGTTATCAGGCACACCGGGACCAAAATCAGGAAATAGATAGTATTTTCTTTTTTGCTGTCGATGTTACAGAACAGGTCTTATCCCGCCAACGCATCGAAGTCAGCGAATTAAGGCTAAAGGAATCTCAAAGAATAGCCCATTTGGGGAGTTGGGAGATTGATATGGGAAGTCAAACCCATACCTGGTCTGATGAAATGTATAAATTATTTGGGGTGGAAAGAGGTGATGTAATTCCTTCACAGGAAGTATTTCTTTCCTTTATCCATCCTGATGATTTAGAATATGTAACCAGGGAAATGGAAAATGCACTTAAATCTGACAAAGATAACACTTTCGATTTTAGATTCATTACCAGAGAGGGCCAGATCAGGTACGGAACCAGTTTAAAATTATTAGATTTCGACAGTCATCTCAACCCTATCCGGGTTTATGGAATTGTTCAGGACATCACTGAAAGAAAGGAAGTCGAACAGCAACTCCGAAACAGTGAGTCATTCAGCCGGGGTGTTTTGGATTCACTAAATTCCAACATTGCCGTGATTGATTTTACCGGCACTCTCGTAGCAGTCAATGAATCCTGGAATATCTTTAGTGCTGAAAATGGCAGTTATACGTTGGCAGATACTGGCATTGGAAGTAACTATTTCGAGGTTTGTTCTAAAGCCGATAAAGAAGGGGAAGAAGATGCCGGCGCGGCATGCGCGGGAATAAACGATGTAATGAATGATAAAAAAGATGTTTTCTATCTTGAATATCCCTGTGATTCAGATCAGGAAAAACGCTGGTTTGGGATGCGTGCAATGAAGTTTGAAGGCAATCAATCATTAGTTGTGGTGTCGCATCAGGATATTTCGGAACGCAAATTTGCGGAGTTCGATCGTATCAAGGTCGCAAATGACCTAATCCACCGGAATAAGGATCTGGAGCAATTTGCCTATATCGTTTCTCATAATCTGAGAGCCCCTGTCGCCAATATCCTGGGACTACTCAGTATTCAGGATACCCCGGTATTAAGCCTGCAAGAAAAGAAAGAGTTAAATGATGGTCTGTTTGAGTCTGTTAATAAGCTAGATGACATTGTAAAAGATCTTAACCAGATTCTACAGGTCAGCACTTCGATGAATGAACGAAACGAGGAGGTTGAGTTTTCTCAGCTGGTAGAAGACATCAAGGTTAGCATTAAAAATCTGATCGAAATGGATATAATTGAAGTAGGATACGACTTTTCAGAGATCAACACATTCAGTACATTGAAGAGCTATATCTACAGTATTTTTTATAATCTGATTACGAATAGTATAAAATTTCGCCAGCTTCAAATTCCTTGTGTTATTAAAATTGAAAGCCATCTGGTTGACCAGAAACTCCAATTAATCTTTACAGATAATGGTTTGGGAATTGATCTCGAAAAACAGGGTGATCAGGTTTTTGGCTTATATAAAAGATTCCACCCTCATGTAGAGGGTAAAGGTCTGGGATTGTTTATGGTCAAAGCCCAGGTTGAGAAACTTGGGGGAAAGATCAGCATCAGGAGTGAAGTTAATAAAGGGACTGAATTTAAAATAGAGTTTGAACTTGGATAAATTCAGGTCGTATATTATTGAATTATTAGTTAAGACTATTCGGGCAATGGAATATTAATATATTCCAAATAAGTCTTTCCCGTATGCAGGGGATTGCATTTATTAATCAGCAGACACCGCCCTTAAACTTTACAACAGGGAATTATTTGTAATAGGAAATCATATTCGGCAATCCATTTTAACTCTATATACAGTGGAGCAATGGTTAAAAACAAAAAAACCCTCTCAAAAAAATGAGAAGGTATTTCTTGTAATTTTCGGGGTGATTACTTTTTAACTGAATCAACGGCAGCAGAAGCAGCTGAATCAACAGTATCGATTTGAGCTTCTAAAGAATCAGTAGTTACTTCTGCAGTAGAATCAATTGTGTCTGCAGCTGCATTTTCAGATTTGTTTGAGTTACAAGCAGCAACTGAAAGAGAGATAGCTAAAGCTAAGAAACCGAATTTGAATAAGTTTTTCATTGTTTAGTTTTTAAAGATTATTTAAATAATATAGGTTAATACGTGTATTCTGAAAAGGTAACCCAAAAAAGAAAAAATTTTTCATTTGTTTTTGAATTTGAAGAACAAAGCCATGCCATAGAGACGTGACTTCTGGAAATTTTTATTAAAATTAGTATTGATTGGCAGGAAGTTATCGGGGTCATTATCACGCAATTTCTTTTCTGAATATAGTCGATGCGGGACGAACCAGCGACCCTCTGAATTATCCCGCAATTGCTTCCCGAAACTTCGGGATAACCAGCTGAACCAGGTAAATTAAAAAAAATGCGTAAACAAAAAACCCCACCGGACATGGTGGGGTTTTGCTCCCGAAGCTGGGCTCGAACCAGCGACCCTCTGATTAACAGTATAATACTTATTATATATATATACACTGTAACTAAACTATTTTGGTGATTTATAGATTTTGCTCAAACCAAATACATGACCTGTGAATAATTATTTAAGTTTTATGTACATCCTCAAAGTAGAAGATAATCAAATCTGTAGCTTGAAATAGTTTAAATCATATCTCTAGCTTCCTTGCCACATTTGGTGCAATATAGCTTATGATTTCGTTTACTATGTGTCCATGAATGATCACAAAATTGCCGTTTAATCCAGATAATTAATATATAGATAATTACGATTAAAAAAAGGGAAAGGACTATTGTCATTGTCTATCATATTACTTAGTTCATAAATAGTAAAGGTTTACATGGGTGTACCATCTTCAAGGAGGTTATAATTCACAATCAAAGAACCCAAGCTTATTTGTTTACAAAATCATAACCTTCTTGGGTGTAATATATCTTGGATGTAAAGGAAGTAGCGGTTAAGCCATTATAATTTGCTCCCTTTAGTTCCACTACCATTAATAAATTGCCACCCTTTTTGTCAAACACAAGCTTATAGCCTCGCATATTATGATTCCATTTTCTCCAATTTGCAGGGTCCTCTGTAGTATTTGGGACATAAGAAACATAATATGTACCTTGTTCAAAGCCTGTCTGCTTAATCATCAAAGGGCCATACTCCTCTTGTTTTTTATAATCAAGATCAACTATATACAAGGTGTTCTTTAAAAGAGTAAAAGAGAAACTCTCTTCGCCAGTAGTTCCATTTTCAGTTCTTGAATACTGAGTTCTTGTAGTCTTTAAATCCTGAGAATAGCTATATGATGCAAATAAATAACTCATAAATATGAAGTTAAATATTATGGTAAGATTTGTCATTTTTTTGGTTTTTATCATGGCACGAGTGTATCTTTTATGATAACGTATACAATATTAAGTATTTTATAAATACGATGTATCATATATGATTAACACCTATTAGGTGATTTCTGGCAACTTCGTTATCAAAAATGATAATTGGGAGAAGCTGATTTAAATTTTCTTGTTGGTAAAAGAATAAAGGAATTACGAGTTCTTAAGGAAATTTCTCAAATTGAATTAGCTGAAAAATGTGGGTTTGAAAGGACAAATATGTCCAGAATTGAAAGTGGCAGAACAAATCCTACTCTCTCTACATTATATAAAATATCACAAGCTTTGGGAGTATCTCTTGATGAATTGGTCAAGGTTGGGTGATTTACCTATAGGTTATAAATCATATTAAGCCCTCATCAGAAAAACTATAATATCCTTCACTGGAAATTATCAGATGATCCAAAACAGATATATCAAGAAGCTCACCTCCTGACTTCAATTTTAGTGTAAGTTTTATATCTGATTCACTAGGTGTAAGATTTCCAGATGGATGGTTGTGCACTAATATTATTCCACAGGCATTGCATTTTATGGCTGCTGCAAAAATTACTTTAGGATCTGCAATTGTGCCAGCCGTACCCCCTAAACTTATACTCATCAAGCCTAACACTCTGTTGGCTCTGTTTAGCAATATCAGTTTAAATTCTTCAATAAACTCAATAGTTTCAAGATTCCAATGACTCTTTAGAACCATATAAACATCCTCTGATTTGTTAATTTGGGGTCTGCTCGAAGCCTTGACATTAGTTTTGTATGTCAGTTGTACTTCAGCTACTCTAGTTTGATTGCTTACCATTTTCTTATGATTAAATAAATTATAGATTACTCAGTTGTCTGCAACCAAGCTTTGGTTATAAAATGCTCTAAAGTTTGAGACACTTTGGTTTAAACCCTTTATGAGAACTTTGAAATGGCACGATACCTAAAGAAATAAAAATAGTCTAGGGATGATTCAAGTAAATTAAGAATCATCAGAAAGAACTGCACGGAGTACTTTTAATTTGCCTTTAGATCTAAGGCAAAGTGAAAGTAAGCTTCAGAAAAATGTTAAAGATGTTTCAGTTCAGAATTAAGTGGGAAAACTCCAATCTGACTAGGCTCTCCCTAATATCATGCACAATTAGGGATAAGAATAATAACGGAAGAATTCAAGAAGTTTATGGGCGGCTTAATTTTGGTGACAACAAATCAATTTCTCTATTAATAAAATATGAATTCTAGCCCTTTCTTGAAAAAACTAGTAATTATTACCGTCTGGTGCCACGTTCACTTATCTGTCGACGATTTATCAACAACCCATTATATAGATGTGATAATTTGTCGACAAAATTAAAACCAAGGATGAACAGGCACAAAGATTAAATTGAGCACAACTTCAGGATCAGGAATTATAACTTCGTCCACCAGTAATAGTGACGTTCTTTCCCTTACTCCGTTGACTTTGATTCTTCCCTCTTTGACATTAAAAAAAGTTGTCCTGAAGGTTTTATAGAGCTTTTTTTCAAAATCTAATGGTCTAGTAGAACGAAAGTTTCCCACCTTTTGCATAAAACTGAAGACTCTTCTCTTTATAAATTGATCATTGGAACTAATGAAAAGTACGGCCTTAAATAGGGGTTTTAAGACGTCATTACGGAGTGAATCATCCCTTGAAATCCCATTTTTAAAATATTGTTTTCTATCATCGTCTTCTAATAGATAAACAACTTTGAAATTATTTAAATAATTAGCTAACCTTTTGTAAGAGATTATCAGTCCTTTTTCCAGGAAAGAAGGGTTATTTGGAATAGAAGCTGTAGAATGGGCGAAGCAGGCCAATAGGTAATCTTGAATATTATAAGTTTCGTCATCATTTAATGGCCCTTTGTCAGACCAGGTTTGATAATTGGGATAGAATCTTCTTTCAAAAGACTCATTTTCCTTTTTAAGAAGTTGTATAGTAGTAATGACTTTTCTCTCAAAATCTCCGTTAATTGGACTTTTTTTGATTTTAGCCTTTTCTGTACCGTCTTTTATGGAAAGAGTATTACTGTAAAGGTAATCGCGGAAATGGGTGTGAATCTCTTTATCAGAAAGGAGGTCTAACCTGACCCTATAACCTTCATCAAAATATTCTTTGTAGGCAATATCAAAGAGCGTATTTAAAACTTTACCTTTTTCAAATTGAATCTGACTTAACAAAATCAAACCTGAGAGTCTACAATTTAAGAACTGATCATTGAATGCTGCCCAAAATGTATAGATAGATAGATTTTTGCCAAAAATGTCAAAATTGCTTCGAAGTACTTTTTCACCGTCATCTAAAATAAAATTTTCAAGAGTCGGAAAAGCCAGTGTGGGCTCATTTCGTTGGCGATTTTCTCTTATATATTCAATTTGAGCTCGAATATTGTCAACTATCTCAACATATTTAGACGTAAGCAATTGGCGCTGATTGTTTAAATCTTGGTAGATATTTTTCGAAATAATATCAGAAAAAACATCAATACTTTGCACATTTTCTTCATAGCTTCTATGTTGAGGAGCAGATCGAATTAAATAATCTGGGCTAGGAGTAATAATATAAACCTCGCTTTTATCCCTCACTCTTGCAATAGCTTGAATCAACGTATTAATTCCTGAGGAGAATACCCCGAGTTTTCTATCCTGATAAGCCCCAAGTGAAGGAAGAAAAATTACAAAAGCACTATCGTTGCCTTTTATATTTATTCCTGTACTAAAGGTGGTACCAATATTACATTTGTCTATGTTAAACCTGTTAGTAGTGTTACCTACACAAAGATTTATGTTTTCAGAACTATATTTGTCTTTTAATAGTTTACCAATTGATGAACCAACCAACTCTTCTCCCAAGCTTTTGCTGTAAAGAAGGACGTTAACTTTCTTATCTCTATCCAATAAATATTTAAATAAATCCTTAAAGCCATCTTCCTCAAAGTCATATCGTGATTTATTATACAGAATAAGAAATAATTCACTTTGCTTTTCCTCTATTTTAACCCTTTGAGATTCAATAATTTGGATTTTATCTTCTGTCAGTTCAGATAAGTATTGAATAACAATTTTAGACGCCTCGTTATAAGTTGCACTAATGGCAAATATTTTATGAACAACTTCTCGCCATTTCCATAGATTGAAAATGTATTTCTCTTGGAAATTATGGATGCCATCATGAATCTCATCTAAAATGACCACAACCCTCTTGTTCTCAGACTCACATCTGTTAATTAACAAATTTATATATTCAATTTTTTTGTGTGATTGTTGTATAAAGTCATCACCAGGATTGCCTAATATGGCATTAATGGTCAAAAGATGAATATTCAATAGGGAAGCAGCTAGCGGAGTTATTTTATCGTCGTCAATATCCCTGTAGTCTAGAATTGAGTTTCTCCTTATCTCAAGCCCATTAAGTTCAGAACTATATTGATCTATCAAAGATTTGTAAGGAACAGCGAAAACAAGGATATATCCAGCATCATAATAATCTTTTGCTAATTGCATTATGGTGTGGGTTTTACCTTGCCCAACGCCTGCATTTATTATGACCGTTTCTTTCTCATGAAATTTACTGTTTACAATAGCCTTTACTTGATCAGAAATATAACCTTCTAGAGTAGGGGCAATTATCTCCTTTTGGGACTGAAAGCCATTGTAGGTAAAGTCGGCATTTTCTAACTTCTTAAAAATTATTTCAGCAGGTACACTTGTAGCTCTTTCAAATTCCATATTATTCTTTTGCTTCCACAAAATATAGAAATTGAAGCAATATTCATTATTTACCTAAGACTACAGTATTTCTATAGCCTTAGGTAAACTAGGGTTAGTTCGCCATTTCCATCCCATTTGAGAGAGCACTTGGCAAAATGTTTGTGACAACCTCTTCATCAGGAAAGTATTCATTTCTCTGATTCAGTACTATGTTTTCACCTGTTTCAGGAATTACATAAATATAATCCTCGCATGGCATACTTTTGATACTCCCTTTAAACTCTTCACCAATTAGAGTTTTACAAGTCTGCTCATTAAAGGTAGATGGAATTGAAGCTCTCTTTGCTGTAGCATAGAAAGCACCTGATTGAGATTTTATTAATTCAATTCCACTGGTGAGTGTAAGTGCAAAGAAAACTCTTCCATCCTCAGATTTTCTTTCTTGATACCCTGTTACTGTTACCATAGCTAAATTTTTTTTAAGGTTAATAAATATTATAATTACTTAATAGTCTATGATTTGTGGGGGTCTTGAAAAACAAAACTAAATTGTGGGACAATATAATGTCCCAGAAGTGAAAGGAGGGGGGAATTTAGATTCTTGAAAGGAGGGGTGGGGTAGATGTGAGGACATCTGTATCAAGAAATGAAAAAGTAAGTCCCCAAAAATTTTTAGGATATTTTTTTGAACTAATTCGAAGTAGTTTTAGCACAATTATCTATTTCCTTTTGCCCTATTATGAGTTTTGCAAAGCATTTCGCAATTGAAACTATTGGTTGCACCTCCTTTACTCCAAGCTGTAACGTGATCGGCATCCATTTCTGCTAATTTCCAAATCCGGCTTTTATTTGAGTCATGACCTAATGCACATAGAGGACAATTTGATTTACCTTTCTTCTCAGCTTCTGTTGTCTGCAACGCATAAATAGATTTTTTAATTGCTTCGTCAAACACTCTTACTTCCAGAAGTTTGGTATCAACCAATCCTCCAAGAATAAACTCAAAAATACCTTTACGATTTTTTACATAGGGGTCTGCATACAGTTTCTTGACTTCCACTGACACAGCTTTTGAATCGAAAGGTTTATTATGGTAAGTTTCATATAAATATCCCCAATCCAGTCCCCTCATTTCACTTTCAACATCTGTGAAAACTGTAGAAGCCCAGTCAATTACGCTATTAAAATGATTTTTTAGTTCTGTTATATTCGTTTGAAAACGATGACTGCTCATGTAATCATCGATTTCCCCTTTGCTTACCCAATCAAGTGCTCTCTCTAAAAATTCTTGTCTATTAGCACTTCCAGATACATATGCACTCCATTTTTGAATATTTGCATTTTGGCTATTGCTAAATTCTTCTTTTCCAAGTGTTACAAATGGGCCTGAATATATTGCATTATTAATTTCTTGTTGATTAAGTGGCACTCCAACAATATTAATGGTTCTAAACCATTGTTTTATCTCAGGTTCTGTACCCTCACATTCATATACTAACAGTTTAGTTTCCAATATTCTATTTTGCACTTCAGGTGCAAAACTGCTGAAATATTGCTGCATTCCATTTTCATCTTTTACGGCAAATTTATTGGTTACAAATCTTCCGATGCTTGTAATCCGCTGTTGTCCATCTAATACCTCAAGATTGCTGTCGCTTATCTTATTAAAGTATATAAGTCCTAAGGGATAACATTTCAAAATGCTTTCAATTACAGCAACATCTCTTTTCCCATCTGCATAAATATAATT